>Ga0213866_10000535_pt1 | contig 30232 bp, 29 predicted proteins | sample PICome_11_FD_160079 | JGI IMG/M metagenome (GOLD analysis project Ga0213866, IMG submission 160079) | Coastal seawater microbial communities near Pivers Island, North Carolina, United States - PICO284 | ecosystem: Environmental > Aquatic > Marine > Coastal | place: USA: North Carolina... | reverse complement strand
TCCGCGATTGGCCAACCTACCTGGGGACGCACCAAGTCCTCCCCGACTCGGTCGCGCAGGTCATTGCGCAGATCCTGGGGAAATAGGCCGCTACTTCAGCTTGTTGATAAAGAAATCGATCGAGCTGGTGCCCGGGTCGTTCTTCATGCCCTTGTGCCGGACCGTGGCTTTGTTGCCGATCACGCGCATTGCGCTGGCAATGAGTTGAGACTGCTTGGGGTGGTGCCGCATGATCGTCCAGACCATGTCGTCTTCGAGATCGAAGTCCTCGTACTGGCTCATCAATAGCAACTCGGGGTCATCGCGAGAGATCAGAGCAAGAGGCGAGACGTCCTCAACAAGGGCGATCACGCTCTCGTCGTTGAGTGGCTCGAGGTAGCGGACGTCCAGGTACTTGGTCATCAGCCGCTCGTGATCGTTCATCGGCAGCTTGTGCTTGGCCCAGTCGCGTGGGTCGAAGGATGCGATCGGGTGCCGAGCGACGGCTCCAAGAAGACGCGTTGACATGGCTGCCAGGCCCGGCGTATCCCAGGGGATCAACTCTTCGAGCAGTTCATCCTCGACGGTCTCGACTTCTTCCTCGTCTTTCGCGGGCTGATCTTCCTCTTCATCGCTTGCTTCGGCCGGTGCCTCGTCCGCGTCTTCCAAATCGGCGGGCTGCAATTTGCGCGGGTCTTCGATTTCTCTGGCCTCAAGCTGCCTGAGCACTTCGGGGTCAAGCAGGTCGTCGTGTAGCGCGAGGTAGAGTCCGAGGTTGCCGCCCGCCTCTTCGCCGTGTGCCGCGATACGCTCGGGGTCGATATTGAGTTTCTCTGAATAGAATCGCAGGAACTGGATCGCCTGGACCGCGTCTTCGAACGGTGCGGGAAAGGGCGTCAGGTTGGTCTCGCGGTAGTCGACCGATGCCACGGAGATGCCTGAGTCGAGCAGCGCTTTGACGTTGAGTGTGCCGGTATCGTTTTCGTCACCGGTGATGAACTGGCCGCCGTGGAAATAGATGACCAACGGCGTGGGTTGATCGGATTCGACGAGGTAGAGATCCAGGTGGTGTTTGTCGTGCGGTCCGTAATCGATATTGTCATGCGTCGGTTGGAGTCGATTGCGTCGCCAGTTGCTGCGGTCTCGCCATCGCTCACGCTGCTTCTCGATGAAGACCCGCGCCTCTTTTGCGTTGAGCTTGCCGTCTTCGTCGGTATCTGCATCCGGGAAGCGGTCGAGGATGCGTTTGAGCATGTCATTGTTGTCGCTGGTCGCATCGTCCTCGAAGGTCCAGCCCCCACGGCGGTCACGATTGCGGTCGCGGTTGTCGTCCTGGCGGCGGTCCTGCTGGGCAGCGGTATCGAAGGCTGGGATAGCAAACAGCATCGCGGCGGTCAGCGTTAGGGCAAGTCGGAGGGGGCGTGGGGTGTGTGCCATGGCGGTACTCGGTCGTCTGTCTCGTACTAGCATCATATCGGCGGATTGGGCGATCGCCTCGCATCGGCTCTCGGTTAACATAGACGTGGGGTCTGTGAACGTCATACATACGCCAGGAGCCAATTCATGTTCAGTGTCCATCAACGCTTAGGCCGTGTTCTCTCTGCTCTGTTTGTATTACTCCTATGCCTGCCTACGGCTATTGCCTCCGCTCAGGGAGCTGACAAAAAGCCGCTCAAGCCCAGCCTGGTGACGTACAAGCAGACGGTAGATAGTGAAGACAAGGAAGTAGAGCTACGGCTGCACATCTTCATGCAGGAGCAGAAAGAAGGTGCCGCCAAGCGGCCCGCGATCGTATTTTTCTTTGGTGGTGGCTGGGTGGGTGGCGCCCCGCAGCAGTTTTACCCGCATTGCAAAGACCTGGCCGAGCGAGGCATTGTTGCGATCACCGGGGAGTATCGGGTGCGTGGGCAGCACGGCACGCCCCCGCAGGCCTGTATCGAAGACGGCAAGTCGGCGATCCGTTACGTCAGAAAAATTGCCAAAGCGCTCAACGTCGATACGGATCGCGTTGTTGCGGCCGGTGGCTCGGCGGGTGGTCACGTCGCGGCGTGCACCGGGGTGCTCTCCGGATTCGAGGCAGAGAATGAGGACAAGTCGATCAGCAGCAAGCCGAACCTGATGATCCTGTTTAATCCCGTTATCGATACGTCACCGAAAAACGGATACGGCGCGAAGAAGGTGGCAGGCGATGACCCGCTCGTAATTTCGCCGCTGCATCATGCCCACAAAGATCAGCCGCCGTCGCTTATCTTCCATGGCGATGCGGACAAAGTTGTGAAGATCGATTCGATCCGCGCCTTTGAAGTCAAGAGTATAAAGCTGGGGGTCGAATCCAAGCTCGTTGAGTATGAGGGCGCGGGGCACGGCTTCTTCAACCACTCGGATTTCCGCAAGCAGAAGGACGGGCAGCCGAATTACTACGAATTGACGATGAAAGAGACCTATGCCTTCCTTGAGAAGCACGGGTACATCGAACCCGTAAAGGGCAAATAAAAACGGCCGGCACCATCGGGAGGTGCAAGCCGTTCTTAAACGACAAGGTTATGACTTGGGTCAGGCTGCGGCTGCTTGCCCGCCGTCGCTGCCCCATCCGCCGGAGGATTTCTCCTGCAGCATGAAACCGATCGCGGCGGGGACAAAGACCAGCAGCGGGATGATCAGGGCGCTGCGGCTGAGCTCGCTGGCGACGGTGTCTCGGAAGGTGTCGATCGAGAGCAGCAGGGCGATGACGCCGAAGACCGCGATGGTCGATCCGCTGACCGAGGTGAACAGGTGGATGGTGATCTTGGAGAGCAGGAACGCCGCGAGACCGCAAGCGATCAGCCCGATGAGGGCGCCGACCCAGTAGGCGTCGGCGGGCATGTAGTTGGCCATTTTGACGACCATGTCGCCCGACGCGGCTTCCGCGCCCTGTGCTTCAACCCGCTGTGCGGCCGAGCTGTCAAGGACGCGGCCCAGGCCGGCCCAGAGATTCGAACCGATAAAGGCACCGGACAAGCCGCCCAGGACCGCGACCGCGTACTTCATCAACGGGAATGCCAGCATCGCCAGCAGGCTGCCAACACAACCGGCGACAACGAACGGCGGGGCCTGGATCTCAAGCCCCATCCAGTAGCCCAGAAGTGAGCCGAGGACCACCAGCAGGGCGACCGTCATCACCTTGTGGAAGGTGTAGCCCTTGAGGAGGCAGACGAGCCCGATGACGACAAAGACGATGGCCCAGATCGAGCCGAGCTGTGCAAGCTCGGGGATGAGTTCGCCGGGGCTGGCCAGAGTATCGCCGCGGGAAAAAATCTCGACGCTGGTCTGGAAGACGTGGTGCGCCTCTCCCCAGAGATCGATCGTCCGCGAGGACTCTTCAACGACGGGGGCAGCTTCAGTGGACGCTTGTGCGAGGGTGCTCAGCATGGCGGGGCTCCTGCGGGGGTTGCCGACGTGTGTGCAACAGCACACGCAATCCGTTGGCTATGCAGATTTATCGACACGGCGCAGATGCAGCGTCCATTGCACCACCACCCCAAAGATCGTTATCAGACCAAGCGTGACCAGTGTTCCCCTGGCCGTCGTCGGCACAAACTCTGACAAGCCCGGAAGATACGTCGCGAGTAGCTCGCGCCCGGGGATCACGATCAAGACCGCGCCCACCATCGCGGACTGCATCGCCGCGGCGTAGGTCGGGAAGATGAAGCCGAAGAGAAAGCCCACGCCCGCCCCGATGAGCATGGCAAGGCCAACCGTCCGCTGGGTATCCGTGCCGTTCTCAGCCCACCAGGCCTTGATGTCTTCGAGGTTGCGGAACACCGCACTCTTGGCCGATGCCCACGCCTCTTCGCCTTGCTCAGCCAACAGCGTGTCTGCCTGCACCAGAGCGTCCCGGTCGCCTTGTTGGATCAGCTCCTGGACTTTTTGCTTGGTCGAATCGTTGAGTGAACTCGACAACGAATCGAAGCGCATTTCGACCTGTTCAGCAGCCTGTTGGGTGTCTTGGCTCAATTCCTCGGGCGGCACGCCTTGCCAGACCATGACGGCAGCGGGGGACGCAATGGCAAAGGCAATCGCCGCAGCAAACGCGACCCACGTGCGGAACATCAGCCAGGCGCCCAGAGCGCCGAGCAGGCCCAGCCCGACCATGAACCCGACTGCGAGCATCGGCGAGTCAACGAACGCCAGCGTCAGCCCGCCGAGGATCATCCCCAGCATCAGCCCGCCGGTGATGCACGCGGCCTTGAGAAGCTTGCCGCCCGCCAGCCAGAGCAGCACGCCAACGCCCACGATCACCCATCGCGCGGTGAGGGTGAGGGCGGGTAGGGATTCGTCCGCCCGCTGAAACCACTGTTCGAAGGATTGGGTTGCTTCCATGGCTAGTCTGATTATCGCCGATCCGTCGCCGACGCCGTTACAATGCCCCCGTGAGTGATACACCCGCCCAACCTGACCCCACCCAGCCTAGCGACGAGCAGGCCCTCGCGCCGCTGCGTGCCCGCATCGATGAGCTGGACCAGCAGCTCATTAAGCTCCTCAACGAGCGGGCCGGTGTTGTTGTCGAGGTCGGCAAGGTCAAGCGTGCCGGCAACACGCCGATTTACGTCCCCGACCGCGAGAAGCGCGTCCTCGAGCAGGTCCGCAGCTATAACCAGGGCCCGCTGCCCGACAAGTGCATCGATGCGATCTACCGCGAGTTGATGTCCGGCAGCTTCGCGATCGAAAGGCCGCTTCGCATCGGATATCTCGGCCCACCCGGTTCGTTCTCCCATGCCGCGGCCACCGCTAAATTCGGTCAATCCGTCGAGTACGACAAGCTCGCCGACATCCCGTTGATCTTTAACGCGGTCGATCGCCAGGATTGCGACTACGGCCTGATCCCCATCGAGAACTCGACCGAGGGCAGCGTCGCCGCCTCCCTCGACGCGCTGGCGGACACGAAGGCGAAGGTCTGTGCCGAAGTCCTCATCGCGATCCACCACAACTTGATGGCCAACTGCGATCCGCCTCAGATCAAGCGTATCTACTCGCACCCGCAGGCGCTCGCCCAGTGCCGTGGCTGGCTGTCGACGCAGTTCCCCAACGTCGAGCGCATCGCCACCGCCTCGACCTCCCGCGCCGCGGAGATGGCCGCCAAGGAAGAGGGCAGTGCCGCTATCGCCTCGGCCCTTGCCGCAAAACTCCATAACCTCCACGTCCAGTTCGAGAACATCGAGGACAACCCGAACAACACCACGCGTTTCTATGTCATCGGCCACCAAGCCACCAAGCCGACCGGCGAGGACAAGACCGCGCTCATGTTCACCACCGAGCACAAGCCCGGTGCCCTGACCGAAGTGCTCAATGTCTTCAACGACTTCGGCCTCAACCTCACGCACATCGACAAACGCCCCAGCCAACGCGTCAACTGGGAGTACACCTTCTTCGTGGACCTCATGGCCCACCAGGACGACGAGGCATTCAAGGATGCCATCGCGGAAGCAAAGAAGCACTGTCTGCAGATCATCGTGCTTGGCTCGTTCCCGCGCGCAAGTGAAGTGCTTTAGTTTTAGGGGAGGGCGAGGCTCCTGCCGAGCCGCGATTGATCTGTCGCAAGCGGCTAGGCAGGAGCCTCGCCCTCCCAGATAAACCTTTTCGGAGATTCCGGCCATGATCAACCCCTACTCCTTCGGCGTGGAAGGGATGAACACGCCCGTCTCCAAGTCCACCTCCGGCTCCGCCGACGCAAGCGACCTCCACTACCTAGAAGACCGCGTCGACCGCTTGTCACTGATCTGCATGGCCATGTGGTCGCTGATGCAGGACAAAACCAACCTCACCGAGCAGGACCTTATGGATCGGGTCAAAATGATCGACCTCATGGACGGAAAGGAAGACGGCAAGGCCACGAAGACCGTCACCCAGTGCACCAAGTGCAACCGCCCGATGAACCCCCGGCACCAGAAGTGCATCTACTGCGGCAGCGAGCAGCTGGTCAGCAGCGCGTTTGATGCGCTCTGATGATTGCTAGGCACCGCTGTTGACCGCCTCAAGCCGACCTTTGAGGTTGTCCAGCACGTTCATGAAGTTGATGTACGCGTCGTAAGGCGATTCGTACGGGTTGAAATACGCGTGGACATCTGCGTCCGAGTAGTACTTCGTGCACATGTAGTAGAAATGGTCGCTGGTCGACAGCGCGTGCCAGTCGTTGATGAGCGCGGCGTCGTGTGTGGCTTTGATCTGCGTTTCGATCGCATAGAGGTCGTTGAGTGCGGCCGACTGCATCGCGTTGCCCTGCCAGGCGCTGATGTCTCGTTCTGAGTCCGCCCAACTCGTCACCTGACTCACGTCATAGGTATCGACCGAGTCATAACGCTCGATCGCCTGGCTGGGCGTAAGAAACCGGCTGCCGTTGGCCAAAGCCGCGTCGGGAAGGTGTTCGAGGAAGTTGAAGATGCCGCTCTGTTCCCACTGGTGTTCGCCGAAGGTCTCGAAGTCGATGAACAGATTGACGACGTCGCCGGACGCGTCCGCCAGCCACTGCGCATAGGTCCCGGGCTTCAAGGGGTAGTGCGGCCAGTTCGGATCGGAAAAACGGAAGGCGAGGTCGTCACTCAGCCGGTGGTTCTTCAATAGGATCGGGAGGTGTACCTTACCCGGTGACTGGTACACATGATTGGGGCTGCGATCGCCTAGCAAATCGTCCACGCCCTCGGCCAGTACCCCGCGGTACCGGCCGGTCTTCGCCAGCGTCTTCGCCAGCGCGTTGGAGTAAATCAGCTCGGTATTACGGAAGACCGATGGGGTCTGGCCAAACAGATCGTCGATGAGTTCGTCGTGACGGCTGACCTGGTGAGCGAAGTCATCCGGGCTGTACTGCGAGGCGAGGCTGTGGTCGTAGGTCTCCGAAAGGAACTCGACGCACCCGGTCTCTGCCAGTCGGCGAAAACGGTCGAGCACCTCGGGCGACCATCGCTGGAGCTGTTCGATGACCTGGCCGGTGAGGGAGAAGGCGACGACGAAGCGGTCGCCGTGGCGCTCGATCTGGCGTTGGAGCAGCTCGGTTGCGGGGAGGTAGCACTTCTGCGCGACCCGGCGGAGGATGCGGCTGTTCGCCTCGTCGTCGAAATAGGTCGGCTCGGTCTCGAAGACGCTGTACCGACGCAGCCGACGCGGCTGGTGCACCTGAAAATAGAAACAAACGTCCGGCATCCGTCAGCTCCGGGGAGGGTGTCGCCAGTATATCGGTGCGGCAGGTTTTCAGCCTGTCCCAGCGTTATACTGCTGCGTTCCGATACGCCCCCGAAACCCGACATGACCGCAACGCAATCCCTGACCAGCACGCAGATCCGCCAGCAGTTCATCGACTTCTTCGTCGACAAGTGCGGCCACACCGAGGTCCCGTCCTCGCCCGTCGTCCCGCACGACGACCCGACGCTGCTCTTCGCCAACGCCGGGATGAACCAGTTCAAGCCGTACTTCCTGGGCACTGAGCAGCCGACCTTCACCCGCGCGGTGGACACGCAGAAGTGCATCCGGGCTGGTGGCAAGCACAACGACCTCGATGATGTCGGCAAGGACACCTATCACCACACCTTCTTCGAGATGCTCGGCAACTGGTCCTTCGGCGACTACTTTAAGAAAGAAGCGATCGCCTGGGCGTGGGAGCTGCTCGTCGATCGCTGGGAGATTGATAAAAATCGCCTCCACGCCACTTACTTCGAGGGCGATGAAGCGGAGGGGCTTGCCCCGGATTTAGAAGCGCGTGACTTGTGGCTCCAGTTCCTCCCGCCCGAACAAGTCCACCCCGGCAACAAGAAAGACAACTTCTGGGAGATGGGTGACACCGGCCCGTGCGGCCCGTGTTCGGAACTGCACTACGACCGCAGCCCGGACAAGAGCGGGTCGTCGCTGGTCAACGCCGATGCACAGGACACCGTCGTCGAGATCTGGAACCTCGTCTTCATCCAGTTCAACCGCCAGCAGTCCGGCGAGCTCGTCGAGCTGCCCGCCAAGCACGTCGACACAGGCATGGGCTTTGAGCGCATCGTCCGTGTGCTGCAGGGCGTTGACAGCAACTACGACACGGATGTGTTTCAGCCGATCTTTGCCGAGATTCAAAAGATCACCGGAGCTCGGGTTTATCAGCCCGGCGCTAACCAGGCAGAGCTCGAAGACCCGATTAACGTCGCCTACCGCGTCATTGCCGACCACATCCGCACGCTGACGTTTGCGCTGAGTGATGGTGCCCACTGCACCAACGAGGGTCGCGGCTACGTGCTACGTTCGATCCTCCGTCGTGCGGTGCGATTCGGCAAGCAGACTTTCGGTGTCGAAGAGTCATTCTTCTACAAGCTCGTGCAAGCCGTGGTCGACAACTTTGGCGGCATCTTCCCCGAGCTCAAGACGAAGCAGGCGGATGTCGAAGCGGAACTCAAGGAAGAAGAAGAGAGCTTCCGTAAGACGCTGGATCGCGGAATCGGCCTGTTTGAAGAAGTGCTTGCAGGTGTAGCGGGCGACGCGAAGCGTACCGTGTTCCCGGGCGATGAAGCCTTCAAACTCCACGACACCTACGGCTTCCCAATCGGCCTGACGCAGCTCATGGCCGAGGAGCGCGGCCTGACCGTCGACCTCGAAGGATTTGAACGCGAGATGGCCGCGGCGCGTGAGCGCAGTCGTGGCGAAGGCAGTGGTGCCGCTGATGTTCGTGGTTTGCTCACCGAGTGGGTGCAAAAGCACGACCCAGAGTCGACTACCTTCCTGGGCTACGAGCAGACAGAGTTTGTCGGCACGCTAAAAGTCGATGTGGTTGAGCTAGGCGAGTCAGTCGCGGTTGTCCTGGATAAGACACCGTTCTACGGCGAGTCTGGCGGCCAAGTCGGTGATATCGGATCGATCACGGTTAACTCCGTCAAGCTCAATGTTACCGACACGCAAAAGATCGGCGATGTCTTCTTCCACCTCTGCGAGAAGCCAGGCGGTACCGTCGATATCGGCGACCAGCTTGGCGCGGTCTATGTCAACACCGATCGCCGTGTCGCGATCACGTCCAACCACACGATCACGCACGTCATGAACCGTGCCCTGCGGGATTGTGTCAACAAAGACGCGATGCAGAAGGGCTCGCTGGTGGACGATGAGAAGACGCGCTTCGACTTCAGCCACGGACACGCGCTGACGGCAGACGAGATCGAGGCCGTCGAGAAACAGGTCAACGACGACATCGCCGCGGACCTCGAGGTCTTCGCCGAGATCGCCCCGCAGGAGGAGGCGCTCAAAATCAACGGCCTGCGTGCGGTCTTCGGCGAGAAGTACCCACCCATGGTCCGCGTCGTCTCGATCGGCGCGAAAGTGAGCGACTTGCTCGCCGATCCCGACAGCGACAAGTGGCAGAACCTCTCGATCGAGTTCTGCGGCGGGACGCACCTGACGAAGACCGGCGATGCCGAGGGCTTTGTCATCGTCGGCCAGGACGCGGTGAGCAAGGGTGTCCGCCGTTTGACCGCGATCACGGGCGCAGCCGCTCACAAGGCGACCGCCGAGGGTGAGGCGCTGCTGCACCGTGCAGAATTATTGGCGAATAATGAGGCGGAGCAGCTAGCTGCCGGTATCGACGAGATCACCAAGGCGATGGTCGAACAACAGACGCCGCTGGTCCTGCGTAGCAAGATCCAGTCGGCTTTGGCCTCACTGACTGACAAACTCAAGGAGCACCAGAAGGCCCAGGCGAGCCAGCAGGGCGAGGCGGTCGTTGAGGTCGCACGCGCGATCGCGGAATCTGCTGATGATCGTGTTATCGCGGTCAAAGTCGACGGCGCGGACGCCAAGTCGCTGCGTACCGCGATGGATGTAATCCGCTCGAAGAAGCCCGACGCCGCAATGATGCTGGCCGCAGATGCGGGCGAGGGCAAGGTCGCGCTGCTCGCGTCCGTTCCTAAAGACGTGATCGCCAAGGGTCTGAAGGCAGGCGACTGGGTCAAGCACACCGCTCCGATCGTCGGCGGCGGGGGCGGCGGCCGACCCGACATGGCCCAGGCAGGCGGTAAGGACCCGTCTAAAATTGAACAAGCACTTGAATCCGCGAAACAGTTCGCGCTAGAGAAGATTGGATAACGAGACAACATGCCCACTATCAACAGCAACTACCTCAACCTCAAGGCCGGCTACCTCTTCCCGGAGATCGGCCGCCGTGTCAGCGCGTTTGCGGACGCCAACCCCGACGCGCAGATCATCAAGCTCGGCATCGGCGACGTGACCGAGCCGCTACCCGAGGCCTGCCGCGTCGCGATGCAGAAGGCCATTCAGGACCAGGGCAAGCGCGACTCCTTTCACGGCTACGGCCCTGAGCAGGGCTACGGCTGGCTGCGCGACCTCATCGCCCAACACGACTACAAGGCCCGCGGCTGCGATATCTCCGCGGATGAGATCTTCGTCTCCGACGGCAGCAAGTGCGATACCGGCAACATCCTGGACATCTTCGGACCCGGCAACACCATCGCGGTCACTGACCCGGTCTACCCGGTCTACGTCGACACGAACGTGATGGCGGGTAATGCCGGGCCTGCCGACGACAATAGCGAGTACAGCGGGCTGGTCTACCTCCGCGCGACGGCCGCGAACAACTTCACGCCCGAGCTTCCCGAGCAGAAGGTCGACATCATCTACCTCTGCTACCCCAACAACCCGACCGGCGCGGTCGCGTCCAAGGGCTATCTCAAGCAGTGGGTCAATTATGCGAACGCGAACGGCAGCGTGATCCTCTTTGACGCGGCCTACGAGGCGTTCATCACCGACGATGATGTTCCACACTCGATCTACGAGATCGACGGCGCGAAGACCTGCGCGATCGAGTACCGCAGCTTCTCGAAGAACGCGGGCTTCACCGGCACGCGATGCGGCTTCGCGGTCGTGCCTAAGGAGCTTGTCGGCAAGGACGCGTCGGGCAATGATGTGCCGCTGCACGAGCTCTGGAACCGTCGGCAGTCGACCAAGTTCAACGGTGCTTCGTACATCATCCAACGCGGCGCGGCGGCGGTGTACAGTGAGGCTGGTCAGGAGCAGGTCAAGGGCCTCGTGCAGTTCTACCTCGACAACGCAAAACTGATACTCGAAGGCCTCGGTTCGCAGGGCCTGGAGTGTTCGGGCGGCGTCAACGCGCCGTACGTCTGGATCAAGACACCCTACGGCCTGAGCAGCTGGGACTTCTTCGACAAGCTCCTGAGTGAGGCGCATGTCGTGGGCACGCCAGGCAGCGGCTTCGGCACTTCGGGCGAGGGCTACTTCCGCCTCAGCGCGTTCAACAGCCGGGCGAACGTGAACGAAGCGATTGAGCGGATCGCGGCGAAGGTTTCGGTGTGAGCACAGCGAACGTTTAGCGGTGCCGTTTACGGCACTTACGTCCTATGACCGATTTAACCGTCGACCAGAAGATCCAGGCGTTCCTCGCGACGTGCAAGACCGCGTCGTTGGCGACGGTCGACACCCACGGCAAGCCCTTTGCCGCCAATCTCCAATACGTCAGCGACGAGGCTATGTGCCTCTACTGGGTGAGTAGCATGTCCTCGGCCCACTCGGCGAACATCGAGCATCGGCACGATGTCGCACTCACCATCTACGCCCACCAGGACGACCCGGTGAACATCCACGGCCTGCAACTGCGAGGGACCGCGGTGATGCTGGGCAACGACCAACTCGGGGATGTGTACGAGCGGTACGCCGCCAAATACCCGTTTGTGACTGGCCCGCCTTATGACGAGGCGATGAAGCTGCAACTGTTTTACCGCTTCACCCCGACCTGGCTGCGTTGGTTGGACAACCGGAAGGGTTTTGGGTGGAAGGTCGAGAAAGCATTCGATTAATTAATTCTCTGGTTTAGACAGCCTTGCGTGCCTAATATTGGGCTATGAATAAACGCTTCCCGATCGGACCTGTCGCAGTTCTCTTTTGCATCTTTATGTCGACTGCAGTGCTGGCCGACTGGCCGCAATGGCGAGGCCCGGACAGGTTGGGCGGTGTCGAAGACGCGCAATGGCCCGACACGCTGGATGAGAACACGCTGGCCGAACTCTGGCGGGTGGATCTTGCGGAAGGGTACCCCGGGCCGATTGTGCTCGGCGACAGCGTCTTTACGGTCGAGACGCTGGGCGCGAAGGACGAGGTCGTCCGTGCCTTCAACACAAAGACCGGTGAGCCGCTCTGGGAGCAAACGTGGCCCGGCGCGATGCGCGTCCCGTTCTTTGCTAAACGCAACGGCGACTGGATCAAGGCCACACCCGCGACCGATGGGAAGCACCTCTACGCGGTTGGCATGCTCGACGAACTGGTCGCAATGAAGGTCGAGACCGGCGAAGTCGCGTGGCGTGTCGACTTCAAAGAGCGCTACGGCACCAACGGCCCATCATTTGGTCAGTGCTGCTCGCCGCTGCTCGATGGCGATGCGCTGTACATCCAGGCCGGCATGTCGGTCTGCAAGCTCGACAAGAAGACAGGCGAAGAGGTGTGGCGGACGCTGAAGGACGAGCGGCAGATGATGGGCGGGGCGTTCTCGTCGCCGGTCATCGGCACCGTCGCGGGCAAGCGGCAACTCCTGGTGCAGACACGCAGCGAACTGTGCGGGGTGGACCTCGAGACGGGTGATGTCCTTTGGCGGCAGGGCATCAAGGCGTTCCGTGGGATGAATATCCTCCCGCCGACGGTGATTGATGGCAGCCATGTGTTTACCTCGTCGTACGGCGGCGGGTCATTCATGGTCAAGGTCGCGAAGGATGATCAAGGCGCGTTTGCTACGGAAGTTGCCTGGCAGAACAAGATCGAAGGCTACATGTCATCGCCACTGCTCATCGACGGGCACCTCTATATGCATGGCCGGGATAAGAAGTTCCACTGCATCGAAGCCACATCAGGTGAGGTGAAGTGGTCCAGCGACAAAAAGTTAGGCGAGTACTGGTCGTCGGTTCGCAGCGGAAACAGAATTCTCGCGCTGGGGCATGACGGGACGCTTCGTCTGATCGAGGCGACGCCGGACGAGCCCTGCAAGATCCTCGCGGAGTACAAGGTCTCCAAGCAAGAAACATGGGGTCATTTGGCCATCGACGGCAACCTTCTTTACATCCGCGAGCTCAAAGGCTTGGCGGTGTACCGATGGGGCAAGCCGGTTGGGGTGAACTAGCCTTCTAACAACGAAACGATCGCGTCGCGAATGGCTTCGGGCTCGCTCATGCGTCCGCCGCCGGAGGTGCGGCAGGCCTGCCAGCCGTCTTCGGGGCCGACTTCATGCAAGTTGGGCAGATGTTCGCGCAGCAGCTTGAGGTTCCGCTGGCAGATGGGGTTGGTCCACATGTCCGCGTTCATCGCGGGGGCAAGGAGTAGTGGTGTGTCGGCCGGGAGGGCGGACGCGGTCAACGAGACGAGGTCGGGTGTCAGGCCGTGTGCGAGCTTGGCGATCATATCGGCCGAGGCGGGCGCGATGCAGAAGACATCGCACCATCGCGCGAGGCCGATGTGCTGGCTGTCTGGCCGATCGTCGTGCTGCCAGATGCTGGTGAGCACGGGGTGGCCAGAGAGCGACTGGAGGGTAAGCGGGGTGATGAACTTGGTGGCTGCGTCGGTCATGATGACGCGGACCTCGGCCCCGCGTTGGACGAGCCGGCTGATGAGCGTCGCGGTCTTGTAGCAGGCGATCCCGCCGGACAGGGCGATCAATATCTTCTTGCCGGCGAGTTGTTGGGTGTCATCAGACATACACAAATGATAACCCCCACCTTGCGGCGGGGGCTAGTGAAGTTGTATGGGATGTTGCTTTTTACGCGTTGTCGGCGTCTTCGGCGAGTTCGAGCGTGATCTTGCCTTCGACGATCTCCTGGACGGCGACTTCGAAGTTGCTGCGGCCATCGCGCTCGACGAGCGGGCGAGCGTCTTCCATGAGCTGGCGGACGCGGTGCTGGACCAAGGCGGTGAACTTGAAGCGTCCGCCGAGTTCGTTGATCACGCGGTCGTCTTTGAGGGCTTCGATCATGGGTCTGAGCTCCGGGTGGGGGAGGGTTGGCGGGGGCCAATCGAGCCGCGTATTGTAGCCAGATTCCGCATGATGGGCAAATAAAGGCGATCCTTGTAAGGCAGAGCCGCGTCGCTTCACTAAACTGGGCCTCTCGCACTTTCGGAGCCCCGATTTTGGCCAAGCCCGGCCCGGTCATGATGTGGACCCAGTACCTCGCCGCCCGAACTGCGGCGATGGCCCTGACCGCCTTCGACGTCGATTGGAACCTGCGGACCGCGGGGCTGATCGGCTCGGCGATCCACCGGCTGGACAAACGACATGCCGAGCGGGGCAAAGCGAATATCCGACGCAGCTTCCCCGAGTGGTCCGAAGAGCGGGTCGACGCGACCGCCCGCGGCTCAATGCAGCACCTCATCCGCTTCGCAATTGAGACCCTGCACACCCCGCGGCTGATTCACGAGAACAACTGGCCGGAACACATCGAAAGCGGGCGATTGGGCAAAGCGATCGCCGCGCTCAACTCCGATCGCCCCGTCATCCTCGTCACCGGGCACCTGGGCAACTTCGAGCTGCTCGGTTACGCGCTGGCGACGATGGGCTACCGGCTCGATGCGCTCGCCAGACCGCTGGACAACCCACTGATCTATGACTGGCTTTTAGGCATCCGTGAGCGCAAGGGGATGCGTGTGATCACCAAGTGGGACGCGACCGACCAGATGGTCGACGTCTTGCAGAGCGGCGGGTCACTTGCGTTCATCGCCGACCAAAACGCTGGGGACAAGGGCCTGTTCGTCCCGTTCATGGGCAGCCTGGCCAGTGCATACAAATCGATTGCACTGCTGGCCCAGCGCTACGAGGCCACGGTCGTCTGCGGCTACGCGCTGCGGCAGGGTGATCGCTTTGCCTACGAGGTCGGCACGACCGACGTGATCGAGCCCGAGGACTGGGCGGACCAGCACGACCCGCTGTACTACATCACCGCCCGCTATACCCGGGCACTGGAACTGGCCGTCCGCATGCGGCCCGAGCAGTACTGGTGGATGCACCGGCGATGGAAGAGCAGGCCCCGGCACGAAGTGAAAGGCAAGGAACTGCCCCGGGCGCTCCGCCGTAACCTCGAGGCGCTGCCCTGGATGACCGATGAGCTGATGCAATCGGTCCAGACACCCATCGAATCGCCCAAGTAGTCCGTTTGGATGCTTGACCGCAGCGAAAAGCAGGGCGACAATACAGAACCACACCCCCGCCGACCGGCGTACCTCCGAGACCGACCCACGAAAGACCCGCTATGACCGAACAGGCCGAAGACCTCAGGCTCAAAGAAGCCAAGGTGCTCATCGTTGACGACGACCCCGAGATCCGCACCGCGATCGACCACGCCCTGCAGGCCGAAGGTGCCCTGACCCAGTTCTGTGGGGATGGGAATACCGCTGTCCGGATCATCGAAACCGATCCGCCGGACATGGTCATCCTGGACATGATGCTGCCCAAGCGGTCCGGATTCCTGGTGCTGGAGAAGATCAAACAGTTTGAAAACTGCCCCCGCGTGGTCATGGTGACCGCCAATGAGGGCAAACGCCACCAGGTCTATGCCGAGGCCCTGGGGGTCGACGGCTATCTGCTCAAGCCGGTGCGTTTAGAGCGTCTGATCGCCCTGGTCGAGGAATTGGTCGGGGGCGACGACTGATCGGCCCAGGCCCGCAGCCCCGTGGGTGTACGCTCAGGGGGATCTGAGGCGTCTTTTAAGTGTCTGGCGGGTTTCGTATCCGCCGGTGTTGCCCTATAATGCTCGTGCGCCGAAGATCGCTCATGGCAAGGGTTTGCGAGCGAATGGCGGGGCGAGCCCAAGCCCGGAGTGCTGCATCATGAGATCAATTCGCCCCAGCCTGCTCATCCAGCCTTTCACCAAACCGTTGGCCGTGTTGTGCCTGCTCTTGGCTGCATCCTGTGCCGTGGCTCAGGACCGCGATCGCCTGCCGCCGATGCTGACGGATGAAGATATCGAACTGATGAAGGTGTACGAGGTCCGACTGGATGCCGACCCGCCTCCGCGGATCACAATCCCTCGCGACGAGCTACGTAACTTCCTCAAGGATCACCAGCAGGATGACCGTATCCCGCGTGGGAAACGCGATCAGGATAAGTGGCTCCGTGCCGATGGGCACGTGCAGCTCCGTCTGCTTTTCGACCTCAAGGCCCGCGACTACTACAAGCACGTCCGTGTGAAGAGCCAGATCCCCGCCTTCCGCGACTGGGGCAACATCCACCGTCGTCACATCCTTGGTTTCATTCAGCCGATATTTGGCAGCGGCCAGGTCCCCGGGCTCTACCTCTTCCCGCGCGGCCGTGATGCCGAGCGGATTGAGATGACCAATCTCTACATCCTCACGCAGGTTTCGATCGAGGGTGTCCCACTGATCGACCGCAACGCGCCTGAAGAATCACTGCTGGTCCAATGGGGTCTGCCCCGCGCGGCGGCCAAGTTCCCCGCACCCGAGGTCGATGGGTGGGAAGCGAAATACAAAGACACCAAAGACGAACGCTTTATCGAGCACGTCGATTGGATCAAGTCGCTATTCCCCGCCAATCAGGGGTACAACTACGGCGTCAACTACAAACTCCCCGGCCAGAAAAAGCCGGCCAGCTAATATCCGTTTTGAGCATGCAACCGGCCGTCGTCATCGATCGGCCAAAGGGAATCTAACCGTGCGTAAACCACTGATCGCCAGCCTCTCCGCCTGTCTCGTCGCTTCCAGCTTCATCGGTTGCGGTGAACAAACGACCGAGAAACAGGTCTCTGAAAAGCTCGACGTCCTGCTCGACAAGATGAGCCGACTTGAATATGCCGACGTGCCGATAGAAGGCAACAAGCTCGTCTATACACTCGGTGTCGAGGTAGACGGCGTGCAGGTTCCCGGCTCCACCGCGTTCGAAGCGGCCTACATCGACCAGGCCCTCGCGCTCCTTCCGCTGGCGGAAGAGATCGAAAAGCAGGGCAGCAAGCTGCAGAAGCAATCGGCCAACGCGATCATCGGCTCGATCAAGGCCGATGAAGCCGCCTACCTCATCGATGTAGCCGAGTTGTCTTTCCAGAAGGGTGCCGGCGCGGTCGTCGCGATGCGCAGCAGTATCGCTGTGCTTCGCGAGATCAAGTTGCTGAACGACGCGGTCGCGGGCGATCGCTCGGAGATCATCCAGACGCTGCAGGAAGGCCTGAGTGAAGGCGGCGTATCGGTCGTCGGCACCACTCAACTGCAGGCACAGGCCGACGCCGCGGGCGCCACCGCGAAGCAGGCGAGCGATGCGCTGGGCAAGATCAACGCCAAGATCGATGAGCTGAACAAGAAGGTCGATGAATACGAAGGCCTCGAGTTGAAGCTCAGCACCGAAGCCCGCAGCGCCAAAGCCGCCGCCCGTTACGACAAGCTTGACCAGGCGACCACAGCGGCCAAGGAGTCGCAGAGCGCCGAAGCTGAGGCCGAGTCGCTCGCCCTCAATGCATGGATCAACGAGCAGAACGCCAACCTCGCCGAGTTCAAGCGGCAGCGTCTGGATGGCTCCGGCGACCCCGCCGCTCTGTTAGGCCAACTCGACGCGATGATGAAAGCCGCCGCAGAAGCGTCGAACGTTTCGGACAGCAGTGATACCTTCAACGTGCTTGCAGCGAGCCTGTCGCAGGCCAAGGCCGGCCCTGGTGACGACCGTTCCAAGGCCGCCGCCTTCCTGCTGGGCCTGAGCGATTACGCCGCGGCCGATGCGCCTGACAGCGACGAGCGTGGCATCCTGGCCGACGAACTGAACAAGCGTGTCGATGCTTCGATCGGCGTGATCGGCCTGCTGGAAATGAAGGTCGAGCAGGTCAAGATCGAGCAGCGCCTCGTTGCAGGCAAGCTCGCGGAAATTGAAAAAGACCGCCAAGATGTGCTCGCGGCCCTGACCGGCAGCTTCAACGCACAAGACGCCCTGATCCAGGCCGCCGGTTTTGACCGCATGGCCGCCGCTGTCGAGAGCCTAAAGACGGCGCAGGCAGCGATCGACGGTGCAGGCCGGAACATGGAGATGGAGCTGATGAGCGCTTACGTGCTCCATGCCCGTGCACTGCATCAGCAGAACCTCTCAGCCAAGGCCTACAAAACAACCCTTGATTCGATCGCGACGGCGGGGCCAGAGATCCTGGGCGAGAGTCTTCAGGCGACCATCAGCGGGCGTGCCGCAGAGATGCAGGAACTGATCGACGGCGTTGCCGCTCAGGCCCAAACGCTTGGGCAGGAGGCGATGCAAGTCGGCATAAGCATTATGTCCAGCGCCGACTCAGAGTCTTCTGCCGGACAGGCCGCGATGAATCAGCTTGAGATCTTCTCCACCCTGATGGAGGGGCTCGGCGGCGGGATCGGCGGTGGTGGGGTGACCACTGAGATCATCGGTGATGGTGACGACACCGTCGATGAGCCTGCCGAATAAAGCACCTCTTTCAAAACAAACAAAGACCAACCCCGCTCTCGCAGGCGGGGTTGTTTGTTGGTTTTTTGTATAGGGAAGCGCCCGGCAGCTGCCCTGCAAATGGACGGGGTCTGCCGTATACCCACTATTCCTTGATCTGCAATTCAGCGAGCGCCGTCGCCGTATCCTGTGTGAAAGGAAAGACCTTGTCCAGGCCTGTCATCAGGAACACGGACCACACGGCGTTGCTTGGACTGGTCATGCGCAGTTCGACGTTGTGATCGCTCGCCGTCTTCCGCAGTTTGAGGAGCTGCGAGAGGTTGGAGCTATTGATCTGAGTGACGTCGCTGAGATCGATGACGAGCGATGGCGGGGCGTCGTCTCGGCCAAGCCGCTGCAGCAGCGGGTGCAGATCATCGGAAAAACCGGGCTCGTTCTGGAGGCGGACGATCCAGATGTCATCGGACCAGCGTTCGGTCGGCATCGCAAACTCCTTGTACTCGTTGCCTGATCTTAGGCGGGTTCCTCTGCCGGGTCATCATCCCCGTCGTTATCCGCAATGCGTGCAACGGCGACGAGGGTGTCGCTGCCCTTGAGATTCACTACGCGGACGCCCTGGGTGTTGCGCCCGGTCTGGCGGACCGAGTCGGCGGCGATACGGACGATCATCCCGTCGTGCGTGATGCACATCAGGTCGTCGCCCGGTGCCAGGAGCTTGATCATGACGACCTCGCCCTTGGTGGTCTTCATGTCGCGACGGCCCTTGCCGCCGCGCGACTGGGCGCGGACGCTGCCATCTTCGGAATGCACGAGGTACTCGCCGACGGGTGTGCGCTTGCCGTAGCCGCGTTCGGTAACGGTGAGCAGGTTGCGCTGCTGTTCGTCGGCGGGCAGGCGGACCATGCCGACGACTTTGTCGTCTTTGCCCAGGTCGATGCCCTTGACACCCGAGGCGTTTCGCCCCATGACGCGTGCGTCGCTTTCTTCGAAGCGGATTGCCATGCCCGAGGATGTGCCAAGCAGGATGTGGTCGCTGCCTGTCGTGAACGTCACGCCCACAAGCGTGTCGCCATCGCGGAGGTTCAGCGCGATGATGCCGGCGCTGTTGACGTTGCGGTAGTCCTTGAGCGCGGTGCGTTTGACCAGGCCGTTCGCTGTCGAGAAGAGCAGGAAGTCCTCGCTCTTTTCGAAGTCGGCGATCGGCATGAACGAGCAGATACGCTCGCCCTCTTTGAGGTTGATCAGGTTGATGATCGCTCGGCCCTTGCTCGTCCGCGAGGCCTCTGGGATCTCAAATACCTTGATCTTAAAGACCCGGCCTGTGTCCGTGAAGCACAGCAGGTCGTCGTGCGTCGATGCAACGAAGAGGTGCTCGATGAAGTCGTCGTCGTTGGACTTCGCACCGATGATGCCCTTGCCTCCACGCCCCTGCACCTTGTACTGCTCGGTCGGCAGGCGCTTGACGTAGCCCGAGTGGCTGATCGTGACGACGACCTGCTCGACGGGTGTGAGGTCCGCGATGTTCAGCTCGCCGACTTCGCCTGCCACGATCTCCGTACGGCGGTCGTCGGCATACTTGGCCTTGAGCTCAGTCAGGTCGTCCTTCACGAGTTGCAGCACGCGCTCGTCGCTGGAGAGGATCGCCTCGTACTCCTCGATCTGGCCCAGCAGCTTCGCGTAATTGGCGACCAGCGTCTCGATCTCGAGCCCAACCAACTGAATGAGCTGCAGCCGACCGATGGCCTCGGCCTGGGTACGTGACAAGTGGATGTCGCTATCCGCCGACTGCGCCAGGAAGCGGTCGGGGATGTGTGTGGCCTGCGGGTGGTCGGCAGGGATACGGAAGCCGCGTTCCATCAACCGCTGGATCGCTTCGTCGCGTGTCCGGCTCGAACGTATCAGCTTGATGACCTCATCGATGTCGCAGACCGCGTAGATCAGGCCCTCGATGCGGTGCGCTTCCTGCTGCGCCTGGTGCAGGCGGTAGGCCGTGCGGCGGCGGATCACGTCGACACGGTGCTCGATGTACAGGTCGATCAGTTCCTTGAGCGTCAGCGTCCGCGGCTGGCCCTTGACCAGTGCGATGTTGATCATTGAGAAGGTCGATTGCAGCGGCGTCAGCTGGTAGAGCTGGTTCTCGATGACGTCCGGGTCGGCGCCACGCTTGAGCTCGATGACCAGCCGCATGCCCCCGCGGTTGCTCGACTCGTCGATGACCGAGGAAATCTCGGTGAGCTTGTCGTTCTTTCGCTGGGTCTTGATCTTCTCGATGACCGAATCGTTCTTCGAGACCTGGTAGGGCAGTTCGGTGACGACCAGGCGGTCCCGACCGCCGCGGTTCTCGTGCTCGATGCGGGCACGAACGGTGACCCGGCCTCGGCCAGTCGAGTATGCTTGGACGATGCCCGCCCGGCCGCAGATGATCCCGCCAGTCGGGAAGTCCGGCCCGGGGATGATCTCCATCAGCTCACGGAGCTCGATGTCGGGGTTGTTGATGGTCGCGGTGATAGCGTCGCAGACCTCGCCCAGCGCGTGGGGTGCCATCGAGGAAGCCATGCCCACCGCGATGCCCGTCGAGCCATTGACCAGCAGGTTCGGCAGCTTGCCGGGCAGGTACTTCGGCTCGTCGCAGGTCTCGTCGAAGTTGGCCTGCCAGTCGACGGTATCGAGCTTAAGGTCCTCGAGCAGCTCCATCGCGTGGCGGTGCAGCCGGGCCTCGGTGTAACGCATCGCGGCGGGGGGATCCGGGTCGATGGAGCCGAAGTTGCCCTGCTTGTCGATGAGCAGGCCCCGGGTCTTCCACTCCTGGGCCAGGTTGACCAGGGTGGGGTAGATCGCCCCGTCGCCGTGCGGGTGATACTTCTTCATCGTCTCGCCGACGATGCCTGCACACTTACTGTGCTTACGGCCCGGGGAGAGGTTCAGGTCGTTCATCGCCACGAGGATGCGCCGCTGCGAAGGCTTGAGCCCGTCACGCACATCGGGCAGTGCACGATCGACAATTGTGCTCATCGCGTACGTCAGGTAGCTGTCCGCAAGCTCGCGCTCGATCGCCAGATCGACCACCTGGCCGACGGGTTGGACCGGCCCGGGGACGCCCTGATCGGCGTTGTTTTCGATGTTGTTTTCACCGCTTTCGGCGGGTGGATTTTCGTCTTCAGCCATCCCTAAATTGTACCCGAATCAGCGCTCGCTTGCTCGCCGACAACGCGCCGAAAACCCCTTGAAAACGAACGAAAAAGCCAAGGCTGCCAAGCCCTGTTGGCAGGGTTGCGATGAACTGTTTTCGGTTAGCCGGCGGGGTTGCCCTGCCGATGCTTTGGACGCGAATCAAACGGCGCGACAAGCCCGCCGGCTAACGGCACTCACGCGAACTTGTCGGTGATCACCACCTCTTCCAGAGGCAGCTGGCCCGGCTTGGCAAACGCGTCGCTCAGACGCTTGCCAACGACGATGATGAAGCCGATCGTGTGGTCCTCGGGGAGGTTGATGACCTGCGCGACCGCCTCGGGGTCGAAGCCGATCATCGGGCAGGAGTCGTAGCCCATCGCCTTGGCCGTGAGCATGATCGTCTGGCCGGCGATCCCGACCGAGCGCATTGCCTCGTCTCTGATGAGCTGCTCCTTGCCCTCGTAGAACGGGACCATCATGCCCGACAGGCGTTCGCCGACATCTTCTGGCGCGTTGACCCAGTATCGCTGTGGGGCGTTGCCGTAGGCCTTGAGGTCCGCGCAGAGCACAATCAGCAACGACGAATCGGTGATATGGGCCTGGTCCCAGGCAGCGTCACGCACCTGCTGCCGCATCGCCTTGTCCTTGACCAGCACGAACCGCCAGTTCTGCATATTGAACGACGTGGGCGACTGGATCGCCGCCTCCAGCAGGGTCTTCTCCTCCTCCGCCGTCAGCTCGTGCTCGGGGTCGTAGTGCTTGATCGCTCGGCGTTGGTAGATGGCGTCCAGGGTATCCATGGCGAAAATCTCTCGGGGTTGGGTGTCGTGACGGGCAAAGTATAGGCAGACCCGCCATCTCAGTCTTGAGGTTGAACCAGTAGTACACCCCACAGTCACACGCTACAATCCCCCGCCTATGGAAGCAGGCATCGTCGGTCTACCTAACGTCGGAAAGTCCACCCTCTTCAACGCCCTGACCGAGTCTCAGGGCGCCGAAGCGGCCAACTATCCCTTCTGCACCATCGAGCCCAACGTCGGCGTCGTCGCCGTCCCCGACCCCAGGCTCGACAAGATCACGCAGTACATCCCGCCGCAAAAAGTCATCCCCGCGGCCCTGCGCCTCGTTGACATCGCGGGCATCGTGAAGGGTGCCAGCGAGGGCGAGGGCCTGGGCAACAAGTTTCTCAGTCACATCCGCAACGTCGACGCGATCCTTCATGTCGTCCGCTGCTTTGAGAACGACGACATCACCCATGTCGATGGCACCACTGATCCCTTGCGCGACATCGATGTGATCGACACCGAACTCATGCTCGCTGACCTTCAGACGATCGAGACCGCGCTGCCCAAGGCCGCCCGTGCAGCGAAGTCAGGCGACAAAGAAGCCAAGCTGCGTGTCGAACTGCTCGAGCAGGCCAAGACGCTCCTGGATGAGGGCAAGCCGCTTCGCCAACTCGAGCTTGACCCCGAGCAGGCCAAAGCCCTCAAGGGCTTCGGCTTCATCACCGCCAAGAAGGTCCTTTACGTCGCGAACGTCGATGAGGACGACGTGGCTGGCGACAGTGACCTGGTCACCAAGGTGCGCGAGCGTGCCGATGCCGAAGGTGGGGCGGTCGTGCCCGTCTGCGCCAAACTCGAATCCGAACTGGCGGAACTCGACGGGGACGACAAGCTCGAGATGCTCGAAGCCGTCGGCCTATCCGAGCCCGCGTTGGCAACCCTGGCCCGTGCGGCCTACGCGCTGCTGGGCCTGCAGAGCTTTTTTACCGCCGGCGAGCAGGAGGTCCGCGCCTGGACGATCCCGATCGGCGCGACCGCACCGCAGTCGGCAGGCGTGATCCACACCGACTTCGAGAAGAAGTTCATCCGCGCCGAGGTCTACACCCTCGACGTCCTTGAAGCCCACCAGACCGAGAAGGCCATCCGCGACGCCGGCAAACTCCGCGTCGAAGGCAAGGACTACGTCGTAAGCGATGGCGACATCTGCCACTTCCTGACCGGGGCGTAGGCTAATGTGTCGGCGGCGATGAAATTCTTCGAAGGAGCCCGCTCGTGAATGAGGACATCAACACACCCCTCTACCGCCACAAAGTCTGCCCGAATTGCGGATCCAAGCGGTACAATTTCGCCAAGACCCAGAGCCCGATGCAGGACGAGGGCATCCTCTCCAACTACAAGATGAAGGACCGCGAGTGCAAGCAGTGCGGCACGGTCTACGCCATCCCGATGCCCAACTTCATTCCTTGGTTGATTATTTTTCTTGGCGTGATGCTTCTGCTCTTCGCGTTGTTTACCGAAGCCACGATGAGCACGACGAACATCAAGGGGCGGATCCTGTTTGCAATATTCGGACTGGCGATGATTGGCCTGGGCGTCCGGACGATGCTTAAGAAACGCGGCGAATAAGACATCGGTCGAGTGATCGTCACCTCTAATATCCAAGGAAGCAGCGGCATGTACGTGAAATTCAAGTTTTTCAAAGCAGTTCTAAAAAGCTGGGAAGCGATGCATCAGGACGCCTCGGACTTTGCCAGTGAGGTTGGCCCAGAACGCCTGATCTCGATCTCCCACTCCTCGGACCACGGCGAAGGCGTGATCACGGTGTGGTACTGGAGCGAGTAGGACGGCCTGCGATTTCGCTCTGGATATAAAAAACGCCGACGAGTTCATTGCTGAGCTCGCCGGCGCTACTTGAAGGTTTAACTAGGCTCTATATTTTAGCCACGCCGTCTTCGGGACACAAGTAGTCCGCCTAGACCCAGCAGGGCGAGGGAGCCGGGTTCTGGAGCGACGGACACGGTGAAGGTGCCATTACCGTTGTCGGTGGCAATAAGGCCATTACCGGTAGAGTCGATGAAGTGTGTCCCGAAGGCGTTAGAGACATCTGTGATAACAGCGAAGTCACCCCCGGCATTTGTCAGAGGCGCCGTAAACGTGCTGCCGACCGCAGCGAAAGTCACCTTATCGTCAAGGTCACCGGTAACAAGGTTGGTGACCCTGCCAGAACTAATGAATGCGCCGCCATTGATAGCCATCTGCGTATCATTACCGCCGCCGGAAGAGAACGTAAAGTTTGCAGTCTGATTCAATGTGCCATCGGCATTGATTGTGATTTTATTTGGGCCACCACGGTCGCTGTGCCGGGTCCAGTTCGTATATGCAGTTGTAACAACCGCGGCGGTACCCAGATCACCATCACCGATAATCAGGCCCTGACTTACGCCGCCGTAGAACCACCAAGTGCTGCTGCCATAATTCATTGTTCCGTTACGGATTTCAACTGTTGGCTACAAGTGGTCATCTAGGCCGCTGCCAAACCAGTCTGAATCAGTATTGACCGTGCCAGTTGGCATGACACCACCGACCGAGGTCTCAGAATCAAAAATCACGATATCTTCGGGATAGTGCGTGCCAAGATTGCTGCTCTGGCTCGGCCGATCTGCGTCCGGGTCATCACTCGTCCAGTTGCCTGCGGCGTGCCAGCTGCCACCCGCAGCGCCGGTCCATGTAAACGTATACGCACTTGCCGAGCAAGCAAAAGCCGAAGCGACTGCACATGCAAGAAGCGGTTTTGTTTGTATTTTCATCTTGATCTCCTTCATTCCTTATGCGATTGGTGCAGAACTGCACATACCTCAAAAGCCTTGCGTAATTCCATGGCAAGGCGTATCCATCGGTGCAGTTTTAGACGCATTTCTACGTGATTCATACCCAGAAAACGCTACTTAACAAGCAAATACAACTATGTAGGGATACGAATCGCTCCAAGGTGGTATATCAATAAGACGCGATACTAAAATGGCGTGCGTAAATGAAATACTACGCCGAGCCATCATCCAACAGCAGTCGCTCACGTTGCAGCATCACGCTCAGTGTGTGGCAGACCAGTTCGATCTGCGTATCATCCAGCGCGTTGAAGAACGGCAGGGCGATCGTGCGGTCGCTGATCGATTCGGTGATCGGGTAGTCGCCCTCGGTGTAGCCGTGGTACTTCTTGTAAAACGGCTGGAGGTGGATTGGCGGGAAGTAGTTGGAGCAGCCGATCTCGTGCCGGCGTAGCGCATCGATCAGGCGATCACGCGAGGCGCGGTCGTACTCGGGAGCTAAACGCACGACGTAGACAAACCAGGAGCACTCGGCTTCGTTGCCCGTCGCGCTAGGCAGAATCAGGTCGTGGTGATCAAGGAGGCGTTGCGTGTACGCACTGGCGACCCTGCGGCGCAGTTCGAGCATGCCGTCGAGCCGGTCCATCTGTACGCAGCCGATCGCGGCATTTACCTCAGAAATCCGGTAGTTAAACCCCATGCGCGGATGCGCAAGCCATGAGCCCGTTTCCGGCGAGCCGACGCGGTCATCGTTGTCGAGATTGACTGCTCGGCCCTGATTCCGCAGGCTCCGGCACATGTCGGCAAGGCGATCGTCGTCGGTCACGATCATCCCGCCTTCGCCAGTGGTGATCTGTTTATTGGGGTAAAAGCCGAAGACGGAGGCCCGGCCGAAGCTGCCGATGGGCCTGCCATTGAGCTTGCCGCCCAGGCCTTCGCATGAATCTTCGATCAGCGCGATCTCATGTCGGCGGGCGATGGATTCGACGGCGTCCATGTGTTTGGGGTTGCCGAAGACCTCGACGGCGATGATTGCCTTGGTCTTCTCACTGATCGCCGCTTCGACGCGCTTAGGGTCGATGTTCAACGACTGCGGACAGATATCAACAAAGACAGGCGTCGCCCCAGCCATCAGGATGCAGTTCGCCGACGCGATAAAGGAGAAGGGCGTGGTGATGACTTCGTCGCCCGGTCCAATGCCTAATGCAAGCAGGATCAGGTGCAAGCCCGCGGTCCCCGAAGACACCGCGACGCCCGTCGAACGCTCGCAGCGCGCAGCGACCTGTTGTTCAAAGAGGTCTTGCTTGGGCCCGATGCTCAGGCGGCCGGAGCGCATCACGTCGGTGACGGCGTCGATCTCTGCGTCGGTGATGTCGGGGGACGAAAGGGGGATGTCACTCATGGCGGTCCGTGCCGGGGTGGGGTGATGTCGTTTACAGGATAGCGAACTGTGATGAATGCAACCCTGCCAACAGGGCTTGGCAGCCTTGAAGTGCGGACTACTTCAATGCCTCGACGATCGCCCGATCCGCCTTGCCACGGTGTTCGAGGTAGGCCCAGCCGAGTTGGGTCCGCATGCTCAGGTCGAGTTGGCCCACGCCCTGGACGATGTCCGAAACACGCTGCCATTCCTTCTCGGTCAGCTCGGCGCCGTGCCGGGCACGGATATTCAGGCGCAGCACCTCCGTCGTGAAGTCGTTAAAGGCATCCGTCTCGATCTGCTGGGCCAAGGCCTTAAGCCCATCCCCACGGGCCTGTGCGATCCCAAGCAGGATCAATCGACGCATCGGAAGGCCCCGGGCTTCCTCGGCACCGGTCGCCTGTTCTAGCAGCACGGGTAATCGCTCGATGGCCTGATCGGGATAAAGCTCGCACAACGCCGTGGCCGCGGACCTCGCTGCCTGCGCCATTTTGCCGCGGTTGCGGTCGCTGCCAGCGTTGTGGTTCTTGATGACTTCCTCCAGCAGGCCGGCACCTTCTGCAGGCTTATCCCGGCGGCAATACGAAACCACCCATTGCACCGACAGCGGCTGGCCCGTTGCAATCATCGGCTTGAAGGCGGGCAGCAGATCATCACGCTTCTCCGCAACCGCACGCCCCGCATTGCCAATCAACCTGACCCACTCGCCATCCGATCCCAACGCGTCAACCACACTGGAGTCGAGCTTGTCCGCAGCATCCAACGCGACCATCGCCAGCCGAATCCGCTGGGGCATGCTCTCTTCGCGTTGATACATCGCCTGCCATGCAGTGCTGGCGCCATTCGTTCCAAGCCGAAGCGCGGTCTGGATAGCGAGGAGCCGCAGGCTCGCATCTCGCTTGGCGTCCTTCACGAGAGACATCGCCAACGGCCCGGCTGACGCGTGTCCCTGTCGCATCGCGGCATCAAGCACCTGGCCGAGCACCGCGGTCGATGCCACGCCTTGAAGCTTAGATATTTTTAACAGAGCGGTCTTGCCCGCCGCGTCCCCCGCCTCCGCCAGAACGAGCGCGGCCAACGCATACTGCAGCAACCGCCCCGCGCCCAGTTCGTCGTTTAACTCGATATCCAGTGACTCAGCGAATGGTTTGGTATCTACAAAGCCTCCCTCGCCGACGATGCGCAGCGCGATCGCCTGGCGCAGCGGTAACTCCAGGCCCTCCCATCCAAGCAGTGTGGCCATCCCCGCCTGATCGATCAGCCCATCGTCCATACCCGCTGAAAGCACCTGCACCAGTTCTCGCTTGTCTTCGATCTCCGCGAGTTGGGAAAGGTCCAGGCGACGCTGCGGGCTCAACTCAGCCGCCCCCAGCATCCCGTGTACCCGCATCGACAGGTAGGGCGAAGCGGACAACGCGTTGAACAGGGGCAGCAACTCGGGGTCGTCGAGCTGACGCAGGCCGCGTAGGAGGGCGTTGTGGCTGCCATCCCGCGCTGGCCTGACCGTCTGCTTGAGAAGGAAGAGCGCGGTTTCCTCACCAGGGTCCGCCGATGGCTTAGCCTTGGCCGCCGCCACCGTGGACAGGACAAGCAGGCACGCCGCAGCCATCACGCATAATCGACCAATGAGCATCCCGGTAGTGTAGCCTTTGGGCATTGGCAGACCGTCCGTAACGCTACACTATCCGCCCATGCCCACGCCCCGCGAAAACATCCAGGAGCTCTCCGCCTACACCCCCGGCGAACAGCTCGACACCTCGGTGGTCACCAAGCTGAACACCAACGAGAACCCGTACCCGCCCTCGCCCAAGGTCATGGACGCGGTGCGCGGGCTGCCGGCCGAGAAGCTCCGCGTTTACCCGCCGCCCCTGGCCCAGCCATTCCGCCAGGCTGCCGCCGAGTTGCATGGCTTGACGCCCGGCAACATCATCGCGACCAACGGCGGGGACGAACTGCTCCGTCTGATTCTGACTTGCTACTGCGAGCCCAGCGGCGACAGCGGCAAGGGCGGCATCGGCGTGACCGATCCGACGTATTCCCTCTACCCCGTCTTGGCCGCGATCCAGGACACGCCCGTTACCAGTGTGAACCGCTCCGCTGATTTCTCGATTGCGGAGGACACGGCCGAAAAATGGAACGATGCGGGCTGTGCGGTCGGCATGATCGTCAACCCGCACGCACCCACCGGCCGCTTCGATTCGGCGGAGGTGCTTCGCAATTTCGCAACGCGATTTAATGGATTGCTATTGATCGACGAGGCGTATATCGATTTCGCACCATGCGATGCCGCCCAGCTCGTACGAGATGGAGTGGACAACGTCATTCTGCTGCGATCACTGAGCAAGGGCTACTCGCTCGCAGGCCTGCGTTTTGGTTACGGGTTGGCACACGCCGACATCATCGCCGCGCTCGACAAAGCCCGAGACAGCTACAACACCGACGCCCTCAGCCAGGCCGCCGCCGTCGCGGCAATCACCGAGCAGGCCTACGCGAAAGACACCTGGGCCAAGGTCATCACCCAGCGTGACCGCCTTTCCACTGAACTCCGACAACGCGGTTTTACGGTGTTCGACAGCCAGACCAACTTCCTGCTCTGCACCCCGCCCGATAAATGGCCCGCAAGGGATCTCTATGCCGAACTCAAGGCCCGCAACCTTCTGGTCCGCTACTTCGACGCCCCCCGACTGGACGATAAGCTCCGTATCACGGTCGGCACGCCCGAGCAGGTCGACCAACTCCTTACCACACTCGATCAATTGTAAAACACCATGCGTACCGCCAACATCCAACGCGATACCAACGAGACGAAGATCAGCCTCGGGCTGAACCTCGACCCCTCGGCCACCGGCGACTACAGCCACGAGACGGGCGTCGGATTCTTCGACCACATGCTCGACCACGTCGCACGACACGGCCGACTCTCGCTCAACATCAAGTGCGACGGTGACACCCACGTCGACGACCACCACACCGTCGAGGACGTCGGCATCGCGCTGGGCGAAGCCATCGTACAGGCCATCGGCGACAAGAGAGGTATCGAACGCTACGGTAGCGCGTCCGTTCCCATGGACGAGTCCCTCGCGCGCGTCGCGCTGGATCTCTCCGGACGACCGGCGCTGGTGTTTAATGTCAGTTCCAACAGCTTCAACGATCCGGCCGGCAAGATCGGCACGTTCGATATCCAACTCGTCAAAGAGTTCTTCAACGCCGTGGCCAACCACGCGAAGATGAATCTCCACATCGAGGTCCCCTGGGGTGAGAACAACCACCATATCGCGGAGGCCATCTACAAGGCTTTCGGCCGAGCGCTACGTGACGCGGTGAAAGTGACCGGCGACGACGTGCCGAGCACCAAAGGCACGCTGTAAATGAAGCGCCGCGGCTTGCCGCGCGTTTCTCTAGAGCGGGTTCTTAAACGCCGTAACAATCGACTTTCCGCAATATCTAAGCCGCTTGCGCACGGTTTGGACGTACGACAGATGCCGATACCCCGGCCCGCGTGGTAGGAAGAAGACGATCGGGATCGCGATGAGTGCAGCAACGACACGCGTTAGCCCCATCACGAACCACAAGGCAAATTCGTAAATCACATCAAACATCACTGATTCACCCTTGCATGATCGCGGCGATCTGTTGGGCAAGTGTGCTGGCCTCTTCG
>Ga0213866_10000534_pt1 | contig 30319 bp, 27 predicted proteins | sample PICome_11_FD_160079 | JGI IMG/M metagenome (GOLD analysis project Ga0213866, IMG submission 160079) | Coastal seawater microbial communities near Pivers Island, North Carolina, United States - PICO284 | ecosystem: Environmental > Aquatic > Marine > Coastal | place: USA: North Carolina... | reverse complement strand
GTGGGTCGCCTCGGCGAACATGCACAGGTCGAGCATGCCCCGGCCCCCGTCGTCGAACTCCACGATCACGAAGGCGTTGTCGAGGATGTCGGGGACCTCACCGTCGTAGACCTCATCGAGATGGTTGACGTCCTGTGCGCCGCTGGCCATGACCCGGACGGGTTGGCCGGGCATGATCCGGCACATGAGATCGAAGAAGTGACAGGTCTTCTCCACGAGGGTGCCGCCGGTGTTGCGGGAGAAGCGGTTCCAGTCGCCGACCTTCTGGAGGAAGGGGAAGCGGTGTTCCCGGATCGACACCATCCGCGGCTGCCCCACCGCGCCGCCGTCGACCTCGTCGATGAGGCGGGTGATCTGGGGGATGTAGCGGTATTCGAGGCCGACCCAGGTGAGGGCCTCCCGGCCCTCGGCGAGATCCATCACCCGATAGCAGTCGTCGACGGTCGTGCAGAGGGGCTTCTCGACGAGGATGTGCAGGTCGGTGGCCAGCAGATCGGTCAGCACGTCGATGTGGGTCATGTTGGGCGAGGCGACGACGACCGCATCGCAGACGTCGTCGGCGATGAGCTGCCGGTGGTCCGAGTAGACGGCGGATCCCGGTGCCAACGCGGCCGCCGACTCGCGGCTGGCCGGGTGGGGGTCGGCGAGGGCGGTGATCTCGGCTCCGTCGACGTGCAGGAGGTTGTTGAGATGCTCGATGCCCATCATCCCCGTGCCGATGATGCCGTAGCGGAGTGCCGGAGAGTTCGAGCCCATGAGTTGGCTAGCTTACGGGCAATGACACAAACGCTGATCAACTCCCAGTCGCGCCGAATCGGCGAGTTCGAGGTCGGCCCCCTTGCATACGGGTGCTGGCGATTCACGACCGACTCGGTCGACGACGCCCGAGGCCTGATCGAGACCGCGTTGGATCTCGGTATGAACCTGATCGACAACGCCGATGTCTACGGCTTCGACTGGGGCGGTACCGGGTTCGGCGCCAACGAGGAGCTCCTCGGCAAGGTGCTCGCCTCGGCGCCCGAGCTGCGCGACCGCATGGTGCTGGCATCCAAAGGCGGGATCATGCCGCCGATGCCGTACGACTCGAGCCGGAGCTATCTCGAGTCCGCCTGCGATGCCAGCCTCCGCCGCATGCAGACCGACGTGATCGACCTCTACCAGATCCACCGGCCCGACATGCTCACGCACCCGGCCGAGGTGGCCGCCACACTCGCGTCGCTGCGGGAGAAGGGGAAGATCCGCGAAGTCGGCATCTCGAACCACACCCCCGCCCAGCACGAGGCGCTGGCCGCCCATCTTCCCTTCCCCCTCGCCACGACCCAACCCGAATACTCGCCGGCGACGCTCGACCCGCTGCGCGACGGCACGTTCGATCTCTGCATGCGCGAGGGCGTGGTGCCCCTGGCCTGGAGCCCGCTCGGTGGCGGTCGCCTCATCAGCGGCGAGGGGGTCCGGCCCGAGCTGATCACCCTGCTCGACGAGCTCGCCGAGCGCGAGGGGGTCGACCGCGCTGCGATCTGCATCGCCTTCGTGCTGGCCCACCCGTCGGCCCCGGTCGCCATCCTCGGCACCCAGACCCCGGCGCGCCTCGAATCGAGCACGGCCGCCCTCGGTGTCCATCTCGATCGCGGCGACGTCTACGCCATCATCCAAGCGAGCGAAGGAGTGCCCCTGCCATGAGCGACGCACCCACCCGCGGACCCGTCGAGATCTCGTGGTTCTCCGCCCTGTGCGACGACGACTACGAGTTCCTCGGCGTGCCCGAAGAGTCGCTGAAGAGCTCGTGGAGCCACTGCCGCGACATCGCGCAGACCGCCGACCGCAACGGTTTCGACAACATCCTCCTGCCCTCCGGCTACCAACTCGGCATCGACTCGACGGCGTTCGCCGCCGGCATCGCGACCCACACCGAACAGATCCATCTGCTCCTCGCCGTGCGCATCGGCGAGATGTGGCTCCCTCAGCTCGCCCGCCAGCTCGCCACCATCGATCAGATGGCCGGCGGCCGTCTGACGATCAACATCATCAGCTCCGACATGCCCGGCCAGTCGCTCGCCTCCGAGCCCCGCTACCGCCGCACGGTCGAATACATGCACGGCCTCCGGGCCCTGCTCGACGGCAGGCGGTTGGAGGCCCACGGCGAGTTCGTCGACTTCGATCTCGACCCGCCCCGGATCGCCACCGTCGACCCGGGCTGCCCGCCGATGTACTTCGGTGGGTTCTCGGAAGCGGCGAAGGAGTGCGCGGCTGAAGCGGCCGACGTGTTCCTCACCTGGCCCGACACCGTGGCCGCGGTCGGCGAGACCATCGACGACATGCGGACCCGAGCCACGCGCTTCGATCGGACCCTCCGCTATGGCCTGCGGGCCCACATGATCGTGCGCGAGACCGAGGCCGAAGCCCGCGCCGCCGCCGATCGTCTGATCTCGAAGCTCGATGCCGACACCGGCGAGGCCATCCGCCAGAAGTCGCTCGACACCGCCTCGGTCGGGGTGTCGCGTCAGTCGGAGCTGCGCGAAGCCGCCGACGACGACGGCTACGCCGAGGCCAACCTGTGGACCGGCGTCGGCCGGGCTCGCAGCGGTGCAGGCGCGGCGATCGTCGGCGACCCGGACCAGGTCGTCGCCAAGATCCGCGCCTACCAGGAGGTCGGCGTCGACGCCTTCATCCTGTCGGGCTACACCCACACGGCGGAGTGCGACCTCGTGGCGGAGCACGTGCTCCCCGCCATCGAACACGCGCCGTTGAAGCCGCGCGTCTAGTCGATCCGCTGGATGAGGGTGCCGGTGCCGAGCCCACCACCGCAACACATCGAGATCAGGCCCCACTCGCCGTCGGTCCGCTCCAGCTCGTGGAGCGCCTTGGTGGTGAGGATGCAGCCGGTCCCGCCGAGCGGGTGACCCAACGAGATGGCGCCGCCGTTGGGGTTGGTCTTCTCGAGATCAGCGCCGGTGGCCTTCGCCCAGGCGAGCACCACGGAGGCGAACGCCTCGTTGACCTCGAACACGTCGACGTCGTCGATCGACACACCCTCACGGCTCAACACCCGCTCCGTGGCCGGGATCGGCCCCTCGAGCATCAGGACCGGGTCGCAACCGACCAGTGCGGTCTGGGCGACCCGCGCCCTCGGCTTCAGCCCCAGCTCGGCCGCTTTCTCGGCCGACATCATCAGCACCGCCGCGGCCCCGTCGGAGATCTGCGACGACGAGCCGGCGGTGTGGATTCCGTCCTCACGGGCAACCGGCTTGAGGTTGGCCAGCGCGTCGAGACTCGTGTCGCGAGGCACCTCGTCGCGAGCGAACTCGACGGTCTCCCCGGTTTTGTTGCCCTCGTCGTCGACCACCACGGCCTGCACGGGGACGATCTGGGTCTCGAAGCGACCTTCTTCCCGGGCCCGGGCGGCCCGTTCCTGCGACTCGAGACCGAACGCGTCGGTGTCGTCGCGGGTGATGCCGTACTTCGTGGCGATCCGCTCGGCACCCTCGAACTGGGAGGTGAACTCGTAGTGCTCGAAATAGCTCCGGCTCACCGGCCGGCCCGGCCCGTTCGCGGTGTTCGAACCCACCGGCAGCATGGTCATGACTTCGACCCCGCACGCGAGGACCACGTCCTCCACGCCTGAGGCGATCAGCGAGTAGCCCAGGTTGACCGCGTGCTGCGACGAGCCGCACTGCGAGTCGACGGTGGAACACGCCGTGTTCTCGTCGCCCCCGTGGCTGAGCCACGCCGTGCGGGTGATGTTCATGCCCTGGGCACCGATCTGGTTGATGCACCCGCCGACGACCTGGTCGACCTCGCTGCTGTCGATGCCCGCCCGCTCGAGGGCCGCCATCTGGACCGGCCCGAGGAGGTCGGCCGGGTGGGTGTGGCCGAGGGTGCCGTTCTTCTTGCCGACGGCGGATCGGACGGCCTCGACGATGACGACTTCGGTCATGAGCTGCTCCTGCGGTTCGGGCGAAGGCCCAAGCGTGGAATGCCATCGGCTCGAACGCAACCCGACGGCCATCTACCCTCGCGGGCATGACGAACGTCGACGCGCGCAGCACGGCCGAGATGAATGAGTCCATCAAGCTCATCACCGACAACGCCGACCGGGTGTTCTCCTGGAAGTACGACCGGGAACGCGACCAGCTGGTCACCCTCTACAACAAGGCGATGGCGTCGCAGTGGGACTCGGTCAACGACCTCGACTGGGCCACCGACGTCGACCCCGACCATCTCGTCCACACCACACAGAAGGACAACGTGACGGTTGTCCTCGCCCGCGCCGCCAAGGAGCTCCCCGGCTCGCCCTTCGCGAACTGGAGCGACACGGAGTTCGATCAGCTCGCCATCGAGTCGCTGAAGGCCACCCTCAGCCAGTTCATGCACGGCGAACAGGGGGCGATGATGGTCGCCGCCAAGATCGTCGAGACCGTGCCCTGGATCGACGCCAAGTACTACGCGGCCACCCAGACGATGGACGAGGCCCGCCACACCGAGGTGTTCGCCAAGTACCTCCACACGAAGCTCGGCGAGCCCTACCCGATGAGCCCGTACCTCGAGGAGCAGATCCAGGTGCTCGTGGAAGACAGCCGTTGGGACATCGCGTATCTGGGCATGCAGATCATCATCGAGTCCTTGGCCCTGGCCGCCTTCGGCCAGATGCTGCGGGTGACCGAGGAACCCCTGTTGCGCAAGCTCCTCCGCTACGTGCTGTCCGACGAGGCCCGCCACGTGGCGTTCGGGATCCTGTCGCTCGGTGAGTACTACGAGCACCTCACCGAGGCCGAACTCAAGGACCGCCAGGAGTTCATGGCCGAGAACACGATCCGCAACCGGACCCGGTCGACCACCCCGGAGATCTGGGAGCGGATGAACCTCAATGCCGACGAGGTGCGCCCCTTCCTCCTGGAGGCGGCGCAGAAGGTCGACTCGTCGCTGTTCACCACCTTCCAGCACGGCTTCTTCGCCAAGCTGGTGCCCAACACCCGACGCCTCGGCCTGCTCGACGCCAACGACGGGCTCCTGCGTCGCCAGTGGGGCGAGGCGGGCCTGATGGAGTACGAGTTCGCTGACTCGACCGCCGAGGACTACGAGGCCTACGACGCCGTCGCCGCCGACCGCGCCGCCGCAGGGTGATCCACGTCGCCCGCGAGACCCTCGAGCAGTTCCGACGCGACGGGGCGGTCGTCCTGCGGGGCGCCCTCGGCACGGACTGGCTCGAGCTCCTCGCCGAAGGCGTCGAACACAACCGCACCAACCCGAGCCCCTGGTCCCACTGGTACACCCGTCCCGACGAAGCCGTCGGCTTCTGGACCGACTACGTGACGTGGCCCGACGTGGAGCCCTACCGCCAGGTGGTGTTCGAGAGCGGCCTCGGGGCCGCGGCCGGCACGCTGATGGGCTCCGAGCAGGTCCGGTTCTTCCACGAGCACGTGTTGGTGAAGGAGCCCGGCGCTGCCGAGCGCACGCCGTGGCACCACGACCAGCCCTACTACTGCATCGACGGCGACCAGAACGTCAGCATGTGGATCGCCCTCGACCCGGTGCCCGACGAGGTCGCCGTCCGCTTCATCGCCGGCTCACATCGCTGGGGACGCTGGTTCGTGCCGCGGCGCTTCGTCGACCACGTGCCCTACATCGACGACCCCGACGGGCGATACGAGCTCGTCCCCGACGACGACGCCCTGGATCAGCACGAGACCGTCTCGTTCGCGGTCGAACCGGGCGACGTCGTGTGCTTCCACTTCCGCACGCTCCACGACGCCCCGGGCAACGCTCTCGCCTCGCGGCGCCGGGCGGTGTCGCTGCGATGGCTCGGAGACGACGCGGTGTTCGCCGAGCGGCCGTGGCCGGTGTCGCCTCCCTACGAGGCGGACGGCCTGGTCGTCGGCCGGCCCTTGGGCGACGACCCGCGGTTCCCACTCGTCGCCGGCTGAAATCGGTTGTCACAGCCGGTCGTTAGTATCGAACGTATGTTCGGTTCAGAAGTGGGCTTCGATGCGGATGAGGCAGCCGCAGAGATCGCGCGGCTCGAGCGCGAGGCGCGCCGGTTGGATGCGGAGCGCATCGCGTTGTTGGATCGAATCGACCGCTCCGGCGTCTACCTGGCCGACGCCCACTTCTCGGCTCGGCTGATGATGCGTCTTCACGCCCACCTGTCGGGGCCCGAAGCGTCACAGCGCGATCGGGTCATGAAGTGTCTGCGGGATCTGCCGGCGATCGCCGAGTGCTACAGCGAAGGGCTGGTCGGCACCGACCAGGTCCGGCGCATCGCCGCGGTGTGGGCCAACCCACGGGTCCGCGAATACGTCGCAGTGTGCGAAGACGAGTTCCTGCTCGCCGCCCGCGAGATGGAGTTCGTCGAGTTCGACGCGTTCTGTGTCGAGTGGACCAACCGGGTCGACCAGGACGGCGCCGAAGCCAAAGCCAACCGGCGCTGGCGACGCCGCTGCATCGAATCGGTGCAGGACTTCAACGGATTCTGGGACCTGCGGGGCCGCATGATGAGCATCGACGGCGCCGAGTTCGCCGAGACCCTCGACCGCCTCGTCGACGCTCTCCGTCTCGCCGACATCGAAACCGCCCAAGCCGAACACGGCGACAACTGGCGCCAACACCTCCCCAGAACAACGGCGCAGTTGCGCTACGACGCCTTCATGGAACTGATCCGGCGTGGCGCCGCGGTCGTGCCCGACGGGAACTCGCTCGACACGACCACGAACCTCGTCATCGACGAAGAGACCTACGCGCGCCACACCGCCCGCCTCGTCGGCGCCGAACCACCGCCGGTCGACCCCACCGACCGCAACCGGTTCTCGCGCACCGTCGACGGCCGCTACGTCAACCCCGCCGAAATCGTCGCCCAATCACTCATCGATGATGTTCGCCGCGTGGTGGTGAACGCCGCCGGTGTCGTGATCGACCTCGGCCGCCGGTCGCGCCTGTTCACGGGCAATGCCCGCGACGCCGCCCTGCTCACCGGAGTCGCCTGCTACTGGACCGGATGCTGGATTCCCGCCTCGAAGTGCCAGATCGACCACCTGCTGCCCTGGCGTCGAGACGGCAGAACCAACCCCGGCAACGGGGCACCCGGCTGCGGGAAACACAACCGCATCAAGGAACAGGGCTTCCACGCCTGGCGCACCCCCAGCGGCGAGTGGCACCTCTCCCGTCCCGACGGCGCCCCCGTGCCTGACCACCTCACCCACTGGCCCGACGCCGCCTGAAACACCGGCGGCGGTCCGCTCCGCTGCGCGACCATGGCGGATGCCCGACGACTGCATCTTCTGCTCGATCGTGGCCGGCGAGGCGCCGGCGAGCATCGTCCACGAGTCGGACCGTGTCCTTGCCTTCATGGACATCAACCCGGTCACGCTCGGCCATCTCCTGGTGATTCCGAAGGCGCATCATGCCGATCTCGCCGATGTGGACCCGGCGGATGCGGCGGAGATGATGCTGGTGGCACAACAGTTGAACGTCGCCGTTCGTGCAAGCGAACTCGAACCGGCTGGCGTCAACCTGTTCTACGCCGATGGCGAGGAAGCCGGTCAGGAGGTGTTCCACGCCCATCTCCACATGATCCCGCGCTACCCCGACGACGGCTTCGGGCTCACGATCCGCCGAGAACCTGCGCCCTCGCGACCCGAACTCGATCGACTGGCCGGGCTGATCACGCCGCAGCGCGGCCGGGAACCTAGATTCCCCGAGTGAGCTTCGACGCCAACATCGCGACGGTCTTCGAACGGATCGTGGCGCGCATCCCCGACCGCGAGGCCGTGATCAGCCCCGCCAGGCGGCTCACCTTCGCCGAGATCGACGACCGGGGCAACCGGCTGGCCAACGCCCTCATCGATGCGGGGATCGGCTGCCACACCGAGCGGGACGAGCTCGAACCGTGGGAGTCGGGGCAGGACCATGTCGCCCTCTACCTCCACAACGGTCCCGAGTACCTCGAGGGCATGCTCGCCGCGTGGAAGGCGCGCGGCGTGTCGCTCAACGTCAACTACCGCTACGTGGCCGAGGAACTGGTGGGGTTGCTGCTCGATGCCGACGCGAAAGCGATCATGTACCACGCGTGCTTCGCGCCGGTGATCGCCGAGATCCGCTCGCACCTTCCGTCGCTCTCCACGCTGATCCAAGTCGCCGACACGAGCGGCGAACCACTGCTCGACGGAGCGACCGACTACGAGACGCTGCTCGCCGAGTCGTCGCCGGACCAGCCCGAGCTCGAGCGTTCCCCCGATGATCTCTACATGGTCTACACGGGCGGTACGACCGGGCTGCCGAAGGGCGTGCTCTGGCGCCAGGCCGACATCTGGGTCGGCGCGATGGGCGGCGCCGACCCCCGTGACGGCAAGGAGTTCGACAGCTACGACGCCGTGGCCGAGTCGGCAGCGGAGGAGCGCGTGTTCCCCTATCTGATCGCGGCGCCGCTGATGCACGGCGGTGGACAGTGGCTGGCCTGGCTCGGATGGATGGGCGGCGACCCGGTCGTGTTCGGCCATGTCGTCGACCGGCTCGACCCGGCCGACATCCTCTCGACGATCGAGCGGGAACGCTGCTCGTTCATGATCGTCATCGGCAACGCCTTCGGACGGCCGATCCTCGACGAGTTGGACCGCGCCGTCGCCGCGGGCACGCCCTACGACTTCTCGCCGCTGAAGGTGCTGGCCACCGGCGCCGCCGCGATGACCACCGGCGTGAAGGAGGAGTTCCTCGCCCACCGACCGGGGCTGCGCATCATCGACTCGATGGGCGCGTCGGAGTCCGGCACGCAAGGCCGCAACGTCAGCACCGACGACGGCGAGGTGGAGGCGGGCGTGTTCGAGCCCGCCCCCGGCACATGTGTGATCTCCGACGACATGACCCATCGAATCGAGCCGGAACCCGGCGCCGGCGGGTGGCTCGCCCGGACCGGACGGATCCCGCTCGGCTATCTCGGCGACCCCGACAAGACGAGTCGCACGTTCCCCCTCATCGACGGTGTGCGCTACTCGGTGCCGGGCGACCGGGCCGAGTGGTTGGCCGACGGACGACTCAAGCTGCTCGGGCGCGACTCGGTCTGCATCAACACCGGCGGCGAGAAGGTGTTCGTCGAAGAGGTCGAGGCCGTGCTCCATGCCCACCCGGCAGTAAAGGACGCCGTCGTGGTCGGCCGGCCGAGTGATCGGTGGGGCAACGAGGTGTGCGCGGTGGTGTCCACATCCGCCACCGTCACCCGCGAGGAACTGATCGAGCACTGCGACGGGCACCTCGCGCGCTACAAGCTTCCCCGTACAGTGATCGCCGTGCCGGAAGTGGTTCGAGGACCCAACGGCAAAGCCGACTATCGATGGGCCGCCGAGATCGCGGCTGCGGAGGAGACAGACACACCATGAGCGAACTGCGATTCGACGAACGCGTGGCGATCATCACCGGTGCCGGCAACGGACTCGGCAAGGCCCACGCCCTCGAACTGGCGCAGCGCGGGGCGATGGTCGTGGTCAACGATCTCGGCGGCGCGGTCGACGGAGCCGGCAACGACAGCAGCGCCGCCCAGGTCGTCGTCGACGAGATCGTCGCCGCCGGCGGCATCGCCGTCGCCAACACGAGTTCGGTCACCGACCCCGCTGCTGCGAAGGCGATGGTCGACCAGGCGATCGACGAATTCGGTCGTCTCGACATCGTGGTCAACAACGCCGGCATCCTGCGCGACAAGGCCTTCCACAACTCGACGCTCGAGAACTGGCAGGCCGTGATCGATGTCCACCTCACGGGTGCGTACAACGTGACCCTGCCGGCCTTCCAGCACATGCGCGAACAGGGCTACGGCCGCATCGTGATGACCTCGTCGCCGGCCGGCCTCTACGGCAACTTCGGCCAGACCAATTACTCCTCGGCCAAGATGGGCCTCGTCGGCTTCGCCCGGGCCATCAAGCAGGAGGGCGGCCGCAAGGGCATCCACGCCAACGTGATCGCGCCGACCGCCGACACCCGCATGACCGAAGGCCTGCTCGGCACGCTGGCCGACGACTCGAAGCCCGAACACATCACCGCCGTGGTCGGCTACCTCTGCCACGAGAGCTGCGACCTCAACGGTGAGATCCTCGCCTGTGCTGCGGGCCGGGTCGCCCGCGCCTTCGTCGGCGTGACCCCCGGCATCTTCGACCGCGATCTCTCGATCGACACGGTCGCCGACAACATCGCCGAGATCATGAACGAAGAGGGTTACACCGTCCCCGAGGGCGTCGGCGACGAGATGAAGCTCATCCTCGAGGGGCTCAAGGCCAACCCGGCCTGATCCACGCCTCGGCCTAGCGGCCGGTCCAGTTCGGGTCGCGCTTCTCCAGGAAGGCTGCGACGCCCTCCTTCATGTCGTCCGACGCCATCACCGCGGCCACGCCGCGGGCGGTGCCCGACCACCCGGCATCGTCGGTGCCGGCCAACACCGCGTCGACGGCCTGCAGGGTCTGCTGCACCGAGACCGGCGCGTTCGCGGCGACCTGCTCGGCCAGAGCGACGGCCTCGTCGAGCGCGGCTCCCTTCGGCACGACCCGGTTCACGAAGCCGATCTCGGCCGCCCGGGCGGCCGAGATCTCCGCGCCCGTCAGCAACAACTCCTTGGCGATGTTGGGGGGCACCAAGCGGGCGGTGCGGAACAGAGCACCGCTGTTCGCGATGACCCCGCGCTTCACCTCCGGCAACGCGAAACGGGCGTCGGCAGCCGCGACCACCATGTCGCTCGCCATGCACAACTCGAACCCACCACCGAAGGCGAGCCCCTCGATGGCAGCGATGAGTGGCTTGGTCCGGCGGCGACGGATCAGGCCGTATTCCCCACCCCGCTCGGTCGGGCGACCGGGGCCGTCCTTGAGATCGGTCCCCGCACAGAACAGCGCGGGGCCGCCGGTCAACACCGACACCCACTGATCCGGGTCGTCTTCGAAGTCGTTGAAGGCGGCGTCGAGCCCCGCAGTGACATCGGCGTTCACGGCGTTGCGTTTCGCCTCACGGGTGATGGTCACGATCGTGACCCGACCTCGAACGGAGACATCCACGACGTCCACTGGGCACCTCCTGAACATGACGGCACTGTTAGTTCTGATGCATGCTGGCACGATGAACGCCGCCACGGCGCCACCCCTCCCCGACCTGGCCCGACTCCGCCGGACCCGGCTCGACCGCCTCCAGTCCGAGATGCGCCGACAAGAGGTCGACGCCGCCGTACTCCTCCACCCGCCCCACATCACCTACGCGACCGGGTTCGTGCCCGAGGCCGTCGACGCGAGCCAACTCGTCTACCACCGTCCGGTCGCGATCGTGCCCGCCGAGGGGCCTCCTCGACTCCATGTCCACGAGCCCGTCGGCGAGACCACCGACCTCGACGCGATCATCGGCGCGCCGCTGTGGCCCGAGCTCGACGAGGGCATCGACGCCCTGACCGGCGCGATCCATACGGTCGTGGGCGACCTCGACGGGCGACGAGTGGCCGTCGATGCCATCACCGGCGCGATGGCTCGGGCCGACGTCTTCGCCGGCGCCGAGCTCCACGACGCGACGCGCGTCCTGGGTCCGGCTCGACTGTGCAAGACGGACGACGAGGTCGCGTGCATCGAGCACGCCCAGATCATCAACGAACGCGCGATGGAGGTCGCCCGCCGACGATGCGTGCCCGGCGCACGGCGATCGGAGGTGGCCGGCGCGTTCCTCGCCGAGCTGCGCTCGCTGGGCGCGCACCACAACGAGATCGACCCGATCTTCCAGGTGATGCCGCGTCGACTCGCCGACGCCGTGACCACCGACAAGGGCGCGGTCGCGTTCCCGACCGGTATCGAGGACCCGGTCTTCGACGAGGGCGACCTCGTGTGGGTCGACGCCGGCCACGGCTACGAGGGTTACGCGTCCGACTTCGGACGCACGTGGATCGTCGGACGAGATCCCGACGAGGCGGAGCGACAGGCCTTCCTCGAATGGCTCCAGGTCATGGACGAGACCGTGGCGGCCGTCCGGCCGGGCGCGACCCTGGGCGACATCGGGCGGGCCGCGACCGCAGCCAACGGCGGCGAACCCCCGTGGCTGCCGCACTTCTACGTCGCCCATGCCGTCGGTCTCGACAGCGCCGAGATGCCGATGGTCGGGTCCGACCTGGGCGAGGATTTCGACGACGGCTTCGTGCTGGCCGAAGGGATGATCCTGGTGCTCGAACCCGTGATCTGGCACGACGGGGTGGCGAGCTATCGCGCCGAGGAGATCGTCGTCGTGACGGGCGACGGGTGCCGGATGCTCACCAGCCATCCCGGCTACGACCCCTACGAGCGGCCCGCCACGACCGGGTCGACACCGTGAACAGCCCCGCCCTGCTCCAGTCTCGCCGGGACCGGGTGCTGACGGCCATGGCCGACGCCGACCTCGACGTGCTCGTCCTGGGCCGCCAGGACGACGCCAACTTCGCATCCGGCATGCACCGTCTCTGGACGGCCGGTACGCGACCGTTCGGCGCGGGGTGCATCGTCGTCCGCTCGACGGGCCGCACCCACGTGCTGTCGAGTTGGGACGCGGGCCTCCCTGCGACCATGTCGCCCGACGACCTCTACCCCTCGACCTGGAACCCGCGGGTGATGACGGGTCACATGTCGTCGGTCCCGGGGCTCGCCGACGCCAAACGCATCGGGGTCGACGAGGTGTCCCCGTCCTTCGCCCGCGCGGCCGCTCGGATCGCCGGCAATGCCGAGGTCGTGGCGGCTGACGACGTCATGGCTCGGGCCCGCCGTCACAAGTCGCCGGAAGAGATCGAGCTGATCCGCCGCGCCTGCGCCGTGGCGTGGGCCGGGATCGACGCCTACCTCGACGAGCCGGGCATCGGCGTGGCCGGCTTGGTCGAAGCGATCGCCGCGGCCGGGGTCACGATCCCGTCGTCCGCACCACTGATCCGACCCCTCCCCGACCGCCACCACCTCGACGTCGGCGTGATGGTCGAGGGCTACGAAGGCGGCGTCGGCGACGGCTTCGTCAACGGCACCCGCCTCGACCGACGCGATCTGTGGAAGGCGTGTGTCCCCGGCGCGACCCACACCGACCTGGCCGGCGCCGCCAGGGGCGACTGGCTCGTCCGCGGACTGGGCATGGGCTACGAACGACCGGTCCTGTCCGAGTCGGTCGGTCACCACGAGACACTCGAGGCCGGCATGGTGCTCAGCGTCGGCGACGGCGAGCAGCGCGACGTCGTCGCCGTCACCGACAACGGCCCGCAACGGCTGTCCACCCACCCGTGACTGCGGCGAGAGAGGAAGACCACTGATGTCCGACCACGAGACCGAGCCATCCGAGGAGTCCCGTACCGAGGGGCTCGTCGACCCCGTGGCCCTGGGCACCTGGATGGATGCCGAAGGGCTCCCCGGCGAGGGTGAACCGCTCTCGTCGCGGTTCATCTCCGGCGGGGCGTCGAACGAGATCTTCGAGATCCGTCGGGGCGACCATCGCTGGGCCCTGCGCCGCCCGCCGAGGGTCGTGCCCAAGGGCCGCAACGAGACCATGCTCCGGGAGTACCGGATCATCGAGGCATTGACCGACACCCCCGTCCCTCACTGCCGGGCGTGGGGGTCGTGTGAGGACACCTCGATCCTGGGCAGCACGTTCTATCTGATGGAGTTCATCGACGGTTGGTCGCCGATCAGCGAACCGGAGTGGCCCGAGCCGTTCCTCTCCGACCTCGATGCCCGCCCCGGCCTCGCCTACGAACTCGTCGATGCGATCGCCGAGCTTTCGAAGGTCGACTGGAAGGCCCGCGGCCTCGAGGGGCTCGGCCGCCCCGAAGGATTCCACGACCGCCAGGTCGACCGTTGGCTCGCCCACCTCGACGCGTTCTCGTTCCGCGAGCTGCCCGGGCTCGACGAGGCCGCGGCATGGCTGCGCGACCGGCGGCCCCGCAGCTACGTGCCGGGGATCATGCACGGCGACTACCAGTTCGCCAACGTGATGTTCCACCACGGCGGGCCGGCGCGCATGGCGGCGATCGTCGACTGGGAGATGGGCACGGTCGGCGATCCGCTACTCGACCTCGCGTGGGTGGTCATGGGCTGGCCCGACGACGGCGAAGACCGCTCGGGTTCGGGCTATGTCGACTACGAGGGCATGCCGAACCGGGCCGACCTGCTGGAGCGCTACGCGACCGTGTCGGGCCGCGACGTCGACGAGATCGACTACTACGTCATCCTCGCCCGTTTCAAGATGGCGATCGTGCTCGAAGGCGGCTACGCCCGCTACGTGCAGGGCGGGGCGGACAACCCGAAGATGGCGAGCTTCGGCGACGTCGTGCTGTCGATGGCGAGCAAGGCCGCCGAGCTGGCCGCATCCACGACCCTCCCCTGACCACCCGACAGGCTGGCGTCATGCTGCTCGACGGGAAGATCGCCCTGATCACCGGCGCCGGGGCCGGGATCGGCGCCGCCGTCGCGCGGCGCTTCGCGGCGGAAGGGGCGCTGCTGTGGCTCAACGACCGCGACGACGAAGCCCTCGCCACCCTGGTCGAGGAGACCGGAGGCACGGGGATGGCGGGCGATGCGTCCGACTCCACGTTCGTCGAGACCTGGGTCAGCGAGGCCGTCCGCAGCCACGGACGCATCGACGTGCTCTACAACAACGTCGGTGTGTCGAGAAGCGGACTCATCGGCGAACTCGGTGACGACGACTGGCACTTCCAGCAACGGCTGACGCTCGACACCTGCTTCTTCGCCACCCGTGCGGTGATCCCCCACATGGTGTCGGGCGGGGGCGGGAGCATCGTCTCGATGTCGTCCGGTGCCGGCATCGGTGGCCAGTACCGCCTCGGCGGCTACGCGGCGGCGAAGGCCGGTGTCATCTCGCTGATGGAGACCGTGGCCACGGAATACGGCGACCAGGGCATCCGGGCCAACTCGGTCACCCCCGGACCGACCGCGACCGCACCGCTGCTCGCCCATCTCGCCCAGCAGGACGGTGGCGTCGCCGCGCACACGGCCGACCTCGACCTCGCCCGACTCACCGAGCCGGAGGAGGTCGCCGCGATCGTCGCGTGGTTGGCGTCCGACGAGTCGTCGAGCATCACGGGCCACTGCCTGCGATCCAACTCCCGGTCGGCCAGTCGGCGACCGCCCCGCCCACAGGACTGACCGGTCGGGTTCAGGCCCGCAGGATCCCCCCGCCGTCGACCCCGATCGTCTGACCGGTGACATACCGGCTGCCGTCCGACAGGAGGAAGGCCACGACCGGCGCGATGTCGGCTTCGGGGTCGCCGTCGCGACCGATCGGATGGTCGTCGTACATCGCCGCGAACGCGGCTGCACGCTCGGGGCTCGAATCGGGTTCCATCCGGTGCGCGGCCGAGGCCGGCAACACACAGTTGACCGTGATGCCGTCGCGGCCCCACTCGTTGGCCGCCGTCCGGGTGAGCGAACGGATGGCCTCCTTGGAGGCGGCATAGGGCCCGTAGCCGGCGGCTCCCGTGAGCCCCATCGACGTTCCCATGGTCACGATCCGACCCCAGCCCTGATCTCGCATTCGGGGCACGACCGCCTGCATCGACCACAGCGTGCCCTTCGGGCCGGTGTCGAAGAGCACGTCCATGTCGGCCGCGGTGACGTCGGTGAGTGGCATCACCGGGCGGAAGCTCTGGGCGTTGGCCACCAGCCCGTCGATCCGTCCCCAACGGTCGAACGCCTCCGCCGCGAGTGCGACCATCGCCTCGCGGTCGGTCACGTCGACGGCCCGGGCCAGATGCTCGATGCCCAGCTCGTCGAACCCGGCGGCCGCCGCCGCGACACGTGCGTCCTTGCGACCGGTGACCACGATCCGAGCGCCGAGTCCGCCGATGTGGCGGGCCAGGCCGAGACCGATGCCGCGGGTCGCACCCGTGATCACAACCACGCGTTCACGTAGATCGTGCACGAGTTGGGTCAAGAGAAGGCCGGCAACTCGATGACGCCGTCGCCGTTGGTGAGCCCGGCCCGGTAGGCCTCGAGCCAGACGATCATCACCGCTTCGGCGACCAGGCCGGTGCGGGCGGCATCGACGTCCTCCTCGGCGACCGCCCGGGTGTTGATCAGGGCGGCGGCCTGGACCGTCTCGAGGAACGACGAGCTGACGTCGAGCAGCTGGTCGTAGCTCTCCTGCGAGAAGCCCTGGACCGAGAGTCCTCCGCTCCAGACACCCACGCCCCGAGGGATCGCAGCGTCCTGGACCGGGAGCAGCTCGGCCACGAGCGCCGGGTCGGGCGGATCCTCACTGTTGAGCAACGCCTGGAACCCGCCGAGTTCTTCGAGGACCGCCAGTTTCGGGGTCGTGTAGACGCAGTCGAACAAGCCCCCGCAATTCACCTGGAACTGCGGTGACGCCTCGACACCCTCCGGCGGCGTGGCCAGGATCTCCTCGAGATAGCCGCGGTTGTAGCCGAAGTTGTCGGTCAGCCCCTGAATGGGGTCGCCGCCCTCTTCCGCCGGCGGACGGTCGAAGAGGGCAGCACGCGCCGCGGCCAGGATCTCGGCATCGTCGCCGTCGAGCGCCGACAAGCGATCGGCCGCACGGCCGATCGTGCCCTCGAACGAGCCCTCGGTCGGCGGCGTCGAGAACCCGACGAGAAGCGCATCCGGCTGGGCATCGGCGATCTCACCGCGCAGCCAGCGACCACCGAAGTAGCCCGACATCCACATCATCCACATGAGTTCCTGGCGCCGCTCGGTCGTCGTGCCCTCGAACACCTCGTCGAACACCCTCACGGCCAGGTCACCGAAGAGGAAACGCTCCATCTCGGGTTCCTCACCGTCGCCGAGGCCCTCGACGAAGGACGCCGCGAGGGCATCGAGCGCAGCGGGTGCCTCGACGGCCACGTCGTTGGGCCAGAACGGGTAGTCGACCAGGGCGACCGCCACCGGCTCGTCGTCGACCGGCGCGGCCGTGGTCGCCGGCGCCTCCGTGGTCGTGGCCGAGTCCCCGGCCGTGGTGGTGGTCGCCACCGTGGTCGTGGACGTCGTCTCAGCGGTGTCGCCGCTGTCGTCGTCTCCGCAGGCGGAAGCCACCATCGCGATCACGATCACGACGGCAAGAACGATTCGGTGGCGCATGTCGGTCCCCCTCAGGACGTGCAACTACTCGCAATCCAAGCCGAGATCGCCGACATGGCGCCAATCATCCCGATCACGTCGGCGTCGCCGAAGGTCGTGGCGAGCTGCAGGGCTGCCGTCGGGTTGGTGCTGAAGTCGGTGTTCCAGTCGAGCCCGGCGAAGGCTTCGCCGATGACGTCGAGGCCCTCGAGTGCTTGTTCGACCTCACCGGAGATCTCGGGCGCTGCCTCACCGATGGCGACGAGCGCGGCACGCGACTCGTTGAAGCTCGCCTGCAGGTCATCGGACGACGAGTTGCCGGTCGGGTCGAACGTGGCGATGTCGCCGGCCGACTCGACCGCCGCCTGGATCTGGGCACAGTCGAGCGAGGTACCCGGAGGGATGTCGCCGTCGTCGGTGCTCGTGTCGCCGTCGTCGCCACCGTCGGAAGTCGAGTCGTCCGAATCGGTGTCGTCGGAATCCATGTCACCGGAGTCACCCGAACTCGAGTCATCCGGGCTCGAGTCGCTCGAGCCCGAGTCGCCGGGCGAGGCGGTGTCGGTGCCGCCGTCGTCGCCGCACGCAGCCGCGAGCAGCACCACCGCCGCCAACACCGCAATCCATCGAAGCATCTTCCGGCCAGCTCGCATGTCCACCCTCCAAGGTCGTCGGCGGCACCGCTCGCCGCAGCCCACTTCACGCTAGGCGCTCGCCGCGACCGGTGCCGTTCATCTCGCCCGGGTCGGACCGCGTGCCTACACTCGCCCGATGATCCCGCTCGACGGCCCCTTCTACGACCAGTTGCACGTCGGCCTCCAACTGCCCCGCCAGCCGTCGATGACGATCGACGAAGGGATGGCGGCGCTCTACCAGTCGTGGGTCGGCGAACGACTGCCGATGGCCCTCGATGCCGCGGTCCACGAAGCCGTGACCGGCACGCCCGGTCGTCTCGCCAGCCCAGGACTCGTCATGCAGCTGTCGATCGGCCAGAGCACCACGATCAGCCGGCGGGCCATCGCCAACCTCTTCTACCGCGACGTCCGGCTCGTGCGGCCCGTCGTGCTCGGCGAGTCGGTGGCCACCGCGGTGACCGTGGCCGCGCTGGCCGACGGCTCCCACAAGGAAGGGCGGGATCGTCGAGGAAAGGTGCTCGTCGACATCGTCACCACGGCCGACGCGGAACCGGCCGTCGAGTACCAGCGCTGCCCGATGCTGCCCCAGACCGACCATGCCGAGGCGCCGGGCCACAACGACGACCTGGGCAGCGGCAGCGAACTCGACCTTGCGTCCTATGCCGCGCTCGTGCCGGCCCACTGGGACTTCGCCCCGCTCGGCGAGCCGACCACCTGGTCGGTCGGCGAGTCGATCGCCGATCCGATGCGCGACGTGATCGACGGCGCCACCGGGATGGTCCGCCTCACCCACAATCTCGCCATGATCCATCGCGACGCCGAGAAGTCGCCCTACCCACAACGGCTCGTCTACGGCGGCCACGTGGTCGGACTGGCCCAGGCCTCCCTCTCGCGGGTTCTCCCCGGGATGGCGACCGTGGTCGGCTGGCACGGATGCGACCACACCGGCCCGGCATTCGAAGGCGACCTGCTGTCGTTTCGCCACACGCTCCTCGACGTGACTCCGGCCGGCGGGGGCCGGGCGTTCGCCGTGCGGGTCGAAGGCACCGCCCATCGAGACGACGGCGACCACGACGTCCTCGATTGGACACTCGTGGCGGTCGCCCCGTGAACTCTCGACCATGACCGACCATCGGGCCATCGACCTCTGGGTCAACGTCAACATGGGCGACGGCATCCCCGCCGAGTTCCTCCAGCGGGTGAAGGAGGATTACTTCAAGGGCGGCGATGACTTCTTCCGTTCGCTGACCATCGACGAGACGCTCGCCCAGATGGACGAGGCCGGCGTCGAGAAGGCGGTCATCTCGACCAGCGTGAAGAACCCCGAACCGCGGGTGCTCGAGTTCGTCACCGAGCGGCCCGACCGTTTCGCGCTGGCCGCCTACGTCCGGCCCCAGAAGCTGATGCGTGAACTCTGGCGACTCGAGGACCTGGCCGCCGAGTATCCGGTGGCGATGGCACGGGTGGTTCCCTTCGACCTCGACATCCCGCCGAGCGACGCCCTCTACTACCCGCTCTACGCGAAGTGCGTCGAGATGGACATGCCACTCTCGATCAACACCGGACTCCCCGGCCCGCCCGTGCCGGGCGAGTGTCAGGATCCGATCCACCTCGACCGCGTCTGCTACCGCTTTCCCGAGCTGCGTCTCTGCATGGCCCACGGCGCCGACCCGTGGTGGGGCACGGCGATGCGGCTGATGATCAAGTACGCCAACCTCTCGATCATGACCTCGGCCTACTCGCCCCGGCACTTCCCCGACGAGTTCGTCCACTTCATGAACACGAGGGGCAAGCACAAGGTCATGTTCGCCAGCGACCACCCCGTGCTCCCGATGAAGCGGGTCATCGACGAGGCCGAGCAACTCGACCTGCGAGACGGCGTGCTCGAGAAGTTCCTGCGCACCAACGCCGAAGCGTTCTTCTTCCGCGAGCGCCGCCCGCCTCGGGGCTGACCGACCTACCTCTCGGGCGAGTCCTCGGGAGGAAACGGGGCGACCGGGACCAGTGTCGCCTCGTCGCCCACCAACTCGTGGAGCCGTTCGAGCGCCGGCCGGTGGTGATCGGTCACCTGGTTCACGAGGACGAAGAAGCGCGAATCGGTGGGGCGTCCCTTGCCCGAGCCCGCAGGATCGAGCAGGACCCGGGCCAGTCGTTCGGCATCGAGCTCGTCGTCGACACCACAGCCGGCGATGGCGGCGACGAGTTCGGCGCGATGACAGACCTGACGGATGGGGCGACCGAGTGCGGCAGCCCCGACGCACGCGACCAGGGTCGACGTCGCTCGGGGGACGACCGGTTCGTGCGCCGCGGGGGCCTTGAACGGCATGCGTCGCGATCCGTCGGCTTCGACCACCACGTGGTCGGCGAGTGCGGTCCAGCCCGACACGACGTCCGGGGCGAAGCCGAGGGCGCGATGTCCATCGACTCCGTTCCAGCACAACACGACCCGGTCGCGGGTCACCGCGGCGGCCAGTTCGCGGCGGTCGGGCGACATCAGCGGGACGAGCCCGCCGGTGCGATCGCTGCCCATCTTGGTGGTGGTGGAGAGGACGACCGTGCCCGGGAGCTGGCGCCCGAGGGCGAAGAGCGCAGTGGTCTTCCCGCCACCGCCCACCAGCGAGATCATCCCCTGGTCGGACAGTTCGAGCGCCGCGGCGAGGCCGTCGAATGCCACTCGCTCGATCACTACGGTTTCCTCGTTGTTCCTTGCGTGATTCGGGGAGACGAAATTCGCGGCCCGAACAATTGACACCCCCGGTGTATCACCTAAGTTTCGGGACAACTCACCTTGGAGGGAACCACTCATGAAACGACGACTTCTCGTTGTCCTCGCCATCCTGCTCGGATTCGCCCTCGTCGCCGCCTCGTGCGGCGACGACAGCACCGACGATGCCGCCGACGACGCCGGCGATTCGGGTACCGCCGGCGACGGCGACAGCGATGGCGACGACGGCACCGGGGACGGCGGTGTCGACGCGAGCGACATCACTGCGGCGTTCGTCTACATCGGCGAACCCGGCGACGCCGGCTGGACCTACGCCCACGATCAGGGCCGTCAGTTCGCCGAGGCCCAAACCGGCGCCACCACCGTGACGGTGGAGAACATCCCCGAGGGGAGCCCGGAGTTCGACCAGGCCGTGCGCGACTTCATCGCCGACGGTGCCGACATCATCTTCGCCACCTCGTTCGGCTACATGGACGCGATGGAGGCCCTCGCCGCCGAGTTCCCCGACGTGGCCTTCGAACACGCCACGGGGTTCATGTCCAACGACACGAACTTCGGCAACTACTTCGGTCGGATCTACCAGGCCCGATACCTCACCGGCCTGGCCGCCGGCGCGGCCAGCCCGACCGGCGACATCGGCTACGTCGCCGCCTTCCCCATCCCGGAGGTCATCCGCGGCATCAACGCCTTCACCCTCGGCGTGCGCGACGCGAACCCGGACGCCACCGTCACGGTCAACTGGACGTCGACCTGGTTCGATCCCGCCGTGGAGGGTGACACCGCCAACGCGCTGCTCGAAGGCGGAGCCGACGTCATCGCCATGCACCAGGACTCCACCGCGGCGGGCGAAGCCGCCGAGGCGGCCGGAGCCCGATGGGTCTCGTACAACAGCGACATGAGCGCCTTCGCCCCCACCGCCTACCTCGCGTCGGCCGTCTGGGACTGGGGTCCCTACTACACCTCGGTGATCGAACAGGTCGCCGCCGGGACCTACGCGGGCGGCTCCTACTGGGGTGGCATGGAGGACGGCATCGTCCAACTCGGGAGCCTGGCCGACGACGTCTCCGAGGAGACCCGGGCGACGATCCAGGACCTGACCGATCAGATGATCGCCGGCACGTGGGATCCGTTCACGGGCCCGATCAACGATCAGGACGGCAACGAGGTCATCGCCGACGGCGAGGTCCCCGACGACGGCGCGCTCCTCAGCATGGACTACTTCGTCGAGGGCGTCGTCGGCTCCGCTGCGGGGTGACGACTCCCGCCGTCGAACTCGACGGCATCTGGAAACGTTTTCCCGGTGTGATCGCGAATTCCGGGGCGAACCTCACGGTTCGCCCCGGAACGGTCCACGCCGTCCTCGGCGAGAACGGCGCCGGGAAGACCACCCTCATGAACTGCCTCGCCGGGGTCTACCGCCCCGACGAGGGGGCCATACGGATCGACGGCCGCGAGGTGCGCTTCTCGTCGCCGGCCGACGCCATCGAGGCCGGCGTCGGCATGGTCCACCAGGAGTTCCGGCTCGTCCCGACGTTCACCGTGGCCCAGAACGTCGTGCTCGGCGCCGCTCCCGGGATCGTCAACCGGACCCGCATCGACGCCGAAGTCGCCGCGCTGGCCGAACGGTTCGGATTCCGGGCCGAGCCCGAACGGCCCGTCTGGCAGCTCTCGATGGGCGAACGGCAGCGGGTCGAGATCCTCAAGGCCCTGTGGCGTGACGCCCGCATCCTGATCCTCGACGAGCCCACCGCCGTCCTGACCCCACAGGAAGCCCAGGAACTCGGGGCGGTGCTTCGCCGAATGGTGGCCGAGGGTCGCTCCGTCATCTTCATCTCCCACAAACTCGACGAGGTCACCGCCTTCTGCGACGAAGCGACGGTCCTGCGCGGTGGGAGCACGGTGGCCGCCTCGGTCGAGGTCGCCTCGGTCGACGCAGCCGAACTGGCCAGGCTGATGGTCGGCGACGTCGACGCCCCACCGGTCAACCGGCGCGACACGGCCGCCGGCGACATCGTCCTGTCCGTGCGCGACCTTCGTGCCATCGACACCCGCGGGGTCACCGCCCTCGACGGGGTCTCGCTCGATGTGCGATCCGGTGAGATCCTCGGCATCGCCGGTGTCGCCGGCAACGGGCAGCGCGCGCTCACCGACGCGATCGCGGGACTGCAGCGAACCGTCGCCGGCACAGTCGAGATCGCGGGTACCGACATCACCTCGGCGCCGCCACGCGCCCGCCACCGGGCCGGGCTCGCCTACGTGCCCGAGGATCGTCTCGGAGTGGGCCTGGCTCCCAAGCTGCCGATCACCGAGAACGCGATCATGCGGGAGTACCGGGCCCTGCGCCGGGGCCCGCTGCTGTCCTGGTCGACGGCCCGTACCTTCTGCGACGGACTGGTCCGGCGGTTCGAGGTGAAGGTCGGCCGAGTCGAGGCCCCCATGGCGTCGCTGTCCGGCGGCAACCTGCAACGCCTGCTGCTGGGCCGCGAGCTCAGCGGCGAACCGCGGGTGGTGGTCGCCTCACAGCCGACGCGAGGCCTCGACGTCGCCGGGGTGCGAGCGATCCAGCAGCTGCTGGTCGCCCAGCGCGATCAGGGCACCGCGGTTCTGATGGTCTCCGAGGACCTCGACGAACTGCTCGCCCTCGCCGACCGCATCGTGGTCATGGTGGAGGGCCGGATCGTCGGCGAGTTCGATGCCCGCACCACGAGCCGAGCCGAGATCGGCGAGGCGATGATCGGCAGCCGGCGGGCCGACGCATGAAGCGCCTCGTCCTGACCCGTCGGGAGATCCCCACCCGAGGCGGCCAGCCGGTCGCGTTCCTGTTCGGGTTGGCCTTCGCCCTGCTGGTGGGCGCCATCCTGATGCAGGTCTCCGGCGATCCCGCCATCGACGTCTACCAGCGAATGTGGGAACGGTCGCTCGGCTCGACCGACACCTGGAGCGTCACGTTCAACCGGGCGGTGCCGCTCGCCCTCGCCGGTCTGGCCGTGTCGATCGCGGCGACGATGGGCCTCTGGAACATCGGGGCCGAGGGGCAGATCCTCTTCGGGGCGACGGCCGCGACGTTGGTCGGGCGCCTGTTCCCCGATTGGCCCGGTCCCGTCCTGATCACGGCCATGTTGATCGCCGCAGTCATCGGCGGCGCACTCTGGGCACTCGGTCCGGGCCTCGCGAAGGCCGAGTTGGGAGTGAGCGAGATCATCACCACCCTCATGCTCACCGAGGTGGCGATCCGCCTCATCACCTACCTCGAGCAGGGACCCTGGAAGGACCCGGAGGGATTCGGATTCCCCAACGTGACCGCGCGCCCACCGCAGGCCGAGCTCGGCGACCTGTGGGATCGCACCCACATCGGTGTGCTTCTCGCCCTCGCGGTGATCGGGGCGTTCGCGTGGTTCATCAACCGCAGCGTGTGGGGCTACGAGCTCCGCATCGCCGGTTCGTCGCGCCAGACCGCGGCCTACGCGGGCATCTCGATGCGCCGCAAGGTGCTGGGTGTCCTCCTGCTGTCGGGCGCGGTCGCCGGGTTCGCCGGCGGCATCGAGCTCACGGGCACCGCCGTCCGCCTCAACGCCCAGATCTCCAACGGCTACGGGTTCTCCGGCATCATCGTCGCCGCGCTGGCGCTGATGCGGCCCAGCGCGATCCCCGTCGTCGCGCTCGCCTTCGGAGCCGTCCAGGTCGGCGGCCAGAGCATCCAGACGTCACTGGGCGTTTCTCCCGCGGTCTCGACGATCCTGCAGGCGCTCATCCTCTTCGGCGCCATCGGCGCGGCCGTGTTCTCGAACTACCGGGTCGTCGCCCTCGATCGTCAGGTGTCGGTCGCATGATCCTCGCGCTCACGTTCACCGAGGCCAGCGTCATCGGCCTGCTCGTCGCCGGGGTCCAGTTCGGCACACTGCTGTACCTCGCGGCGCTGGGAGAGACCGTCGCGGAGAAGTCCGGTGTCCTCAACCTCGGAGTCGAGGGGATGATGGCCACCGGCGCCTCGGTCGGCTTCATCGTCGCCGTGGAAACCGGGAGTCCGTGGGCCGGCATCCTCGCCGGCGCCGCCGCCGGTGCCCTGCTCTCGCTCGTGCACGCGGTCGCCGCGGTCGGCCTCGGTGCCGACCAGGTGGTGAGCGGGCTCGCCCTCACCTTCCTCGGACTGGGCCTCGCCGACTTCGTGGGTGACGGCTACACCGACGATGCCCGTCGGTCGCTGTTCCGCGACGTCGAACTCCCCGGCCTCGACGGCATCCCGTGGATCGGGGAGATCGTGTTCCGTCATTCGCCGGTGACCTACGGGGCGGTGCTGAGCGGCATCGTCGTGTGGTTCGTGCTCAACCGGACCGCGGTCGGGCTCGGGCTCCGCGCCGCGGGCGAGACCGCGGCCACCGCCGACGCCGCGGGTCACTCCGTCCTCCGCCTCCGGTTCGCCGCGGTGATGGTGGGTGGCGCGTTCGCCGGCGCGAGCGGGGCCTACCTCACGACCTATCTGGTGGGTTCGTGGAGCCAGAATCTCACCGCAGGGAGGGGATGGATCGCGGTCGCGCTCGTCATCTTCGGCGCGTGGCGACCGGGCCGCGTCGCGCTCGGGGCCCTGCTCTTCGGGTTCACGCTCGCCCTCAAGAGCCGCCTGGCGGTGTTCGGCATCGAGTTCTCCCCGATCCTGCTCGACATGACGCCGTACCTGCTGACGGTCGTCGTCCTCGTCGTGATCTCGATCCGGGCCCGCAACAAGCCATCGCCCGCCCCCGCAGCGATCGGGATCCCCTACCGGCGGGAAGAACGCTGACCGGCGCCTCCATCCGGCGATCGGCCGACCTGCTCGAGGGCCTACGCCTCGAGCCGGTCGGGCCGGGGTCCTGGACCGGCGCCGGCCTGGTGATGCCCAAGGCCGTCTGGGTCTTCGGCGGGATCGTCGGCGCGCAGGCGATGGTGGCGGCCGCGGAGAGCGTGGCCGACAAGTCACCCCGGTCGGTGCGCATCCGATTCCTCCGCCAGGCCCCGCCCCACGAGCGCATCACCCACACGGTGACCGTGGTGTCCGACTCGAACACCTTCGCCGATCGACGGGTCGAGACCCGCTCGGGGGACGATCTGATCGCCACCACCACGGTGGTGTTCCACAGCCCCGACGACACCGATCTCGGACATCAGCACCAGATGCCCGATGTGGCACCACCTGACGAGGACCGGGCCGTGGGCGGCGCCGGCTTCGAGACCATCGACCTCAACACGCCGCCCATCCACGGCCATGCGGCGGCACCCCCACGCCAGCAGCACTGGATGCGCGCTGCGGGCACACCGTCCGGAGACGTCCTCGTCAACGCGGCGATGCTCACGATGGCGAGCGATCTCTTCCTGGTGGCCTCGGCCTGGCGGCCGATCGAGGGCCGCTCCATCGTCGACGTGGGCACCGTGATGTCGTTCGGCCTCGACTTCACGGTGTGGTTCCACCACCCGGCCGACATCGCCGACTGGCACCTGCTCGACGTCGACACACCGTCCGCGGCCAACGGGCGCTCGCTGCGCTTCGCCAACTGGTTCCGCCCCGACGGGCTCCTGGTCGCGTCGGTCGCGCTCGACGCGGTGATGCGCGTCCGCGACCGGGGCTAGCGCATGTGTCCGCGTCAGCGCATGTGATTGACCGCGGAGACGATCGCCCGCAGCGATGCCGAGACGATCGACTCGTGGAGACCGACACCCCACACGACGTCGCGGGCGCCCGTGTCGATGGCGACATAGGCCGCCGCCGTCGCGTCGGAACCGGCGCCCATCGTGTGCTCGGTGTAGTCGGCGATCTTGCCCTCGAAGAGGCCGGCCTCGGTGAGCCCGTGGACGAAGGCGTCGATCGGGCCGTTGCCCTCGCCGGTGATCATCCGCTCCTGACCATCGACGATCATCTTCGCCTCGATCGTGGTGAGCCCGGTGTCGATCGTGTCGCTCTGGGCCCGATGGCCGACGATCTCGACCGTGCGGTTCTCGGGCTCGACGTATTCGGCCATGAAGCGACGCTGGATCTCGTAGGACGTGATCTCGGTGCCCGACTCCTCGGTCACCTTCTGGATTCGCTTGGCGAAGTCGACCTGGAGGCCTCGGGGCAGGTCGAGCCCGTACTCGTGGAGAAGCACGTAGGCGACCCCGCCCTTGCCCGACTGGCTGTTGACGCGGATGACCGCCTCGTAGCTCCGGCCGAGATGGCGGGGATCGATCGGCAGGTAGGGCACGTCCCACGAGTCGTAGTTGCCGACCAGTTCCTCGCCGGGCTGCACGTCGTAGATGTCGGCCATGCCCTTCTTGATCGCGTCCTGGTGACTGCCGGAGAAGGCGGTGTAGACGAGATCGCCGACATAGGGATGCCGCGGGTCGATCGACATCCGGTTGGAGAACTCGTAGACGCGGCGCATCTCGTCGATGTCGCTCATGTCGAGCTTCGGGTCGACGCCCTGGGTGAACAGGTTGAGGCCGATGGTGACGACGTCGACATTGCCGGTGCGCTCGCCGTTGCCGAACAGGGTGCCCTCGACCCGGTCGGCGCCGGCCATCAGCCCCATCTCGGCCGCGGCGACCGCCGTGCCGCGGTCGTTGTGGGGATGCAGCGACAACAGGACGGTGTCGCGGTCCTTGATGTCGCGGTCGAAGCGTTCGATCAGGTCGGCGTAGAGGTTGGGCGTCGACATCTCGACGGTGGCCGGCAGGTTGAGGATCAGGGGCTTCTCGGCGGTCGGCTGGAAGACGTCCATGACGGCTTCGCAGACCTCGATGGCGAACTCCGGCTCGGTGCCCGTATAGCTCTCGGGTGAGTACTCCCAGCGGATCGACTCCGGGTTGCTCGACCGCTCGAGGCCTTCCATGCAGACCCGGGCGCCGTTGACCGCGATGTCGATGATGCCCTTGCGGTCGAGTCCGAAGACCACCCGGCGCTGTGTCGTCGACGTCGAGTTGTAGAGATGGACGATGGCGCTGGGTGCGCCGTCGATCGCCTCGAAGGTCCGGTCGATCAGGTCCTTGCGGGCCTGGGTGAGGACCTGGATCGTCACGTCGTTGGGGATGTGTCCCCCCTCGATCAGCTCCCGCACGAAGTCGAAGTCGGTCTGGGACGCGGCCGGGAAGCCGACCTCGATCTCCTTGAAGCCCATGTTGACGAGCAGGTCCCACATGCGGCGCTTGCGGGTGGAGTCCATCGGGTCGACCAGGGCCTGGTTGCCGTCACGGAGGTCGACCGAGCACCAGATGGGCGCCGACTCGATGCGGCGGCCCGGCCAGGTGCGATCGGGAAGCTCGACCGCGGGATACGGCCGGTACTTCTCGAACGGCATCTTCTGATCTGCCTGGGTGGTCATGGGATTCTCCGTGATGGATTGATTGGGTTGGATTCTTGCGGAAACGGACGGGAAAACGACGAAACCCCCCGGCCCGAGGGCACGAGGGGTCTGGCGAGCGCCATATGGGGCGCTCGCCTACACGAGAAGAAGCAGGTTCTGCGGAGCGACCGCGGCCGAGTTCATGGGGTTCACCCTAAGAGAATCGGCACGAAAGTCAACCGCATGAGCCGGTTGTGCCACCCTGGGTGAATGCCTGGGGGGTCTGGCGCAGCCTGGCGACCGACGTGATCGCGGTTCCGGCACTTCCCTCCGCGTCCTCGGCCCAGCAGGAGGAACCCACACCCGAGGAGCTCGAAGTCGGGCCGAACCCGCTCGTCGGCTGAATTACGCTCGGCCCATGACCGACGCCCATGCCGCTGCGCCCGACGAGGCCGCCGACCGGGCGGAAGCAGTGCTCACCGACCCGACCCTGCAGCGCGAGGTCGACTCGGTGCTGCGCCGCACCGCCACGGGCTACCGGGCCGCGAGCGCGCGAGGGTCGGTCGACTTCACCCGCACCCACGACGACATGATCGTCGTCGACGACCGGGGCGACCATCCGCTGGCCGACCAGCGAACCGACCAGCGGGTGAGCGTCGGCCACGAGATCGACGATCCCTGGTCCCTGCTCGGCGATCACCCCACCCCGCACGCGATGGCGAGCATCGCCCAGTACTTCGACTCACCGCACGCACCGGATCTCGTCGTGCTCCATGCCCCGACCCACCGGTTCCACGGCAATGTCGGTGAGCATGGTTCGCTGGCCACCACGCAGGCGCGTGCACCGTTCATCGCCGCCGGCCCGGGGGTGCTCGCCCGCGGCATCGTCGACGAGCACCTCCGCACCGTCGACATCGCGCCGACGCTCGCCGCCCTGCTCGGATGCGACCCGATCGACGGCGTCGACGGCCTCGGTCGCGTCCGCCCCGGGGTTCGCCTGCGGGTGCAGGATGGCGACGAATGCACGGCCGTGCTCGATCCCGACGCCCGGCCCGACCACGTCGTGCTGTTCCTGTGGGACGGCTGCAACCCGCAGGCCCTCCACGAGGCGGCGGCGAGCGGCGACGCGCCCCGCACCGCAGCGCTCATCGAACGGGGCACGTCATTTCGCCACGGCGCCTACGCCAGCCTCCCCACGGCCACGCTCGCCAACCACAACGCAGCGGCGACCGGCGTGCTCCCGGGCCGTTCGGGCATCCTCCACAACACCTGGTACGACCGGGCCGCCGACCATGTGGTGGACCTGCTCGACTACCGGCAGATGATCACCGCCCGCGACCACCTCCGGGCCGACATCGAGACGATCCACGAGGCCCTCCACCGCAACGAACCCGACGCCGTCTCCGTGGCCACCTACGAATACGGCGACCGCGGTGCCGACTGGTCCAGCTACCTCCAGCTCAGTTCCGGAGGGCCGCAGGGCCCGATGAGCGACGAGGACCGTCGACGACACCGCACCGCCGACTTCATGGGGATTCCCGAGTTCCGCAACTACAGCGGCTACGACGCCCGCAGTGTGGCGGATGCGCGCCACTGCTGGTCGGGGGCGCTCGGCGCGCTCCCCCGCTTCTCGTGGGTCACGCTCAACCTCACCGATTCGATCGGCCACTACGACGGACCACACGGTGACATCGGCCGGGTCGCCATCCGCGACACCGACGCCCGGATGGGTGAGGTCATCGACGAGATCGACCGGCGAGGTGTGCTCGACCGCACCGCCATCGTGATGTGCGCCGACCACGGCATGCAGGCGACGGCCGACGGCGACCCGGTCGACCTGTCGAAGCCGCTGCGCGACGCCGGTGTCGACCACCTCATGGTCGACGCCCAATACGTCTACCTGCGGTGACGCTCAGTCGAGCCCGTCGAGGAAGCCGACGACGGCGTCGGTGAAGGCGTCGTTGCGATCGCCGGCGACCATGTGGCCGGCCTCGCTGACGTCGACGAATTCGGCGCTCGGCACCTCCTCGACGAACGACGCTGCCCCCTCCGGCGACACCACGTCGCTCATGCGACCCCGCACGAGCATGATCGGCTCGTCGATCGCCTTGGAGCAGTCCATCAGCAGCCCCGGGTCGTTGATCTCCGACGGGCCCCGCTCCGCCACCGGCGAGATGAACTTCGGGTCCCAGTGCCAGTACCAGCGACCGTCGCGCTCACGCAGGTTCTTCCGCAGACCGTCGACCGAGGGTGGCCGATCTCGATGGTGGTTGTAGGCCGCGACCGCGTCGGCGGCCTCCTCGAGGCTCGCGAACCCGGTCTCGGCGTTGGCCATCATGAACTCGGCGATGCGGTCGGCGCCCCGCTTCTCCATGTTGGGGACGATGTCGACGAGCACGAGGCCACTCGCTGCCCGAGGCGCGTCGCGCCCCATGAGCAAGAGCGACGTGAGCCCACCGAGCGAGGCCCCAACGATCGCCGGCCGGGCACCGATCTCCTCGATCACATGGGCAACGTCGGCCGCGAACTCGGCCAGGCGGTAGTCGCCCTCCGGATGCCAGTCGCTCTCCCCGTGGCCGCGGGCGTCGATCGTCCACGATGTCCACCCTCGGCCGGCCACCGCAGCCGCCGTCCCGC
>Ga0213866_10000531_pt1 | contig 30473 bp, 34 predicted proteins | sample PICome_11_FD_160079 | JGI IMG/M metagenome (GOLD analysis project Ga0213866, IMG submission 160079) | Coastal seawater microbial communities near Pivers Island, North Carolina, United States - PICO284 | ecosystem: Environmental > Aquatic > Marine > Coastal | place: USA: North Carolina... | reverse complement strand
CTACTATTTATTCTGCCTCTTGTACCTTTCCCTTCTTACCAATATTATACTTCTGCTCAAGAATCCAATCACCCTTGTCCTTATAAGCAAGAACCTTGATTTGATTCAAAGGAGCAATATCTAAAATAGAATCTTCTTTAACTACAGTGATAAGTCCCCAATCAGAAAGAAGACGAGTAATGCGATTGCGTCTTTGAACGTCATTAACAGTAAGGTTTGCGTGTTTACCATCAAGAGCAAACAGTTCCTTAAAGTGTACAACATAGTATCTACCCTGCTTATGCAGAATATGACAAGATTGATAGAGTTTTTTCTCCTTTCTCGATGCAACTCCAATTCGAGTCAAAGTTTCACGCACTTTCAGAAAGTCATCAGGTTCATTCAAAACGACCTCCACCATCATTTCGGGAGACCAGTTTACTTGAGGTTCAATTGTTTGAGTAGTCATTTTGTTCCGCCAGTTTCAAGTCGTTGTTTAATAAAATCTAGTTGTTCTTTATTTAGAATCTTCAAAGCTTGAGATGCCTTCTCATTACTATAACCATAGTATTGTTTAACGCATTCTAAATCTTTGACTTTATCTTTACGGAGCCAGGGAGAAAATCTCTTCCGTTTCCTAAGACTATTTAGATAGAATGAATATTGCATATCTTTATCCAAAGAAGAGTACATATTCATTTCATTTGCATACATCACACAATCAATGTGACCAGACAGACAACGGTTAATAATAAATGGAGGATAATCCTTTGTATATTCAGTAAGATCTTCTTTGTTGAAGTTAATTGAGTTTAACCAATCTTTAAGTTCAGGCATAAAGCATACTCTCCAAAGGATTACTTTTTACAATTGGATAGTTAGTTACCAACAATTCCGTCTTTACATTATCATCAGTTCCTTTGTCTCCACGATGCGCCATGGAATAACGCAACTTCCAGTAGTTGAGTTCATAGTTCTTGTAGAGTTCTTCCAAACGTTCATTAACGTTGTAAGTAATCATAAACTTATGAGGGCACTTATAAACATTCTCGGCAAATAAATCGTGGTCAAATGACTTGTGCATCTCACGATCTTTTCCGTATAGAAAATCTTTAATGTCATAAGGAGGATCTAAGAATACAAACACATCATCTCCTGGCATATTCATCACTTCAGAGTAATCGATATTTGTAATCTTCCAGTCCTTCATCAACTTGGAATATTTTTTTAGTTTCTCAATACCAACGAAAGAAAAATTAGAACGAGATGCAGTTACAGAAAATGTGCTGTTCTCAGTCAATCCAGAAAAACTGCACTTATTCAAAATGAAAAAACTTACAGCACGTTCAATACCTTCTTGAGTATTGATATCTACACGAGTTTGATTGAACAATTCTTTGTGGGCGGCATCTTTTTCATCTTGTGTTCCAAAGTCAGATACTTTGGTTTTAATCTCCTTCAATCGTTCAGAGAGTTCTTCTCCATTATCACGGAGTTGAATCCAGAAGTTATAAAGAGGAATATACAAATCATTAATCCATACAGAAACATCTGGATATGCTTGAGTAGTATAAAAGGCAACAGAACCACCACCAATAAAAGGTTCCCGATATTCTTTAAAGTTTTCAGGATACCAAGGAGCAAGAGTCTTAGTTGCTTTAGATTTACCACCTGGATATCTAAGGCAGGTTTTTAATGGGAAGGTTCTCACTTTCATTTGAATTCGCACTCGCACATAATTTCAGTTAATGCTGCCAATAAGTTTATTTCCTGATCAGCAACGAACGCAATCTGGTACTGATACTTAGCAATAATGAGCACAGCAGCAGGAATGCTAGTGTTTTCAAGGGATGTAAGAAGAGCATCGTAAGTACGACGCAGAAGTACCCCAGAATCATTGTCCAGATTATCCACCACCCACTTCCGAACTTGAGGGAAGTTTTTTTCTTTAAGGTTTTTAATAAGATCATTTATAGAAATATCAGAGAAAGATGCAAGAATACTAGAGTCAATCTTACCACCAGTAGAATACCTCTGGCATTCGTTCAGGACTCGTCGAAAGTCTGGGAAGTGTTTATTGATGAGTTCCGCAATGACTTTTTGATCATACGCAATACTTTCAGAATCCAGGATTGATTGAAGTCGTTGAAAGAAACTTCCTGCAAGTTGGACCTTTTGTTTTCCTTTGATTGTGAAGTCAATGACTGCACATCGGGAGTGAAGAGGTTCAATGATCTTGTTCTTGTAGTTGCAGGTGAAGATGAATCGGCAGTTGTTATAAAATGCCTCAATATTCGCCCGTAGTAGGAGTTGTACGTCGTTGCCTGTGTTATCAGCCTCATCGATGATGATGACTTTGTGTTTAGAAGATCCCGTAAGTGAGACGGTCGAAGCAAAGTTTTTCGCCTGGTTTCGTACAGTATCCAGGAAACGTCCCTCGTCGGATCCGTTGATGACATAATAATCTGCTCCCAATTCATTACACAATGCTTTGGCAATGGTAGTTTTACCAATACCAGGAGGTCCTGCTAGAAGAAGGTTAGGAATCTCACCCTTCTCTACAAACTCCTTAAATGTTTTTTTAGTTTCATCAGGAAGAATACAATCGTCAATTACTTGAGGACGGTATTTTTCCACAAAAAGAAATTCACTTGTCATAATTTAGACCCAATTAGGTTTGCGTTGTGGCATACGAAGATAGTTATCAGACACCCAAGATTTAGATGCGATATACCTTTTGTATGCTTCAAATGTATCAATTGTATTATCGTACTTCCATTCCTCAGGCATTGCTCGTGCGAAAGGAGTTACCTCTGTCAATTTACCTTTAGGAAAAAGGTAATAAGCGTGAGTCAGTGTTCCTTCACAGGAATGCTGTTTATTATATCGTAAAGTATACTCTTGGCACAAGTTCAATCCCCACTTGATGAGCCAGTAGGCATTGTCCACCGTCTCTGCCGCCCATTTAGTACAGGGGTGGTTGCGGAATGCCCCCTTCTCTGTCTTGTAGGCAGTGCCGTCTTGCTTGGGAAGAGTCCCATAATTATGATACCAGGGAGAAGCAATAATGCTAAGCATCTGGCAGCACTCCAACGGCATTTTGACAATGTGTTTGTCAGGAAGGCAAATGGCACTCTCAGCAGGAAATGGATCTGTAACAAAGATGTTCATCGATACCAACCAACGAGACTGAAGATATATTCGAGACCCCAGTCTAGCGCACAGGGAGGAATATCGTCAACCTCATCAAAGACAATTTGTCTTGCTTCCAGAATTCGTTTTTGACCTACAGCATTCAAGTTTGCCTTTGAAGCTCTCATGAATTCTTCCAGATCCTCTTGGTTTCCATTCTTAAACCCACTAATGTAAAGTTCACGAACTTCATGCATGACGGAGGCAGTTTCTTCTGCGAATGTAACGGTATGACTTTTGAGAGGAATGGACATAGTTTTCATACATCCCATAGAAAACTTCATCGCATCTCGGGTTTCTTCGATGGACAAAGCATCCTCATCATTGGCACGGAACATATGCTGAACCACACCATTACTACACTCAATCACTCGGAGAAGAGCAATCTTATTTTTCTCTTCGTCTGACAAATTGCCAAACAATTCATCCCAGTTTTTCATTCCAATGGTCGCGTAAATGATTTACTTACGATGCTTTTGGCGTCAAGCATCATCTTCATGTATTTTACACCCTCCTTGGGTTTCGTGTGATCCCCACAGGTGAAAATGTCACATACTGCCATACCCAGTTCTGGCCAAGTATGAATACTAATGTGACTCTCAGCTAACATCGCCACACAAGTGACACCCTGAGGGTCAAACTTGTGTGAGTTGAGTGCTAATAAAGTTGATTCACATTTAACTGATGCCTGATAAACAACATCCCTTACAAACTGTTCGTCATCTAAGAACGATTTGTTGCACTCTTTTAGAGTGAAGAGAATGTGTTTCATCAACCAAAAGTAGAATCAGGTTCCAGAGCAATATGGTATGTCACATCGAATGAAGTATTCTTAAATCGTGACAGAAGTTTACGAGAAATAACTACCTCATAAGAACCAGGAAGAATCTTGATGTTTTCTACCTTGAAGTTGAAAGAGAAAGTTTCATCAGTTTCACCAACAATCACAGAGAAATCGTTGGAAGTATCGTTCTTCTTATCACGAACCACAAGTTTCACAACACCTGCTTCACCAACCACAGACAAGTCAGGGAGTTGATAAACAGCAGCAGCTTTAAGCAACTTATCAAGTTCTTTGGTATCAAGAAGGAAACAAACATCTTCACTTGGCAGAACAATATCCTTTTCTGGGGGAGTAATAATTACGTTAGGATCCGCAAAGAAATACTTGGAACGGGAACGACCTTCTTTAATAACAACATAACCATCATTCTGAAAGTCAAGTTCAGCATTCTGATGAAGATTGAGACCATTCAAAAACTGGTTCAAATCGTAGATACCAAAATCTTTAGGAAGTTCTTCTTCAATCTTTGCTTCTGCAAGAATATTCTTCATCACAGAAATAGTACGAAGACTATTACCTTCCCTAAAAAGAATAGACTGGTTAATAGAAGAGAAATTTTTCAGTAGAGTCAGAGTTTTATCAGAGAGTTTCATAATTTTGTCTTGAAGTTTCATTGATTGTAGGTTTCACGGACAGCATTCTTATCATTGTAGTTCATCAAAAGAACAGCATAGTGCAAGATCTTCATAATGTCACGACGTGCAGTTCCTTTCTTGTCGTAACGAGAGGCATACTTCAAGATATTGCTGCGACAGAATGCTTCCCCGTCTCCACATGCTTCAATCAGATCCAAAGTTTGAATCTTTTGATCTCCAGCAGAGTAATGTTGAGTGTAAGTTCCACGAATATATTCAAGAAGTTCCTTAACAATCTCCTCTTCATTATATTTCCAAGGAGTTGCTGGAGAAGGTTTAATAATGTCAGTCATGTTAATGTTAAAAATCGAATCACTCATAAGGGAAGGCACTTTTTTACCTTCCCCAATTATATCAGAAAGGTGCTTCAGATGCAAGTTCTTTGGCAGGCATTTGGAAATCTGCATCAACTTTATCATAAAGTTCCAGGAAGGCTTGCTTGGTTTCGTCATCAAAACGGTTCACACACACTTGGATTGCCTTTGCCTTGTCTTGGAAGATGCTGTAGGCACGGATGATATGAACCAAACGACGGGTGCTGATAATTTCCTCAATACCACCATCATAGAAGGTCTTGCGGATAATGTCTCCCCAGTCCACCAGGCGCTTACAGAAGTCACGGTCTTCCACTCCAAGATCCAGTGCAACCCCTTCCAGGATCTTCTGTTCGGTTGCAGGTGAAGGATAAGATTGTTCAAAGGTCACAGGGAATCGTTCCAGGAATGCCTCGTTGAGCACGTTAGTGCCGATGAAACGTCCATCATCAGAACCCTTACCCTTGGTGTTTGCAGTAGCAATAACGTTGAAACCAGGAGCAGGTTTCACCCAACGACCAATCTTCTTTAGGAAGACACCCTTACCTTCTAGAATGGACTGAAGACAGAGGATCTTATTGGAAGCCAGGTCGATCTCGTCAAGGAGAAGGATTGCTCCACGTTCGAGTGCTTCGATGACGGGACCGTTATGCCATGCAGTATTCCCATCAACAAGCCTAAACCCACCGATAAGGTCATCTTCATCAGTTTCAATCGTAATGTTTACACGGATCAATTCACGACCCAACTGAGCACAAGACTGTTCCACTCCGAAAGTTTTCCCGTTACCACTAAGACCAGTGATAAAGGTAGGGTAAAACAAACGACTGGAAATAATTTTCTTGATATCATTGAAATTACCAAACTTGACGAAGGTATCATCTTTTTCGGGAATTAGATTTTGTTCAATAGGTGGAACCACTGCAGGTGCGTTAAAGGTACGTTCGATTTCTTCAACTTTTTGTTGAGTTACTTCAAGATTCCACTTACCACGACCAACTTTGAATTTGTCAAGTTTTTTAGCAACAGTTTGATAATTACAACCATTCAAATTACACCAGGCACGAAGGTCACCACTGCTGATGTTATTACCATACAGATTTTGCAGGGAGGTGCGGATGTAGTCAGAAGAAAGTGCCATGCTTGTTTCGTTTCAACTTAGTTATCATATACGAAAAAAGGGGTCTCAAAGACCCCCAGTGGTCAGTTCTCAGACTGTCCATACTTATATTTCATTGCTTGTACCAACCACGCTTGTGATAGTGATTTTGGACCTTCTTTTAAAATTTGAATTACTTTGGGATCTTTTTCGGAATTAATAGCAATTTCTTTCCAGTTTTGTTTCATTCTCCCTTTGTTTTATCGTTCTTTTTGGTATTAATACTTTTTCTGATAGCATCTATTCTCTTGGCAGTAGCATCAACTTCTACTGGTTCTTTCTCATACCCACCATATGATTTCCACCCAGCAGGTGGACGATGCATTTGACGATAACGATATGCTTCAGCAGTAAATTTTTGAAAGGTCTTCATGCTACCAAAGAAATAAATTCTCCTAATACTTTTTTATTTAGTTTTTTAGTTTTAAGAGACTTGACAAAGGCAGACTTGATTTGGGACTTAGTTGCATCATCAGCAACTTCAAATTCACTATCTTGGGAAAGTGTAGAAGCAGACAAACCAAAGTATGCATCATACCCAGAGTTGGTAATGGTAAAACTCTTCATTTTTTTCCAATCATTTAGGATTTTATCATAAACCTTACCATCATCAATCGAATGATAAAGTTGAATAAATCGATTTGCATATCGATTTTCAAGGACACGAATGCCAATAAAATTTATATTAGAAAACTTGTCTTTCAAATTCCTCAAAAGAACATCAGTAAATTCATGATAACCATAACCAATACTGTAAGTAGTTCCAAGTTTACGATCACGGAGAAATGTATTATGGGGGTGAACATATCCGCTACCAAGAACTGGTTTGTCCGAATAAGAACGATGAACTTCTTTATGGTATGTAAGTTGATTTGATTCACCATCAGTCAAAACAATACATTGAACTTTCTGTAGTTTGTTTTCTTTCCGAAACTTGGGAAGAATCTGATGAAGAGAAATCAGTGCTTCATTCAAAGGAGTTCCCGAAAGGCACATACGGTTGGAATAAGTATACAGAGAAGTGTAAGACCTGCCAAAACAATGAGCAAGACGCCAAATGTTCATCATTTGATGTTCAAGTACACTTCCAGAAACTTTACTTGTAAGAATATTCATCATAGAAAATGAATCATCAACGGACAAAAGTCCTTCTTTCTTATCGTAATGAGGAGTGCGATCTGCAGAAATATATTCTTGAGTTTCATAATCATACTCACAACGACGCCACTCATTTGTGAAAGCATAAACCTCAAAAGGAATGGAAACCTTCTTGCAGAACCACACAAGATTGAAAAGTTGTTTGCAAGTGTCAAGCATTACATCCGACATGGAACCTGACCAGTCCAACACAAACACCAAACCATGATTCTTACCATCAGCAAGAGTTGTTACTTTCTTGAACAAGTCTTCGTTGTATTTGTAAGTATGAAGTTTGGTGCAGTCAAGAATACCAGTGCGGGCAGTGGTGGAACGAGCATAGGAGTCTGCTGCCTTGCGACACTCAAACTCTTTGACCAAATAGTTTACTTCTTTCCCCGAAGAAGACTTGAACTTTTTAAACTCTCTATCAGATTCTTCGTAAAGATTAATCGCAACAAATTTTTTCTCTTCAGCACATTCGTTATGAATTTTTTGTTGATGTTTAAAAGAATTATCAATTTCCTTGTGAACATCAAAATTCTTAGAAATAATAGTATCAAGATTTACTTGAGGAACTTGAACATACACGTTTTCGCATCCACCATTTTCAACAAGATCCCGAATTTTATCCTCTAAAGATTCTGCAGTGCGAACTTCAGGTTCACCATCCTCACTAGAATTTACTTGAGTTTGGTCTCCCTGAGCAGTGCCACCATAAGAACCTTCATCTTCCTTAGGTTGAGAGTTATCACTCTCCCCCTCTTCTTCAGAAGAGGAGTCATTAGTCTCTACAATATCATTAGCAGGAGACTGAGATTCACCTTGAGTTTCGTGCGAATCAAGATCAGAAATCTTTTGTTCTTTCTCCTTTTCTTTTTTACAATATTTGTAGAGTTCTTCTGCGGCAATCAAAACATCAGAAAAAGTTTCACAAGCACCAATCAAATTGATAATTTCCTGTTCTTCCGATTTAAATTCTAAAGTGATAAAGTTGCCAATTTTAAAATAAAGATTAGCACGGTCTGCAAGATTGAAGGATGAAATATCTTCATCATCAATCTGAAAGAAGTCTTCATCATTCAGTTCTTTATATCCATTATAAAATGTCCTAGCAAGTCCAGCATACTTGCGTTTCATCAGTTTTTCAATACGAGCATCTTCAACCACATTCACGAACTGTGGAGGAACTTTTACTTTCTCCAACCAATCCTCATCAGGAGTAAAGAGTGCATGACCCACCTCATGACCCACCAGAAGGTCATAGACGGTGTTACTTGCCTTCTCCCACAAAGGAAGTGTCAATACACGAGTATGAACGTTAAAGCAAGCAGTGGAGACCTTCTTATGCTCAACTACAAGATCTTCAGTAGCCAGCAGTTTGGCAAGTTGAGACTTGATTTCGTGAGAGACTGCCATTTGATTCCTTTCTTATGAAACCATAATACGAAGAAACCGTCCCATTAGGACGGTTCATGTGACACTTTTTGAACTGGGCAAGTCGTTTCTTTGCTTGCCTCAGTGCTTGTGGTTTTAAATGTCGTTTTTGTTCTTTCTTAGAATGTTTTTGCCAGTTTGGGACTTGCATTGTTCTTGAGTGGTTCAGACCACCATACGGGAAAAACCTTTGACTTTCTCAAACTTTATGACAGATTCGAACCTGTCTTCCATACCTACCTTATGAGAGATAATAAAGACATTGGAATCCTTCACAACATAACGAATAATCTTGATAAAGTCTTCGGTTCCCAATCCATCAAGAGAAGAATCAAAGATTTCATCAAGAATCAATAGATTGGTGTTGGTTGAATTTTTAAACTTAGCAACTTCTCTCCAAGTAAAGAGAAGTGCCAAGTCGATTCTTTGTTTTTCACCTTCACTAAAAGAAGAATAAGAAAAATCTTCGTGAATAGGAGATTGAACAGTTTCATTAAACTCTTCATCAAGTGTGAAGTTAATGTAGAAATCCAACATTTGCAGATACCGATTAACTTGTTGATTAATCAGTGGCAGATACTTTTTGATTATTTTGGATTTTACACCACTGTCTTTTAATAACGAATAAGAAAAGTCGTGATATTGGATCAGTTCTTTTTTTCCAGACAGATCATCATATACTGATTTTAGATCTTTTTTAAAGTTTTCTAATTTCTCATGTTCAGAATTTCGGTTTGCAAGGTTCTCGGTAATTGTTTGAATTTCATGTTCAAGACTTCGGATTTGTTTTTGTAATCCGTTAATCCTAATATTGTTTTGAGAAATGCCATGCGTTAGGTTTGTTACCTCTTTTGATAGATCGAGAAATTGGTGCTCTCTTTGTTCTTCGTTTTTAATTGCCTCCTCTAGTTCTTTGTAACCAGATTGCAACTCTTTTGCATTATCTTGAGCACTCCTAATTCTATTTAACCTAAACTCCTCTTCTATACTTTGGGTACAGGTAGGGCATACCGTATTCTCAGCGAAGAACTTATGCTCTTTAGTAATCGTAGATACTTTCTGAGATATCTTGCCTTTAAGATTTCCCAACTTACGAAGTTTGTCGGTTGCTCCAACATACTCTTCTAGTTGTTTTTCTAATAAAGTGAGTTTATTAGAAATCTCAATATTCTCTTCATTGTAACTATCAATCTCAACATTGATATTGGCAATCTTTTCCTTATTGGCACTTACGTTGGCATTACCAAGATTCTCCAACTCTTCAATAAAGTTCTGTTGCATTTGAACTTTATCCCTGACAGATTCTTTTTTCAGATCGAGAGTTCTTATTTCTTCTTTTAGTGAACGAATCTTTTCTTTAATAATGGCATTCATGGAAGAGAAAATCTTAATATCCAAAAGATCTTCAATAACTTCCCTACGACTTGCCGCAGTCAGTTGCATAAAGGGAACAAAGTTACTGCTACCCAGAATAACAATTTGAGTGAATGACTTATAGTTCATCTTGAGAATAGATTGTTCCAAGTACTTCTGCTGGTCAATGGCAGAAGAACTTTGATCTAAAACAGATCCATTGCGATAAATCTCAAAGATATTTGGTTTGATTCCACGACGAATCATCCAATCAGTAGAACCAATCTTCAGTTCAATCTCCACAAGACACTCCTTTTCGTTTATGGAGTTGATAAGTTGTGGTTTATTAATCTTACGGAAAGCTTTTCCAAACAACACAAAACATAGAGCATCAAGAATTGTGCTCTTACCTGCACCATTATTCCCCACAATTAAAGTGGTTGAGTTTTTATTCAGTTCAACTTCAGTAAATTGATTTCCAGTAGAAAGAAAATTTTTCCAACGGATCTTTTCAAATAATATCATTTTCTTTAGGGGGAATCACAATATCATTGGGTGTAATAATAACATACTCATGCCCGTGCATTTCACAAACATTTACAAGCAAGTCACTCTCTATTTCCATCACATGCATTTCTGGATAGTCATCCTCTTCTAACATCAAGGCAAAACGAGTAGCATCATCCTCTTCTTCAAAAAGATAAAGAACTTGATTCCCATCTTCATTTACTACAGAATATGCACCTTCGTCTTCTCTGCCATTGATTGTTAAAATAAACATTCTACACTAGTTCGCAAGCCTCTTGATATACTTCGGAAATAAGTTTTTGAACTATTGATTTATCAAGTTCAATTTCTGCTTCCTCTACATATCTATTCAAGATAGAAATCGTATCTTCTGACTCAAATGCTTCAAACTCTTCATTCTCTTGGATTTGAAAGTTCTCTACAACTTTAAGTTCAGCAACATTGGAAGCATAGAGTTTATCAATAAATTTTTCAAACTTCTTCATGTCCGATTTTTTTCGAACAATCACTCTAACAATTTTGTTCTGATATTCACGAGTATCAAAAGTTTGGTAATTGGTATCCTCATAATAAATGTTATAAAACATTTTATATGGATTGTTGATTGGAGTATGTTCTAGAGTTTCAGTATCAAAGATATGAAATCCTCTAGTATCATTTAGATCATTCCAATACAATTCATAGGGATTTCCAAGATAATAAACTACTGAATTGTTCGATCTAGTGTGATAGTGACCAGAGAAGACCTTGGTGAACTTGTCAAATAATTTGCTTTCCAAACCATGCTCCATGACGATTTGGTTATTAACTCTAAATCCTTGGAGCTCAAGGTGCCCCATCGCACACTCGCAAGATGTTTTTTGAATAAGTTTAAGAGTATTTGCTTCATTTTCTTGATTAATCCAGGGTATAAAAAGTACTTTAAGTTTGTCTAATAAAACTTCAGTTGGTTCTGAATATACAGTTACATTATCATATTCACGCAAAAGTAAATCAACTGCATTTACTTCGTTGGTGTTTTTATAGTAAGCAGTATGATTACCTACGATCGTATGAACACTAACTCCCATTTCGTTAAGACGATCATAGTAATTATTTTTAGCCCACGATAGTGCAGAGAAATCAATTCCTTTACGACTATCAAAAGTATCTCCCATATCTACAACTGTGGTAATCCCGTACTGTTCCAGCGTCGGGAAAAACACTTCATTGTAAAATTTTAGGAAATACTCATGAAAGAGTTTAGAATTCTTTCTTGCTCCAAAGTGTTGATCTGTAATAATTGCTACTTTCATTCAATACCGAAGTTTGGAGTGAATATTGTCCTTGATTGAATTATAATCTGAATATTCAGATCCGTCAACACTTCCACTATCAAATACCTGATCGTATCCTGTTTTTTCAAGAATCTTATTTTTGATTTCCAATTGTTTCTTTTCTTTTTGAATACGTCTTAGAAATGCGTAGTGAATAATCTGTGTAAAGTAAGCAAAAGGATTTTGGGACTTCTCTGGATTAAAGTTATGAATATACTGAACACAATTTTCAATACCATCACAAATCATATCATCTTTGAACATATAGTTGACAAAGTTTGGTTTAAATGATAAATGATTTGCAATCTTCAAGAAACACTCACCAATATATCTGGGAATTTGTGGTTTTGGATTACCTTTAATTTTAGCAATCTCAACATCCTCACGATACTTAATAAGTGCTGCAAGAAACTCTTTGTTGTTTACGTAATGCTCTGACCTTTTTCTTCTGGTCATAACTGCTGTAGTTATCATTAGTTTATCTCATAATATGTATGAATTATACCATCTATACAAATAGTTGACAAGGTTCTAAAAACTGTGTAGAATACCTTTGTTGGGTTTGAAGATCAGGCTTTAGCTATTCTTAAATAGCTTCTCTAAGATCTCTTTAGCATCATTGACATTTGCTAGATATCCCATTTTACGAGATATCTTTGCTTGATTGCTCTTTGTTTTAAAACTTTCTCTACAATAAGTTTGGTACATAGAAATCATTTCAATGTCTGAAGATTCTGTCATTGTAAGAACATCTTCAATGTTAATGATAAACATATCTTCTGTGGTTGTTTTTAACCAAGGTTCTATCTTATATCCCATTACTCCAGTTCTACCTTTTATTTCAGAAACAATAATGGGATTAGTAACTAATAAAAGAGTTCTATCTTCTTCTTCGGTACATGCTACCTTTGCGAAGATTTCCTCTCCGGTTTTTAACTTAAGTGTGCAGTAAAAATCATCTTCAATCATTTGCTCTTTAGTTGAATGGTAATTATTTCGTAATTAAATTGCTCTTCATTATAAATTTTAATTCTTTCTATGAAATGATTAAGAGTATAATTTTTTCTTGAATTTAGTGTACAATCATCAGAGATGTCGTAAAGAACTGCTTTAGTTTTATTCTTTCCTTTTCTAAGAACTCTTCCAATTGATTGAAGATTTCTAACTCTAGATTTACTTGGAGATGCAAAAATTACATTATTAAGACTTTTTATATTAATGCCTGTTGAGAAAGTTCCGTAAGATGCAACGATGATTGCGTTGTTTTCTCTTTCTGTAATTTCTCTTACCAGTTCTCTTTCTTCAGCATCCACTCCACCATGAACGAAAAATACTTTACGATCTTCACGGTTGTTGTTATTTATCATCTCATATAGTATTGCTCCATGAGCTTCAACTCTCGAAAACAAAACAAGGGTATTTCCTTTGAGATCTAAAGAAAGGTTTGTAATAAATTTATTTCTTTGTTCATGAGAGATTAGATATTGAATTTCATCCTCATAAGTTTCAAATTTTTGTGGAGGATGTTTAAGAACAAGACATTGAATATCCAACTGAGAAAGGTGTCCTTGCTTCATCAGTTCTGCAGTTTTGGTAACTTTATAAGATGGACCAAATAATCCTTCCAAAACCCACTTATGAGTTTGTGTTCCATCAAGTGTTCCAGTAAAACCAAAACGAAATTTTGCATGATGAAGTTTTGACATAATAGATATAAGAGACTTACTTTTAAATAAGTGTGCCTCATCCCCTATGATGCATCCATAATCTTCAAAGAATGAACGTTCTAACTTATAAACAGATTGCCAAGTAGTAATCGTAACTGGAGCATCATTACTTTTTTCTCTACCCGAATATATCTTGTGACAATATGAATCAGCATCCCAACCATAATCTTGGAAGTCCTTGTACATCTGCTCTACTAGAGATGTCGTTGGAACAACTAAAAGAATTTTTTGCCCTTTATCCACATAATACCGCACGAGGGCGTAAATCATCAGACTTTTACCTGACGCAGTGGGACTTATCAATAACTTTCGATTATGTCGTAGGGCATCGTATACTCCCTCTACTTGATACTCCCGTGGAGAATGAGCACAAATAGATTTCATATAATCTTTTACACCCTCATATGAAATCTCTTCATTAACTTCAAATGGGAGTCCGTAAAATTTATTATCGTCAAACTTGTAAGTGTATCCGTATTGCTTACAGAAGGATACAATCTTATCTAATAGACCAACATAAATCTGTTTGGATCTCATATCATACAAATGAATCTCCCCATTCCAATTCCTACCACGGTACTGGGGCATAAATTTTGCATTAGGAACCTCAAACTTAAAGTGGTCTCTAAGTTCGTATTCAATATGAGGTTCCGTATTAATCTTTAAAAATACTTCGTTGGATTTAGATATAACGAGGTTTGCTGTTGTATCAATCACATCAATCCATTCATCTGGAAGTATTTATTTACCCTAGCCCAGCAGTAAATTTAACAAACTCAATTGCATTTTTGATTTGGAAAGTTCTATTTTGAATCATTTTGAGAATGCTTTCAATGTAATTCAACATTGTATCGTAGTAGTCAAGTTTTAAACAAACCTGAGATAGTTTCTCATCAGCATCTAAGTATTTTTGAAGAGTTTCCTTATCACGAATTTTTTTAGGAAATGGATTCTCCACATAAACATCAGGATCCGCTTTTCCAGTATAATACTCATATCTATCGTGACGGATATTTTTTCTTTGTTGCTCTGCCTTCTTTTTTAGAAGAACAATATTATTATAGATATCAAAATATTTTGCGTGTAAACTTGCAATATTTAAAGATTCTGTATGTAAGTTATCGGGATCAATTTTGCAATCTTCTTCCCACATTTTTTGGATTGTATCCAAATCAAAAGTCATAATGGATTGCCAGCATTATCTACTATATTGTAGATAGTATACTTGAAAGTAACCTCTGCAGTCAAATAATCAATGTCACTGTCTGTTGCATCAAATTGAAGATCAGTTATTGAGTATGGAAAAACGTCAGAGAATTTAACTTGAAAGTTTGAGTTGTTGGAACTTGTAAGAACAGTTAAAGTTGCATCAGAATAAAGATTCATTTGACTTTTATCCTGAACATCCATCACAGAATTATTTTTTTGCCAATTATATATTTCACTTAAAGATTCTGGATACCCAATACCACGAATCCAATTTTGAATTTCCGCATAGTTTTCAAGATTTTCATCAACAAGAAACCTAAGAGTTAAATCATTAAATGTAATCTTATCTCCAGGAATGTCAATATCTTTTAGGTAAGTTGGTTGTACAGCAATACCTAACGTCATTCCTGGAATATTTGTAGAGTTTCCAAAAAATGCAACTTTAGGTGCTCTGTTTAAAGTAAACTTAAATCCTACAGGTGATAGAAAATTTCTATTCTGTATTTGATTTTTATACGCGTTAGATACTGCCATTTTTTGAATTATTTAGATAAAAAAAGGGACCCTTTCGGGTCCCAGAGAACTCTTGTGATAAGACTCACATGATGTTCTTAACAGCAACTCTTCTGTAGTAACGGTTGCTGTTGACACGCAGACGACCAAGACCTTGATTATCGGCATTGCCTTCCGCAAATGGGTTAGCAACGATGCCGTAACGGGTCTTAAAGCCAATCTTAGGCTGGAAAGTATCCTCTCCAACTGCACGTACCATTTGCAGAGGTACATATGGGCAATAGAACAGACCTGCGTCATAAGGTGAAGAACCCTTATAACCAACAACATAGTATTGGTTGGTTCCTTGTGCCAGACCACTGTTATCAGCAGCCAAGTTTGCAGAATAAGGATCGATATAAACACGATACTTACCTTGCAGAACACCTGCGAAGGTGTTACCAGTGTCATCAACGTTGAGATTAGCGTTGAGTGCAGGGGTGTAATCCAGAACACCAGCCATGGTCAATGCAGAAGCAACGTCTGCAGAGCACATGATGATGTTGCCCTTTCCTCTACGAGTTCTTTGAGCAATTCTGTTTGCATCTCTTTCGATTTGGAACAGAAGACCCTTGAACTTCTCAACCGACCAACGACCGTTAGAGTCAACGTCAAGGTCAAATACACCTTGAGTTGCAACGTTCTCAGCAGCACCTTGCTCAGCAATCTTGTAGATTGTTCTGATAACCTCACGGTTGATCTCAGCAAGAATCTCACTAGAAAGAATGTTAGCAAGTTCTGCTTCTGCATTCAGACCGTGAATTGCCTTCAGGTCTTGTGCAAGCTCAAGTGAATACTCGGCTTTCAGTGCTCTTGACTTCGCAGTAACAGTGACCTTCTCGATAGAGAATGCCATCTGGTTGAACTGATCGCCTGCACCAGATCCAAGGTTCTCTGCATCACCGGTGTTCATACCCTGACCGACATTATATGCGGTTGAGGTAGCAGAACCGACTGGGTTCAGAATTGATGGGTTAGTACCAGACTGTGAAGTAGTACCAAGACCAGCAGTAACGTCTGAGAAACCACCAGTCAGATTGAAACCGTCATCCTGACCTGAGAATGCGGTATCTGCTTCATCGAAGAATGCTTCAGTTCCGGTCTGGCTATTGTAACGGGAACGCATTGCGAAGATGAGTCCAGTAGGACCGTTCATTGGCTGAACGCCTGCCAGGTCATATGCAACCAGGTTAGGCATTGAACGTCTGATCAGTGAGATCAGAACTGGATCGAAACCTGCAGTAGGTCCACCTGCGGCAGAAGTGCCACCGAAACCACCTGTACCAGCTGAGTTGGTTGGTGTTTCCATCAGGTTCATACCTGAATCGAATGCTGCGGATTCCTTAAGGAATTTTTCTTGGTTTTCCAGCAGGACTGCGGTTACTGCTCTCTTATGGGAGTCTTTGATTGCATCAAGACCTTCATAGTTGAGGAGAGGTGCCCACTTTTCCTGCAGATGCTCGGAATGGAACATTTGCTTTTACCTTTGTGAATGTTTGTGTTTGATTAATATTAAATTCAGTTTTTGGCGAATGCTGAAAGTGTTTTCAGGTAAGCATCCATCGATCCAGAAATTGATTCTGGAGCAACATCTACTCCTTCGGACAGAGTTTCAGTTTTTACCTTTGGAGTTTTGTTTGATGAGAAATATGATTCTCTCAACATCTCCAGTTTCTCACGATATTCTTCTTCACTTTCAAACTCAACACTTTCGGCAAGTGAAGCGAGCTTCTCTCTCTGAGTAGCAGCAAGGCCCTCAGAAATCTGATCGAAGATTCCGTCAGCAACCGACTCTGCGAGTCTTTGGTTAAGGTGGATATTCTTCTCAATCTGCTCGTTGAGTTTTGTCTCCATGTCATCAAGTTTTTCTACCATGCTCTCAAGAACATCATATTTATCTTCAGGGATTGATACATAATGTGCTTCAAAAAGACCCTTCATTCCTTCAAGGAATGATTCTGTCATTTCGGTCTTAAGACCTTGCTCAACTGCCAGTTCATTTTCGGTGAACCATTCTTCGGCAACATATTCAAGATAAGAATCTACTCTTTGTGCAAGTTCTTCTTTAATTTCCTCTACTTGCTCTACGAGTTTTTCCTCGTATTGTGCTTCGAGTGTTTCTTTGATTTCTGCAACCTTAGAGGTCAGGGCAGCTTCAAAAATAGTTTTTGCCTTTTCTTTAAACTCTTCGGAGAGTTCTTCACCACCGAGAAGAGCATTTACATCTTCTTCGATGTCATACTCTTGAGTCTCTTCTTCTACTACTTCTTCTTCAGTCTCTTCAGCTTCGGCAAGAACTTCTTCATCTTCAAGTACTTCTTCTTCCTTAACTGCTTTCATAGCATCGGCAGATTTTGCACCTTTGGTGACAACATCTTTTACCTGCTTGAGGGTAGCACCAGGAGTCTTCAGCTTTGCTGAATCATCATCAGATCTGTAGTTCTCTGGTGTTGGTCCACCAAGATCTTCTACAGAACCAAGTTGAGTACCTGGATCTTTCAGTTTAGGCATTCCTTCTGCCGCCTTTGCACCAGCATTAACGGCGGTTTTGGATTGCTTAGTGCCTACTTCCATTTCTTGTAAATCTCCACGAGACATTTGAACTCTCCGTTTAACCTTAGTTTTAAACTATATTTATTTATAAATTAAAGATTTGCGAGAAAGTCGTTGAATAAGTTTAACTTATTCTCATCCAATCTCTTTTGATCTACAAGAGTATTGATAGTCTTGTAGGTTTTTTCTGCGTATTTTTCACGCAGAATGCCACCATCCCATACCCATTCTTTTCCTTCCATGATACCCTCAACGAAAGCATCAGGAGCGGAAGGATCTGCAACGATATCAGCAGCAGTTGCTAACATAAAATCTTCACCGACAACATTAATTCCCTCTCTTGTCAATTTGAGGGAACCAATTCCACGAGAAGAAACACCAAGTTTTACTCCTTCGGAAATGAGAGATTCTGCAATCTTACCCATAGGAGTAGAAAGAATCTTTGCTTTTCCGATAAAGTTTGAACCACTCTCTCTAAGAGAAACAATCTTGTGAGAAACTCTGTCCAAATTTACGGTAGGACCATCTGGATGTCCGAGTTCTCCAAGTGCTCTACCTTGAGCAACATGGTTCTCATTATAACGGGCAACTTCTTTGCGAAGAGTCTCCATAGGATACATACGACCATTGCGGTTCTTGATGTTTCCTTGAAGAAAAACACCTTCGATGAAAAGTGATTTTTTACCGTTTTTATTTTCAACGATAAATTCGACCTGTTCGATTTCTTCTCTGATGAGTTTCATGGTTTTAGTTAGTAAATCCTGCTTTTGCTGCTTTGATAGATGATGAAGTCCAGATAACATCAGATGGAAGTTTCTCAAGAAACTCTACAGAATTACCTGGCATTGTGAAGTAATTAGTGGTGGCTGCTCCAACGATTGTCGAAACACCAACAGTAATAATTCCAGCAGTATCATTATGAAGTCTTACGCAAGTGGCACTACTGATGCTTGTGGCAGTTCCAGCAGATCCTCCAGTAGAAACTTCTGTTTCAATTATCTTAGTTCTTTGCATTTGTATAATGTAGTCTTATACTTTTTATTTATGATTCTTCGTAGTCTTCAGTATCTTCCTCAGACTCAGTATCTCCAAAAAGAGAATTTGCCGCAACTGGCTTAAACGAATCTACTCTTTCAGATGCCTTAGCAAATAAAAGATCTTTGATTTTATCACTGATTTGAGAAGGACTCTCATCAGTGACAATCATATCCATTAATTCATCCATTGATTTAATTAATAAAGTCTCAGTTATTTATTAGATTTCCCCATCCTCTGGGATTTCTACCGTTTTTTCTTGTTTTCCTAAGTCTGGTTCTACAACTGGTTTGCCTAAATCCATAACGTCTACGTCAGGAATTGGTTGTCCAGTTGCAGGATCAATTTGCATCTGTGAAGGATCTGGAATAACACCATTTTCAATTTCTTTCTTAATCAATGCATCTTGTTCAATAATCTCTTGATCGGTCTGACGTAGAACTTTTCTTCTTAAATAATCTTGGGAGAAATATTTACCAACATAAGGTTCTGCTGTTACTGCCAAATTCAGTCTTTCATTCAATAATTCAGCATCTTTCAACTCTGAGAAATGATTATCATATAAGAAGTCATATTGGATATGCTCATTCATAATCTCCCAGTCTTCTGGAGTGATGATGTTCTTGAGAATCAATTGCGTTCTCAACATATCACTAAACATATTTGAAAATCTCTTTCTCAAACGACCAACAAACTTACTAAATTTCAGTTCATCTCTCAAAATTTCTGATGATCGTCCAAGATTAAAACCACCATCTCCACCAATTCTTGATGTTGGGACATTTAGTGAACGATACAGTTTTTCTTGGAAATATTTGATATCAGTAATTTCTCCAAGATTTTGCCCACCAGGAAGAGTAGAAATTTCAGTACCTCTACCACCTTCTCTTCTTGGCAACCAGAAATCTTCAAGCATACTCATATACTTTTTATCATCACGAATTTCTCCAGTGTTGGCATCATAAACCAACTTATTACGATATCTCATCATTACATCTCTAAGATATTGCTCTGCTTTTACCTTAGGAAGATTGCCAACATCAATATAGAAAATTCTTCTTTCTGGTGCTCTTGAAAGTCTGTAGATGACTAGTGAGTCCTCAATCATACGGAGTTGATTGAGTCCTTTGATTGCTTTATGAAGATATGAAAGTGTTGATCCTTTATTTCTATCTACAAGTCCTGAGGTGCAATATGTGATGGAATCTCTTGACATTTTGATTCCATTATTTGCACCAGAAGATGTTGGACTTGTTGTTGGATATGTAGTTTTTGGATTGTAAATAAAATACTCTTCAATTTCCGGAAACTCATAATCCATTGGATTATCAGATCTCATTCTTGCAAAAGTATTTCCGTTATCTTTTTTCTTTTTATTTTGACGAACATAACGCATCTTTAGTGCGTCAATATATCTTAATTCTTGAATACCCTCGTGAGGATTTTTTAAATCAATTACTTTGTGGTAATATAATCTACCATCGACATACCAGTTTCTGTAGATTTCATGAGACTTTTTATCAAAGTCTAAAAGTTCTAAGATATATTTAAATTCATTTCTAATTTTGGTCTTAATGCCATCACTTGCATTAAGGTTGTCTAAGTCAATTTGAACAGGGCTATCATTGGTATCAGATACAATTGCTTCATTAACAATATCTTCGATGGCACTATCACATTCTGGATGAAGTGCCATCTCCCGATATCTCTTAATAAGATCAAATTCAGTTCTATAAACTCCCTCAATATCAACATAAGAACCAAAAAAACCACTACTCAAGTAATGGTCATTCCCGTCCTCATTATTAGGTGGGACGGGAGAAACTGTACTTGGTGATAGTGGTTCAGTATCCTCAATAGAGAATCCAAATAATTTTGCCATTATTAAAGTTCTTGACTACTTATGATCTATTTATTATGCTCCAGTTCCTGGTGCTTCGGGGAAGTAGTATTGGATTTGGAACTCAACAGTAAAGTCTTCAATAGTGTCGGTTGAATCGTATGAAAGATCAATTGCAGAAACTGCAGTTGGGAAAATATCAATAAAACGATATTGTGCTAGGATTCTGGAATCCTCACCAGTAGTGTTATTACCCTGCTGGTTTGATGCACTTCTACCGAGTTGATAAACAACAGCTTGGCCCATGTAGTCGGTTGGATTTGTTAATCCAGAATGATCACCATACTGACCAAGGTTTTGCATCCATGCTTCAAATGCTCTTCTATGTGAGAAGTTTTCGTCGTTGATTACGGTGACAGTCCAAACATCAAATGTTCTATCTCCAGCAACCTTAAGAGTACGACCTCTAAAGGGAACATCAATTGAAGCAACGTTTGATGCAGGAAGTGCAGCAGACTTACAAAGGAAACGGAAGTTTTCTTTATCGAACTGTCCGGTTCCATCACCCTGCACTCCAAGGTTTACACCTGCTGGAAAAGTAATATCAACTTCAAATAGATTAGGACGAGCACCCCCACCAATTAGTTTTGATTTAAATTGTGAAATGCCTCTTGTTGGAATTTGTGCCATTTTTAGGTTCCTCCTTTAGTAATTTATAATCTAAAATCAAACTCTACCAGCAACTTCTTCGAAGCTTACACCAGTTCTGGTTGCAACGAAGGTAAGTGTGACATAATTAATAGACTTGGCAGGTTTCAGGAAAATATCTGCTCTGAATTCATTATTATCAATTACATCTGGAGTGTTATTTGTTTCATCGCAAATTACCAGGAATCCATAGAGACCTCGTTTTGCTTGAATATCACGCAGATATGGTTCAACAATATTGACAAAGTTTGCTCTAGTGATCTGATCATTAAGTTCAAAGAGTTGAGCTTCAGCAGATTTTTGAAGTGCTTGTTCGATGGTCAAGAATAGACGACGAACGTTGATTCTATCAAATGCTGATGCATAACCAAGAGCAGTCTTATCTCCAAAGAGAAGAATTCCAGTTCCTGGTTGGTTAACAATTGAATTAACTCTTACAGGATAAAGTTGATCTCTTTGTGCCTTTGATGGATTGTATGCAAGTTTAATTGCATTATTCAAAATACCTCTCTGCTGACCAGCAGGAGAGAACCAAGGGAATGCAAGAACACTGGTTCTTACCATCAGTCCAGCAACATCTGCGTTGCACGGAATATAACGGAACTTGTTATTGAATCTATCATAAGTGTACTTATAACCACTATCAAACACTGCATATGAAGAAGATGAAAGTGGTGCAAAGAACTCAATTACATTGTTTGTCTGTGTTGTTGTGTTTGTTACATCAACAACATCTGCACGATGTGGAGAAACAACCGCAACACAATCCTTTCTAGCTTCTGCAATTGAAATCAGTTGATTTGCTTTTGCTTGTGATTCTGATTTATTTGCAAGTCCAGGACCACCAATTAAGTAATCGACTTGTATTTCATCTCTATTGGAGAAGAGATTGTATGAAGTGATCAGATTACCAAGAGTTGCTGTCATTCCATTTGATGCAGAATAATCAACACCACCAGTTAAAGTGTAGGACGTATTTCCAATTACATTAAATGTAACTCCTTGAGCATCTCTATTCCAAGTTCCTGCAGCAGTTGTAATACCAGTAAATCCAGAAGAGAAACCAGAAACTGCTACAAAACCATCAGAACCATCGGATGGATTGTCTCCTGCGTAAATGTATGCAGAATTTAATGCGAGATAATCTTTCCAGAATACTTTTTGTGGTGCATTTTCTGCTGAAATTGCATCGGAAGCTTTTGATAAGAACAGGTGCTTCTCAAGAAGATTACCTTGGATACCAGTTACTGAACCAGTGTCATCAATAACAGCAACGTGAATACTATCATTCTTCCCTTGTCTGGAAAGAGAATAATTGCTTGAGATTGGTTTCGGTGCAATTGAATTCCAATAAACTGTAGAGTTTACCAATCCAAGAGTTTGTTGATCGTACCAATCTACAGCATCGGTTTCGGCAGATCCTAAAGTCGTTGTTGCAATACCAACACCTGATGCATTAATTACTGAAACTGTATTGCCTGGTCTGAATGATGAAGATTGATCTCTTTGTGAATATGTAATTGAAGTTTCTACACCAACAGAACTTACACGAGAAACGATCTTGACATCAATAGTTGTTGCTCCAATTCCAGTAACAATACCTTTCAGATAACCAGTAAAGCTGCTTGTGGAACCGGATCCTGCAATAACTTGGTTTGTAAGAGTTGTGGTAACTCCAAATCCAACACTAATACCAGAAGTAGATCCAACCGATAAAGTTTGGTCTGCTTTATCATCAATAACACAAACTTTAAGGTTATTTGACCAAGAACCTGGATTTTTAGCTGCAATACCCCAAGTTACAGTATCATCTGAATAGTTTGCATTATAGTCATCATAATTCTTAATTTTTAGTACAGAACTGCTTACACCAGCTCTTGTTGAGTTTGCATTGTTTAATGTTGATCCATCTGTTCTAGCAACCTTAAGAATGCCACCATACGAAAGAAATGAAGAAGCACTCATCCAGTACTCATATTGAGCATCGGTCGAGAGAGGCTTACCAAAAGTGTTAATTAATTCTTGTTCTGTAGTAACATCAATTGCTTCATCAACGGGACCAATCGCAAAAGGACCCGCAATTGCTCCAATATTATCTAAAACATTATCAGCTCTTCCTACAGTTAAATCAACTTCTCTGACGAGCACGCCTGGAGATAATTGAGGAGTCGCCATTTTTTTCTCCTGATACTTCAGTTTAACTGAAAATATTTATTAAAATGCACTTTTTGAATGGGGAAACGTGGTATGAACAACTACCAATCAGGATATTCCCATCTATCTAAAACTCTTGTGGTCATTCTACTTACTATTATTCTTTTTATGGTACACTCTTTGCATTCATAAGAATAGGAAGATGGAACTGGTCCTCTGTCCTTTCTTGTTCTATAAAATCCATCTATTAAATTCTTTGTTTCTCCGCAAACTCTACACTTCCTATCGTTGAGAAGTAAATGTCCCAACTTAATCTGTCCATCTAAATCCATTATGACAAGTACTCCCACATATATGATCTGTCTCCATATTCATCTGCATACCAACGATCTCCTTCAGAATCGACAAAACTATTATTATCCAATCCATCAACAATGAATCCAAAAGGAGACATATCTTGTTCAATTTGATCACGTTGATCTTCATATAGTTTTTTACGAACATCCTGATCAGTAAGTTCTTTAAAATAGTCTTGAGCAACTAACCACGCATAGATTACGAGACACATAGCAAGATCATCATTACAACCTTCTTCTGCCTCAAATGAGTTATGCTTTGAAATAAAGGTAGTTAATTCAGAAATAATCTCATAATCATTAAAAATAAGTTTATCTTCCTCAATCATTGTTTTCAAGTTGAGTGAACCAACTTTTTTAACAGTCTTGGACATCTTGACACCCAGTTGTGTTTTCTTACCAGAAAACCCTTGACCTACAATTTGTCCTGCTCTGCCTCTCATAGAACACATCAAAAGATTTTGATACTCTAAATCATATTGAAGAATAGATGCCACTTGATCTCCAATATCATTCACTTCACACAATATAAATGCACTATTATAATTCTTTGCTACTTCATATATGATATTTGGAAATAGCATAGGTTTTATATCATTATTTCTATACTTCGCCACAATCCTATGGGGGAACTGCGTAATATCTACAACTATAAATGCCGAATAATCTTCCCCAACACCTCTAGCAACGTCAACGGTAATCGCATAGTCGTGATTTTCTTTTGATTGTTCATATACATCCAACCCAGCGTTTCTTTGAATTGGATTGTCATATACCAATGTTCTAAGTTTACTTGGCGCAATCAAAGTATCGACTGATCCTAAGAACTCGCACTCAAACTCAACCTTGAACTGCTGCTCAGAAGTATTAGCAATAGTGGTTTCTTTCCACTTAGAATCTCTACCGGGAACTTCTGACCAGTGAACATCAGTAGGCACATATTCATTCTTTCTCTTCTCTGCATCATGCCACATACGGTAGAAGTGGTTCATACCGTGTGGGGTAGATACAATAATTACTTTGGTGTTTTTACCAGAAGTAATAGTAGGATAAACAGAGGCAAAGAACGAGTCAGCAACATGATTCGGGACGAACGCGAACTCGTCGAGAAAGAGGATGTTAAACGACATACCTCGGACAGCACTCGCAGACGTAGAAGCTGCCAATATCTTACTGCCATTTTCTAACTCCAAAGATCCTTTGTTCCATGATATGATACCTTGCTGCATCCACTTTGGTAGGTTTTCATATGCAGTTTGTAACCTACTCAGAAGTTCTCTTGCTGTTGCTGCCTTGTTAGCGAGGATGCCAATATTAACACTATCGTTAAAAACTGCATAGTGGAGCAGATAAGATACGACAGTTGTAGATTTGCCTGTCTGACGAGGCATCTTACATATATTGAATCTGTTATTGTGAAAATTATTAATTAATCTTTCTTGAAAGTGATATGGATGAAACTGAGTAAGACCTTCATCAAGAGAAACAATCTTCACATAATTATTAGCAAAATAAACGGGATCTTCTTTACATTTCACAAACTCAAGAATTTGTTCCTGAGTAAACTCAATTGCAGTATTAGCTTTTTTTAAATTTGGATTACCAAGATATACATTATCTGACATAAGTTACCTATCTCGTTTCTCGCCACTGAATAGTATTGAAGACATCTGTTGTTGTGTTAGTGTCCAAGTTAGTCACAATAACAGCAAAAATATTACTATCATCACTATCTATATTCTGTGCAATGTATGATCTTCTTGCAGCAGTTGGATTAAAAGCAACAGTAGCAGATGCTTGTTTACCTGATGGATTGTTTGCGGCAATCAAAGATGCCTGTTTTAAATCTCCACCAGTTGTTGTGAAGTTAGTCCCTACAGTGACATTATACTCAACTGCTGAATCATCATCGGCACTTACCCAACTTCCACCAGTAATATTAGTATTGCTTGGAACTCTCCAAACTTCAATTCTGCAATTTGTAGAATCACTCAAACATTCAATATCCGTTACTCTTACAGTTGTTCTGTTTGGGATTCCTTTGAATGTATTCTTACAACGAATAGCCATAATACATTGTCTTGCAGTTGCTCCACCAGAGTTTGAGAATGATATTGGACCATTGAAGGCACCAAACTCTACACCACTCTCAACATATCCACCTTCACTCATTACAGTGGCACAAATCTGTTCCATTGATGTGATACCAACAGCAGTGTCAGTGTTGGCAACTTCACAACGAATTGGAAGTGAAGGTAAACTCCAATATGCGTGTTCTAAATTATTTGCATGGTTAAACTCGTGGAAGTACAAATTGACCCCATCTAAAACTATTCCACATCTAAGTCTTCCAACTCCCAACCACTGGAAGTCTGTAATAAACAGTTGAGTCTTTGTCCAATCAGCAGTTATACCAGATTGTCCAGTTCCATCTAAAGGATCTAAACTCCAATCAGATTGATTGACTACAACATCACTTGTGATTCCAGTATTATATGATCTTCTTACAATAGAAACAATACCATCTCCATCCTGCTGCAAAAATACTCCATTTCTATCATCAAAATATCCAACTTTTTTTGTTGTGTTTTCTCTATAATCAATAAAGTTAAAACTTGCCATAGCAAACTGAGATTTGCCTGGCATATAGTGATGATACATTCTTGACTGGTGTATAACCTGTGAGGTTGAACCAACACCAACTATAAGTCCAATAGATGCTGTATTTGGATTTACAACAGTGGTTGACCCAGTGCCAATTTTTTTGGTTAATAATTCAACTTCTTCACCATAAATGTGAGAATAGTCTGCGAGTGTATGTGGTTCTGATACACGCATTCTACCAAACGCATCATATCCTCCACCACCTACTCCAGTAGAAACCCCACAGTTTCCAATGTTGCCGTATCTATCGGCACACATAAAAACTTCATGAAGTGTTCTTTCCTGGTTTAAATAATCTTGTATATTCTTATTCCACTGAGCCATTATTTACCTCAAACCCAATCTAATTTTGCTGGATGATATCTCTTATTATTGGTTACTTTAATGGAACTTTCAGAGTTATCGTTAACGTATATATGTTGAACAATAGAACCTGGATATTCACTCTGAAGATATTCTGTTAGATCATTTTTAGTTGGAATACCGCTTTCAGTTTTCATAGAGATTCTATGAATATTTCCCATATAAACAATATCTGCAGAAAATTCTTCTGCTTGAGGAACTTGAATTTCTTGAGACTTTGAATCTCCAACAACAAGGGTGCCATTAAAGTCACCTGAAATGTTGATTGCTTCTTCTATAAACTGTTTGAATGTTTTCATATCAGCAGTTCCAAGATCTAAGGGACTTATTAATTCTGCTATTAGGATCGTTAGCAGTTTTGGATGAAGTGAGTTTTTTCTTCATTCCGGACATTCGGGCACAGAATGATGCTCTACGAGGATTTCCAACTTTCTTACTTGGTGCTTTAAGGTCAGATCCTGGATTTTCTCTCTCGTAAGACTTACGACCTTTCTCATTCAACCCACCTTCTTTATTCTGTCCTTCTTTTCTGGTCCAAGCAGCACCTTCAGTCTGCAGAAAAGGTTCTCCTGGTTGATAGTCCACTACATTATATGATTGAACTCTAGATCCTGGATATACTTTCTCGATTTGATTTTGAACATCTTTTCTACTTGGAAGAGATGCTTGTGGGAAGAACATTTTAAGTGAATAATACTTTCCTTTCCAACTCAACATGACATGAATTAAGTTTCCAGTTTTTGCTGGCATTCTTACTGCTTCTTCCAATTCAGTCTCTTCACTTACAGACTTCCAACCACCACCCGCTTTCTTATATTCTTTTGCAGCCCAACCATTTGCATAAGCAGATGGATATACATCAAACTTTGCTTTTGCTCTAGACTTCATCTTAGACCAAAGTGCTGGATTGGTTGGAACATTCTTTTCCTCAAGATTTTGAAGTTCCTTTTCTCCTTCAATCTGTTCAAGGATTTTAGCAACAATACCAGTATGCTCAGGTACACAGTTTGGAACCATTTTATTTCCTTTCTTTTTCATTCCAACTTGTTTATATCCGGTCCAGCAAGGACCCTTTGCTTCATCCATGGATCCATGAACATCATGTTCGCCACTATCTAAGTAATCTGCAGCAGCATCTAAGTAATCTGCTGCTTTAGTAATCTTTGATTGTACCCATGCTTCAATATTACCTTCTCCCTTACCCATTTTTTTCTTCAATCTCTTTGCAGCATTCATAACTGTAGAAAGTTCGGAACGAGCCATAGAGTGCTCATGATCCTTTTCTTCATTGGTTGGATGAATCTGTGCAATATCATACTTCATTTGATTAGTCATAATTGCTGGTGGCATTGAGAACATATCCCAATATTTGGGACCATAAGCACACTCAGATCTCAATTCATTTTTCTTGCATTTGGGACAATATCTAACTAATCCCTTTTCTTCCTTGATCTTATTGGATGACATAATTGGTTTTCCTCCTTTTCCTGGACGATCTGCTACAGGATCTGCTTTTCTTTTTCTTCTTACTGCAGCAGCAATCTCATCCTTAGACATTTTTGCCGCCTTTTCCTTAGAGAGGCACTTTGGTTTTCCTTCTCCAGGTTCACGAGCACACTTACCAATTCTTTCACCTTTCGTATTGTAACGATCCCATCCACCACCACCAACTCCACCTTCTCCACCAGTTCCAAACCATTTGCGGAGATCTTCATAAGCAATTCTTTTTTTAGAATGCTTAATCTCACCTTTTTGTTTTGCAATCAGTTTCTTGGAAACAGTTGCAAAATCTGCAATAGGATTTTCATCAGGAATACCCTTCTTAGGAGTATCATAGATGTCTACATCTCCATCAGCATCACGATCAACATACTGCACTGTGGCATGATGAACCAACTGTTTCATATCAAGGTTGGGATCTAACTGATGTTGTTTTTTTCCCAAGTGTGGAGTTTTATGGGTAAATTTGGTGAACTTAGGTTCCATCAAATATTATCAAGGATCTTTTTATATTTATTACTTTAAACTTCTATCGCAGTGTATATCACTTTGAAAGTTGTATTATTAGAAGAACTTGGATATCCTAACAATCTCAAAGAACCACTATCAATATCTGTTGAGAATGTTGCGATTCCTACTGGTTGATTTATTGTTGCATATTCTGTCATATATGTATCTGTTCCATCATGAATAACATTGATAGTTGTCATGTTGTAATTTGATCCCTCAGAAATTTGTATTTGATAATTTACTGATCTGTATGTGGATGCACTTAAAGAAACTATTACAGACTCTGAAGTTGATGATGTTGTAAGAATTCCTGATTGAATATCTCCCGCAATAAGTTCTAAATTTGTTGCAGAAACTGGAGAAAAAGTAAACTCACTTGAACTTGCATCATATCTTAAAAATCTACCATCACCTAAGTTTGAACTATTAACATCAGATAGTCCAATTAAAGTAGTTGATAATCCAGTTAGATTTGATCCATCCCCAACAAACGAAGATGCAGTTACGATACCAGTGAAATTCGCATCTCCTGATGGACTTCCAATCGTAGAACCATCAACTTCAATGACCCCCGTAGTTGAATTTAATGTGATTGCATTTCCAATAGAAACAATATTATTTGTTGCGTCTAAAGTAATTCCCGTTCCAACTCTAATTGTATTTTCGGTTGGGTCTAAGGTAATTGTACCAGTTCCAACTGAAAGAATACCAGTTATTCTTGCATCTCCCTGAACCCAAAGAGCCGTTGATCCAGTACTAACTACATCAGTTCCAATTGCGACATTTCCAGTTGTGTAGATTCCTGCATTCGTTTCAGACCAATAAGAATCTCCACCACTACCAGAAACATAACTGGTTCCAATAAACTTGCCTACTGAAGAATCATATTGAAGAACATATCCATTTGTCTTTGCAGTATTCCTATCAACATCATCAAGAAACTCAAGACGAGTTTCTCCACCACCACCAAGAGAACTTAGTTGTTGCTGGATGCGATTGATGAATAACCGATAATGACTCGAAAGGTCCTCAAGAGTTGCAAAATTTTGATCGAGTGGGGTTAAAGGATCTTGATTATCAACACTTGGTTGTTGAGTTAGTAACTTCTCCTTAAGTTCCGTCTGACTTGATTTTATGGACTCTACAATATCATATAATTTATTTAATGATAATAATCTATTATCAAAATTTTCAAGTTTATTATTTACTTCATCAATATGAGTATCATAATACTTAACTTTCGAAAGATTGGAAACTTCTTCCTTAAGATTTTCAAAATAATTTAAAAGAACCTGATCAGTTTTTACACTATTCTCATTAAATTCTTTTAGTTTTTCTTCTAAATTGTTTTTGAGAATATTGTATTCATTTGTAATTTGTTTTTTTAACTTTCGATCATCATCTTTAA
>Ga0213866_10000530_pt1 | contig 30516 bp, 26 predicted proteins | sample PICome_11_FD_160079 | JGI IMG/M metagenome (GOLD analysis project Ga0213866, IMG submission 160079) | Coastal seawater microbial communities near Pivers Island, North Carolina, United States - PICO284 | ecosystem: Environmental > Aquatic > Marine > Coastal | place: USA: North Carolina... | reverse complement strand
TGATTGGCAGCCTGCCGCATTATTTGGTCGAGTTGACCGGTGCGGAGTTTTTCAGGCTGCAAGGCGATTGGAATCCGTTCCCCGCCTGGGCGTCAAAAGCAGCGGCCGGTTTTGCCCAGACCAATCTTTTCGGCTCTTATTACGCCACGCTGGTTGTGCTGACCGGCTTTGCCATGATGCGGGTGAAGCGAGGGCAATGGTCAATTCTTGCCGTTCTGGCGATATTTGCCTTTATTTATGGTGTCAGTGTGTTTCTGATGCGCTCCAAAACCGGCTCTCTGGGCTTTTCGGTCGGTTTGGCTTTTTTGTTCCTGCATGTGTTGACGCGCTGGTTTCAAGACAGGGATGAAGCCAGCCGCGCCATGTTGAGGCATTTTGCAGCCTATCTCGGCTGCCTGTTGCTGGCTTGGGTCATACCGGAATTTTATCCAAGAAATGCTGGCGGCAGCATTGGTGTTGCCCGCGAGTGGATGCCGGAAACATCTTCTTATGCCACGCGGCTGACCATGTGGAAGGTAAGCCTCGCCGCTTTTTGGGACGCGCCGGTTTTTGGTCAAAGTCTCGGTGCGTTTCAATCTGTCTATTATGATTATTTCCCGCAATTTGCCGCTGCTGACAGGGGTGGCTATTTGGGCAATGTGGACAATCCGCATAATATCTTTTTCTATTTTCTGGCCGAGACCGGCTTGGTCGGCACTCTGCTGGTCTTGGGGCCATTGCTGTTTTTCGGAGTGAGCCTGCTTCGACGCGCGTCAAATCGCTGGCTGCTGCTGGCTTTGCCTGCGCCGATATTGACCCATTGCCTGACCGAATATCCCTATACGGCATCCGGCACGCATTACTGGCTTTTTGCCTTTTGTTTGGCCGCTGCGCTCGCGCCTTCTGATTTGCCGTCCTTGCGGCGGCCACAACACCGCGCCGCGCGATACCGGTTTGTTCTCGCCTATATGCTGCTCACCAGCGCCAGTCTCGCCGCCTTTTTGATGGTGACCTCTTTCACCGTGACGCTGTGGCAAAGCACTTTGGCCTATTGGCGCAGTGTCCATAATCCTTTGCCGATAGTGCTGGCCGGTCGTTTTGACATGGATGATATGAACCATGTTCTGATTGGCTCTCGCATGACCAAATTAACGCTCATCATGCTGGTGGACAGGGCGGCGAAGGAAAATCAGGTGGCGATGTTGCGCGACTTGCTGCTGCCGCTTTTTGAGGAACAAGTGCTGCCAATATATCGCAATATCGGCGTCTGGCAGGTTGGTCGGCGCGCCTATCAAATCACCGGCGACCGCGACGGGCTTGAAAATCTGGCGCGCCTTGCCGAACCCGTATTGCCTGCGCTGGCCGCCGATATCCGTGCCACACCAATGACCAATAAATAGGCCAATAAATAGGCCAATAAACAAGCAATCAATCGTCTTCGACGATAATCAGATTCTGCTTTTCCAGTTCATCGACATATTTTTCCATTGTTATCATGCCATATTGCGCGCCGGTCTGCATAACGGTGGCAATTTGCGGGATTTTATCCTCGCGTATCAGATTGCGGATGGCCGGCACACAGACCATCACTTCAAACGCACCAATGCGCCCGCCCGATTTGCGTTTCATCAATTGCTGCGTCATCACCATTTGCAGGGAAGAGGCGACCATAGAGCGCGCCTGGCTTTGTTCTTCGGCGGGAAATACATCAATAATCCGGTTAATGGTTTCGGGTGCGCCGGATGTGTGCAATGTGCCGAAAACAAGGTGGCCGGTTTCGGCTGCCGTCAGCGCCAGCGACACAGTTTCATAATCGCGCATTTCACCAAGCAGGATAATATCGGGGTCTTCGCGCAAAGCGCCTTTCAGGGCGGAGGCGAAACTCACCGTATCGCGCCCGACTTCGCGCTGCGAAATAATGCTTTTCACTTCCGAGTGAACAAATTCGACCGGATCCTCAATGGTGATAATATGCTCGGCACGCTCGCGATTGATTTTGTTTATCATTGAAGCCAGTGAGGTTGATTTGCCCGAACCGGTTGGCCCGGTCACCAGCACCAGCCCCTTTTTTTCGCCAAGTATATTGTGAACCGCTTGCGGCAGGCCAAGCTGGTCGATATTCGGCACTTCGGTCACAATCGTGCGTAAAATAAGCCCCCAGCCGCGCAGCGTATGATAGCCATTGGCGCGGAACCGGTTGCCTTTGACCGTCATGGCAAAGTCAATATCCTTGGTGGCGCAGAATTGCTCATATTTGTCCTCATCCAGCTCATTGCGGAAAATATCATCGAGCAAGTCATGGGTAATCGGACAATCGGGCAGGACGACAATATCGCCATTCACCCTTATCGCCAGCGGGCTGCCGGCGCGCATGTGAAAATCGGAAATGCGATATTCTTTCGGCAGTTGGTCAACATATTCGTAAATTGGATTGTCAGACATTGAATAATCGCCGCTACCGGTTACAAAAGACGCTACGACACCTATACTGTGGTGTTTTGTTATGCCAAACAAGGCATCACTTGTGAATATGTTTATTTGAGGTGCGTTGAGGAGCGGGAGTGGCATGGCTGATTTGGCCTTTAACAGCACGGCGTTTTATTTTCTGGTCGGTATTTTCGGGCTGTGTCTGGGCAGTTTCGCCAATGTCGCCGCCTTGCGTTCGCTGGACGGGCGCGATTGGATTTTGGCTCCGTCAAGCTGTTTCGCCTGCGACCGCCGCCTTGGCTGGTCGGAAAACATGCCGATTTACGGGTTTTTGCGTCGCGGTGGCAAATGCGCTTGCGGCGAACGGGCTTTGCCGCGCCGCTATGTGCTGGTTGAATTGGCAATGGCGGCAGCGCTGCTGGCGGTTTTTTTCCGGCTTGATATGATGGCCGCGCTGTCATTTGTGCCATTTGTGCTGCTGCTGGGCGTGATTTTTCTGACCGATATGGATGCGTTTATCATTCCCGATTGGGCCAGTCTCGGCGGGTTGGCTTTGGGGCTTGCGCTGGCCGCATTTGGCGCGCCCGGCCTGCCAGCTCTTGCCGATGCGGCGCTGGGGGCGGGTGTCGGCTTTGCGCTGATTTACGCCATTAACGCGCTGTATCGGGCCTGGCGCGGCCATGACGGCATGGGCTTTGGCGATGTTAAGCTTATGGCCATGTTCGGCGCTTGGCTGGGGGCGGGCGCGCTGTTGCCGATATTATTTGCCGCCAGTTTCAGCGGCGCGGTTTTTGGTATTGTTATGCTGTCAATGGCGCGCTTGCGGGCGGGCGCACCTGCTCGCGATGCGGCCAAAGCCATGCTGCCCTTTGGCTGTTTTTTGGTGCCAATGGCGTTTTTATGGCTGCTTTTTGCCCCGCAAATGCGGGCGCTTTTATCCGTCGCGGGCTGAGCGCGCATTTGTCGCCGTTTCGGCCTGATTTTTCCGCTATTGGGGGCAGGCAACAAGGTGGCACTCTTGTGACACTAATCCACCGATTTCCCACTAATTGTGACTGAATCGCTTGTATAATCACAAGCACCAAGAGATTCGCAAAGCGGCGATGAATGAGGTGGTATTATGTCGGCTTTACGCACACAGGATGATTACAAGCGCGCCATTCGCGATTTGCTGAAAGAGGCGGAGACCAGTCTTGAAAAAGATTTGACCGAGCGCGACGTGGCGCATGATGCGGCCATGTCCGACAAGGATGTCGCCAGCTATATGCAAGGGCTTGACTTGGCGATATCAGAGGAAGCCACTTTGGCTTTGCGGGCTGAGTTTTTGCGCTTTTCCAGCGTGTTCGACACCAGCCGGTCGCGCGACACAATTCGTCGCGCTGTGGCCGATGTGACCAAGCCGCTGATTGAGGAATGGATTAACCGGCACATGGCCGATATTGCCCGCGAGGTGATTACTGAGGCCATAGGCAAAATCGCCCATGTGCGACCGACAGGTAATTTGCAGCGACCGAAATAGTTGCTGTCATGTGCCGCGACAGGGCGGCGGGTAAGGGTAATGGCCGGGCGACCGGCACGGAGTAGAGTGTGGCAGGACAGGGTTCCAAAATTGCGCGATTGACCCGCATGGGGCTGGTCTGTGTGCTGTGCTTTGAGAGCTTTGCCTGCGGCGCGCGGCCGGGACGCGATTTATCCATGCAGGGCGCGTTTGGCAAATTTGACGAGCGCCGCGCCGCCACCCGCGCCAAACAAGCTGAAATGAGCCTTGGCAGTGATGCCATTGATTTGAAGCCTTTGCCGCAAAGGCGCGAATTATTGCAGGTGCGCGTGCCAAGCGGCATGGTGCTGGATGATATTGTTGATGGTGTGGTGGCCGCCTCCATTAGCGGCATGGTGACGGAAACGCCGGTGGTTGAGCCGGTCGCTGCCAACCCGTCTGCCCCGAAAGCACCGGCCAATGCCGCCGATGTGAAGCGCATAGACAGTCAGCTTCAAGGCTTGCAGGCGCGCATTGCTTCCCGCCAGCGCGATTTGCGCGCCAAACAGGCCGATTATGATGTCGAGAAGCTGGCGCTTGACCAGATGGATATGCGCCATGCCAAGGCGCGGCGATTGCTGCTGCAAAGCTTCAAAATCGCCAATGAGAAATTATTGCAAACCAATCTCGCGCAATTGGCGCAGCAATATGACGAAACCCAGCCGCAAACCGTTTTGGGCTTGACCGAGGGGCAAAGCATGGGTGCGCTGGCGCTGTTCGGCCGCAATGAATTGGCACGCGCCGATGAGTTCGTCGATTTGCGTAAAAGTTTTCTCTTTGTCGGGGCGGATATTGGCACAGGCATTTCATTGGGACGGATGGATGATTTAGCCAAGGAAGTCGGCTCGCGTGATTTGAGTGTCAATCTGGCCGGTCTGCGTCTGGCAACGGCGCTGAAGTCATTGGCGCGCAGCATTGACATGCCGGTTTATCTCTCGCCCGGTGTGGAAGCCGCGCCGCAAAAAGTGCGGCTCGAAATCAGCAAGGCGGATGCGCTGGATATTTTCGATATTCTTATCGATAATTACGGGCTGGCTATGGCCTATGACCGCAAAATGGGCATTGCCCGTTTTTATACGCGCGAGGAGTTTAATATCCGGGTTGACTCCGCGCTGCAATTGGCCGAAGCCCATAATAAGCGCGCCGCCAATTACCGCACCATAAGTTCGCTGGAAAATGATGAAGCCGCCATTCGCCAGATTTATCGCGCCTATTTCCAAAATCCCGATGATGAGGGGCGTGCCTTGTCGCTGACCAATGATGCGTTGGTTGAAGAAGATTATTCGCCGCTTGTCTCCGCCGCCATTATCGCATTGAAGGAAGCGGCACTGGCCAATGAGCGCGAACTGGACAAGCTCGATGCCGAAAATGGCACAGAGCGCCAGCAACAGGCATTGAAAACACAGGCCGCCAAGTTTCTGCTCGATGACACAGTTCATGCGCTGGCTGATTTGATTAACGAAAAAAGCGAAAAGCAAGCCGCCCGCGCCGAAGCGCAACGCGAGGTCGAGCTGACCGCGCTGGCGCCGCAACCGGTGGATGCGACCGGTGCGCCCGCGCCAATGGCAGCCACTGCGCCAAGCCCTGCGCCAATGCAACGCTTTTTGGCCGGGCCGGATGTTGATATTTTGCGCGGCCGCGTCATCCAGGATGCCAATCTGAAAACCACCGAGCCGATTTATACGGAAAAATTCACTGTTTATAACAGCGAAGGCGCCAATACTTGCGGCGGGGAGGGCGGCGACCGCACCTCGGCCATTAAAGAGGAGCTGGAAAATTACTTCACCCAGCTTTATCCCGATGAATTGCTGAAAGCGGAATCGGATGCCGAAAGCGCCGAGGAGCAGCGCAAAGCAACGCGCCGGCAGCGCCAATTGGCCAGTGCCGAAGGGCTGACCGATATTGCCGATGATGCCGGTGACCCGTTGCTGGCCGGTAACGGAGCAGACGCGGAAAACGCCAATGAGCCGGAAGCCGCCGACCAGCAACCGGCTGAAACACAGGCGCAGCCGGACAGTGGCAACAGTGGCAACAGTGGCAACAGTGGCAATAGCGGCGACAGCACCGCCAGTGCCGCCAGCCAGGGCGATAATGCGTTCCGCAATTCCAATTTCCGCCGCCCGAAAATCACCTCGGTTGCCGATACGGTGATTGTCACCGGCTTCCGCCATGATGTTGAGCTGGCCAATTCGCTGATTGAAAATCTTGACCAGCCCGACAAGCAGGTTCTCGTCGAAGTGTTTATGGTCAATGTGGTGAAAAACTGGCAGCGTCAATTGCAGGGGCGTTTGCAAAATGCGCTGCGTATAGCGTCCAAAACCGATGCCGATGTGGCCGCCCTGCCCGGTGCTATCACCTCGGCCTATCCCGATATTGTTGAAGTGCGTAATAAGGGTTTGATTGGTGTGCGCGGGGCGATGAATTTCGCCAATCGTGCGGCCAGCACCAATAATTTCACCTTGAATAATTTCCGGCTTGGCTTGGCATGGACGATTGATTTCATGGAGCAAAATTCGCTGGGTCGCAAAGTCTCCAGCCCGACCATTCTGGCGTTGGATGGCTGCGCGGCGGAAATTGTTAAAAGCGAGACGCGCTATTTGCCGGTGACAACAACTTCCGCACCGGTGGTGACGCCGGGTGGGCAGACCATTCCCGGTGAGGTAACGGTCAATTACGAGCCGCGCACTGCCGAGCTGAAATTGCAGGTGACGCCGACCATTAACCCGCTGAATGACCATGTGCGGTTGAAAGTGCTGTTCAATGATGATTTCTTCGTCTCGGCCGACGCTAATTCCGACAAAATCCAAAGCACGATAAATACCGAATTCATTTCCGCGCCCGGCGATGTCATTGTTCTTGCTGGTCTTTACACGGAAGATAATTCCAAATCGCGCAACAGCCTGCCCGGCATGACCGAAGTGCCACTCTTGTCAACCTTGCTGGGGACGAGTTCCGACCAGCTCAACACGCAGGAAATGGTGATTTTCCTCGCCCCCGAAGTGATAACCCCAGAGACCGGCAAACGGCCGGTCAACTCGGCACAATATTATGGCGCGACAACCGGCAGAAATTAAACAACAGCAGGCCGGTTTTTCTCTGGTCGAAGTGATGGTCGCGCTGGGCATTATCACGGCGGGCATTGTCGGCACGCTGTCGCTGATAAGTGCCAATCGGGCATTGGTTGAAAATGCCTGGTCGCAGCGCCGCATGATGATGGTGGCTGACAGTGTGATGGGTGAGATTGCGCTGCGCTACCGGCGCGGCGAAACGCTGAGTTCGGTCGCCGATTATGATTTCGACAATGATGCGGAAAATTATGAGTTTGACGCGCTGTTTTCCGATAATGGGATGGATGCCGACATGGCTGATTTATCAATCAGCGCCGGTGTGTCGCCGATTGTCTGGCAGGTTGAATTGCAGCTTGTCACGCCGGCCGGACGGCGCATGACCCGCAATATGAATCTCTACGCACCGCTTGAATAGCGCCTGTGTCAGAATTGGCGTAACCAATCCAGCGTGAAATCCGGCGTGCTGTAAGTCCAGACCGCCATGATTTGCCGCGCCTTGCCATTTTCGAAGGCACAGCCAAATATAATATAATCGCCGCCATCTTCATCAATGAAATAGCGCGTATCCGTGTCGTCTTCGACCATGCGCGCCGAGGCAATGTAATCAGATGGCGTGTCCACCCTGCCACCAAGGCACAATGTTTTGTCAGCCGCGACATTGGCATCAAGAGCATCCGCCGGCAGGGTGATAGGCCCCGGCGCAAGCCCTTGCAAAGTCAACCAGCCGCGTTGCAGGGCAGTGTCGGCAGCGTGCAAAAGCGTCTGGCCGCTTTGGCGTCGGGCATCATTGAGAACCGCGACATTTAACCGGTCGCCGACACTGGAGACCAGAAGGCTCATCAGCGCGACAAAGCCAAGCGACAAATAAAGGGCAAAGCCCCTTTCGCCCGCGCGCGGCTTCAGCGGCGTTGCACAGTCTTGAGCGTTATCGACAGGCTTTTGCATCACCATTCTATAATCCCTGCAAGGCGGTCAATGGCAAGCGCTGACGCAATGTTACGCTTGTCGGTTGCTGGCTGCCGGGGCTGAATTTTTCCAGCTCCAATTTCACATCGAGCGTGCCGGTGGTTTCACTTGAAAAATTGATATCGTCAATAATCGGCTCGCTGATATCTTCCCAGAAATTATTGTCACTTGGCGCGCTGCATCCCTGATTGTCACGCCGCCTTTGTTGCAGCCGCCTGTCATTCAGGCGAAACTCGATTTTGCTGCGATTGGCGTCATCAAGGTCAAAACAGAATTTCACCCGATTGCCGGCATCAAGAATCTGAAAGGCCTGATTGGTGTTCATCGCGGCAGGCCGTTGGCGTAGTCCGGCCAGCGCCGCCCAAGGGCGTATCATGTCAATAATATCGGCTCCGCCGACCAGCATTTGTGTCTGCGTGTTCATCCGTTCAGACTGGGCGTTGAGATTGTTCATCACCACAATCATGCTGCCCGCCACAAGGCTCAGAATAGCCAGAGTGGTAAGCAGTTCAACAAGGCTAAAACCGTTTTTCTGCATGGGCTTGTCAGACCGTTTGGGCGAATTCGCGCGCTTTCAGAACATAGATTTCCGGTGCAATCAGACCAGCTTCATAAAGTTCCCGCAAGGCCAGCATTTTGCGTTCAATATCGGCCAGATGCGCCATATGGGCGGCTTCTTCCATTTCCTTGACCGTATCCGCCGTTGCTGCCGCCGCTTGCTTATCGGCTTTGGCGTCTGCTGGCTGTGGCGTCATCACCTGCTCATGCGGGTCAATTGTGGCTTTGTTGGCATCATTGCCGCGATTGCGGTGCAGCCAAGCTGTGCTGAAAAAGCCGTGCTTCTTCGGCTCCGGCGCATCACCCAAGCGCGGAATGGAAATCTCATCCATATCGTCAAATTGACCATGCGCCTCATTGTCGAAATCGGGCATCATGGAAGACATGAGCGCGTCTTCCTTGTCGTCAAGTGCCGCCAAATCTTCCACCGCGTCATGACCGGCCTTTATCTCAAAAGCGGCAATGTCATCGCCCTTATCCAAGCCGGTATCCGGCAGTGGCGCGTCAATATCATCGTCAATAATAACCACATCGCCGCCACTCGCGCCCATAGCCGGCATATCCACTTTTTCGCCAAGGGCTTCCAAATCGTTCCGCATATCTTCGTCAAACGGGCGGGAAATCGCATCCGCGCCAGTGGCAGGGAAATCATTTTCCGCGCGGCTTTTCTTGATTTTCCGGAAAACAAAAACACCGATAAGCAGCAGCACAATGGCCGCCCCCGCCCCGCCAAGCACAAGGGCATTTTCCTGCACAATGCGGAGCAGCACTTTTACGAACATACTGTCCATGGTCAAGTCACCTGCTTATCCGGCCAGCCGGACAGAATCAAACAGCAAAACATTAGCGTGATTCACCAGCCGAACCAATGCGCACCGCCTAGATATCCACGCCGGAAAAATCGCGCGTTACAAAGCTTGCCTCAAACATGTCTTTGGCCTGCGCTTCAATGGCGGCAAGCTGCTCATCCGTGCGCCCCGGCTCATGGTGGAAAATCCCGAAACGGCGGAGCTTGGCGGCTTGTGCCAGCCGCACGCCCTCCTGCCATGTCGAATGACCCCAGCCAATCCGCCCCTCAAACTCGTCATCATCATAAGTGCAATCATAAACCGCTAAATCGGCATGTTGCATAAAGGCAATCAGGTCAGTATTCGGCACGCCGGGTTGATGCTCGGTATCCGTGGCATAAACGAAATGCCGGTTGTCGGCTGAGACTTTCAGCGCATGGGCGCCGCCCGGATGCGGTATTGGCAGGGCGCTGATTTGAAATCCGGCGCAATTGACCATGCGCTTTGCGTCATGGCTGTGAAATGTCACCTCGGCCTGAAAGCTTGAACGGTCAATCGGAAATAGCGGCTGGCTGATATAGCCGGTGACGGCTTTTTCCAACGCATCCGGCGTGGCGTCAAAACTGTGCAGGCGCACATGATAGCCGGGGACAAAAAGCGGTTTGAAAAAGGGCAGGCCGCAAATATGGTCGGCATGGACATGGGAGAAGAAAATATCAATTTCCTGCGCGCCTTCTTCCAGCAGGCTGTCGGACAGGCCGACAAGGCCGGAGCCGCCATCGCAAATCACCCGACCCGCGCCATGGCGCACTTCCACGCAACTTGTATTGCCGCCAAACATGCGGTGTTCGGGCGAATTAACCGGCGTCGAGCCGCGTGTTCCCCAAAAATACACACTGATTTTTGTGGTTTCCTCACGCATGACTTCCTCAGACATGACTTCCTCTGACATGGTTACTCTGACGCAACGCTTCACCCATTACTTTGTCACCGCGATAAAATGCCCGTCCCAATCAGCGCCGGGCGGGCTGGCTGCATAATCCAGCATACGGCGTTTGAGCATATCATAAAACCCTGCCATGACCGGATGCGCCGCGCCCAACGCGCTGGCCAAGCTTTGCGCCGCCGTCCAATCCTGCGCCCGATACAAACGCAATAAAGCATCTTGTCCTTCTTGCAGGGCAGCGAAATCGTCAGACAGGGCAATTTCCGCACCGCCAATTATGGTATAAATGCGCTCCGGCACGGCCTTGCCCTTCAGCGCAATCAGGTCAAGCTCAACAAATGCCAATGGTGCCGATTGCGCGGCCTGCGCTGCCATAGCCTGATTTTTGGTGGCCTCCCCGACCAGCACCGGCACGGCATAATCCTTGGTCTGACCTTCCAGCCGTGCCGAGACATTGACCGTATCGCCCAGCACGGAATAGTTGAAACGCTGGTCGGAGCCGATATTGCCGACCAGCGTGTCGCCCGTATTCAAGCCAATGCCAACGCGTATCTCGCCCTGCCATTCGCCCAGCAATGGGTCGTCATGCAATTCCTCATTAACTTTCGGCAGCGCGTCCATCATTTCCACCGCTGCCAGACAGGCTTCATAAGCATGGTCATTGACATTGGTCGGCGCGTTCCAGAACGCCATGATATTATCGCCAATATATTTGTCGATAGTGCCTTCGCGCGCCTGAATAATGCGCGACATGCGGGTCAGAAAGATATTGATGATATGGGTCAGCTTGTCCGGCGCGCTGGCAAACGCCTCGGAGATTGAGGTAAAGCCGCGAATATCGCAAAACAAAATCGTCATATTGCGGGTTTCCCCGCCAAGCGTCAGCTTGCCGGGATCGGCGGAAATCTGATTGACCAAATCAGGCGACAGATAATAGCGAAACGCATGGCGCACTTGCTGGCGTTCGCGCGCTGTCTGCAAATAATGTTGAAAGCCGGAAATTAAAAATACCACAAATACGCTGAAGCCGGGTGTGGCCGGGTCAACCAGCATCAGGTGATTGGCAAAGGCAAACCAAGAGACCGCCCCGCCAGCCGCAATAAGACTGAACACAATCAGACCGGTCAATGTAATCGCCAGCCGGTGAATGGCGAAAATCGCAATCAGGCCGGTCAGCAATGTTGCCAGCGCTTCCAGCGATTGCAGCCAGACCGGTCGTTTCAAATAGCTGCCGGATATCAATTGTTGCACGACTTGGGCATGCACTTCCGCCCCCGGCGTGGCCGGGTCAAGCGGGGTGGCGCGAATATCTTTCAGCCCTGCCGCGCTGGTGCCGATAATGGCGATTTTGCCTTCCAACAGGCTTGCGTCAAAATCGGGTTGCAAAATCTCTCCGACGCCAAGGCGGGCGACATTTTCGCTTCCGGTATAATACATGCGTATCGTGCCATCGGGTTCAATCGGCACGATAAGCCCGCCCACTTTCATGCGCGACAGGCCAAAGCCGGACGCATATTGACCCTCGCCGCGCACATCGGAGGCTTTCAGCACAATACTGCCGGCGCGCTGGGCAACGCGCAGGCTTTCCAGCGACAGGCTGGGGTAAATATGTGGGCCGGCACGAAACAGCAAAGCGGCGCGGCGTATAATCCCGTCGCGGTCAATCAGCGCATTCATCGCGCCCAGACCATAACCGGCTTCGGCAATGACCGGCCTGTTCTCAATGGCAAACAGGGTTGTCGGCAGCCGGTCGAGCGCGTCGGCCTCATGCCATTGCGTGTCTTGCGCGCGCACGGCAATGCCGGCTTTCGGGTCGGGCAGGGTTTTGGCCGCATCATTCATCATGGTCGCCAGCACCACGGGCGCGGTCTCTATGGCGCGGGCAAAGGCAATATCGGGGCTGACAATAATATCGGCCAGATTTTCGCGCAAAGCGCGCCACTCGGCGGCGTTCTCACCGTTTTGCAGCGCATCCCATACCGGCAAAATCTCATTCGGTTCGGTGCGGTCTTTTTCGGCGAACAGAATATCAAAAGTAATGGTCGCCGCACCGGCATCGGCCATGCGCGTCACCAGATCTGCAAAGACTTGCCGCGGCCACGGAAACTGACCAATCTGCTTGAGGCTATCCTCATCAATATCGACAAAGACCACGGGGCTGCCTTCCTCAAGGCGCGGCTGCCAGCGATTATATTGGTCAAAAACCAGATTCTGCACAAACTCCACCGGCCAAGGCCGCGCCAATTGCAGGCTGACACCAACAAGCAGGACAGACAGGGGAAACAGCCATTGAAACAGGGCCGAGGCGCGCAACATGAACAACTCTCACATAATTACGCGCCCACTATGCCAGAAACCGCCTGCTTTGCGCCAGCCTCACTTTCACCGGCGGAAAATTATTTCCGCGCTGTTGCGTCCGCCGCCTCTTTTTAATCCCCCCCCTTTTTAGTCCCAGGGAGTGCGGCGGTTATCGGGCTTGGCATTGCGGCGCGGGATTGTCGGGATATGGCTGTTGCCGGTCAAAGGTTCGACGCTAAAGGCGCGGCTATGCGGTTTGTCAAACAGGGGGATATGCGGTTTTTTGAAAAACGGTATCAGCGCCATACCGGCAACAAAGCCGCCAATATGGGCAACATAGGCAACGCCGCTGCCGGTCTGGCCAAGGCTCAAAAATTGCAGCGCAATCCAGCCGCCCAGCACAATAAAGGCCGGCACATTGACCAGCCGGAAGAAAATAAATATGCCGACAATGCAGCGCACATTGGCGCGCGGATGCAGCAATAAATAGCTGCCCAGCACACCGGCAATCGCGCCACTGGCGCCAATCATCGGAATCGGCGAGCGAATATCAACGAAAGCCTGCGCCAGCGCGGCGGCCACACCGCACAGCGCATAAAACACGATAAACTTGCCATGCCCGATACTGTCTTCCACATTGTCAGAGAAAATCCAGAGATAGAGCATATTGCCGGCCAAATGCATGATGCCGCCATGCATGAACATGGAGCTGAACAGCGTCATCCAGTCTGGCACAAGTTCGGGCGTGCCGACCGGCAGGTCAAAGCCGAACAGCCGCGCCGGGATCATGCCATAGGCCAGCACCGCCGCATGCTGCGCCGCGCCCAGCGAGATTTGCCACATAAACACCAAAATACACAGCGCCAGCACGGCCCAAGAAATATAGGGCCGACCATGGGTCGGATTATCATCGCGCAACGGAAAAAAGAACATGCGGTTAAGGCTAGGGCGTTGCGGGGCGCAATTCAAGGGGCGTGCCACCCACGGCACTGACGATAAGCCGGTCGGGTTGCAGCAAAGCGCGCGCGGCGCGTTGAATATCTGCCGGTGTGACGGCGCGGATAGATGCGTTGCGGGTTTGGAAATAATCAGCCGCCAAGCCGTTCAGCCGCACGCCGATAAGCTGACCGGCAATTTTTGAGCCACTGTCAAAGCGCAGCGCATAAGCGCCGGTGAGATAGGTTTGCGCCGCTGCCAACCGGTCGGCGCTCACCCCCTCATCGGCCAGACGCTGCATTTCACCACGGATGATATCAAGCGCTTGCTGCGCTGTTTTATTGTCGGAGGCGACACTGCCAAGCCAGATGTTGCCAAATTGGCCGGGCGACAAATAGCTGACCACACTATAGGCCAGCCCGCGCGCCTCGCGCACTTCTTCGGTCAGCCGCGAGGTGAAACCGCCACCGCCGAGAATATGGTTCATCACAAAATGCGCGAAAAAATCGGGATGGTCATAGCCAATGCCCTGATGGCCGAAATAAATCGTTGTTTGCGGCCCGCGTCGCGTCTGGTGCAGCATTTTGGCCTTGGCTTCAATTTTGGCAAAAGCGGGCAGGGTCAGGCGGTGGTTTTCGGGTAATGCGCCAAACAGGCGGGTCAGCAAGCGCCGCGTTTCGCTCTGGCTCATATCGCCGACAATGGCGACAAGGGCATTGTCGCGCGCCAGATGGCGTTCATATTGGTCACGCAAATCGGCAACCGTGATGCGTTGCAAACCGGCTTGCTGCCTATCCGGCGACACACCATAGGGGTGGTTGGGAAAAGCGTTTTCATAAAAGCCGTTATAGGCCAGCGAGGCGGGGTTTTGCCGCCGCCTTTCAAGACCAGCCAGCCGTGCGGCGCGGGCGCGTTCGAGGGCATCGGCGTCAAATCGCGGTTGGTGCAACGCCTTTTCCAGCAGCGCAAAACAATCATCCTTAAAGCGGCTCAGACATTGCAGGGTGATGCTGATATCATCGCGGCCAGCCGATATGCCAAGTTTTATGGCCTTGTCAGCCAAGGCTTTCTGAAAGGCTTGCGCGTCCATATCACCGGCACCTTGCGTCATTAAATCAGCCATCAGCGCGGCCAGCCCGTTCAGATTTTCCGGATCCGCCGCCATGCCGCCGCGCCAGGCCAGCTTGATATGAACAAGCGGCAATGCGGTGTCGCGCACCAGCCAAGCTGACACGCCATTGGCGGCTTTAACTGTGGTGACATCCACTTCGGCATAAGCCGGGCGCAGGGCGAGCGACAATAAGGTCAGCAAAATTGCAATGGCGCCAAATAAGCTGCCGGCATTAAGGCGAGGCCTTGCGGTCATGGTTGCGCCTCCTTGGGCAGCAGTAAGCCGGTCACGCTGTTTTCGGCTTTCACCATATCGCGCATCACTGCCTGAATATCAGCCTTGGTGACGGCTTCGACCTGTGCCGGCCAGTCCAGCACTTCTTGGGGTGACATGTTAATTGAGGCGGCGCGACCAAATATCTGTGCCATGCGATATTGGCTGTCGCGCGCATAGACCAATGCCGAGACAAGCTGGATTTTCGCCCGTGCCAATTCGTCATCGCTGACCGGCGCGTCAATCAGACGGGCGATTTCGGCATCCATAATGGCGCTGATTTCCGTTATGTCACTGCCCGGCAGCACATCCGTATAGAGGCTGAACTCGCCATGGTCGAGCCGGTTGCCATCGGCATAGGCGGAAGTCTGGCTGCTGCGCTTTTCGTCAATCACCAGCCTTTTATGCAAGCGCGCCGTGCTGCCCCCGCCAAGTATTTCGGCGGCGACATCCAGCGCGGCAAAGCGGCTTGCAGCTTCTTTGGTGTAAACCGGCAGGCGGTAAAGCCTTTGCCAAACCGGCTGGCGCACACGCTCATCACGATAGATAATCGCCTCATCCCATTGCGCGACTTGCAAATCCTTGGCGCGGGCGCGCGGCGCGCGCGGCTTACCGCTTGGCACAAGCGCGCCATAATATTGCTGCGCCAAGGGCATCAGCTCGGCCAAAGTGATATTGCCGGTGACCACCAATATCGCATTGTCGGGTGCGTAAAAGCGGCGGTAAAAAGCGGCGGCATCCTCGGCATTGAGGGCGGCAATTTCATCGCGCCAGCCAATCACCGGTATCGCATAGGGCGTGCCTTCATGCAGCTTGGCGCGCATTTGTTCGCCCAGCAAGGCAGCGGGGCGGCCATCAACCCGCATGGAGCGTTCTTCAAGAATGACATCGCGCTCGACCGCGACAATGTCTTTATTGATGATGAGATTTTGCATCCGATCAGCTTCCAGCCGCATCATATCGGCCAGCTTATCGCGGGCAATGCGCTGGAAATAGGCAGTATAATCATAGGAGGTAAAGGCATTATCCTGCCCGCCCAACCTTGCCACGGTTTTGGAAAAAGCACCGGAGGCGACATTTTTTGTGCCGCGAAACATTAAATGTTCAAAGAAATGGGCAATGCCTGATTTGCCCGGCGGTTCATCGGCCGAGCCAACGCGGAACCAGACCATATGGGTGACAACATTGGCGCGTCTGTCCGGCACGACAATAATGTCCATCCCATTGTCGAGCCTGCCGGTCTCAACCCGCAAATCATTCTGATTGGGCTGGTCGCAAGCGGCGACAAGGCCAAGCATGGCAATCAACAGAATATGGCGCAGGCTTATCGCCATCGGGCTATTGCGCCGTTTCCGAGGCATCCTTCACAAGTTGTTCGGTGGTGGCCGCTTCAAGGCTGGCTGTGCCGCGTTGCTCATGCACCAGTTTTTCACGAATCCCGTCGCCATAAACAAGCCCGTCCGCAGCTTTGTCGAGCAGCGATTTTTCACCCGCCGAAGTCGGCACCGGTGCGGTGGTTTCGCCCAGCACCAAGAGCCGCGCCACTTGATGCGAATCCAGCGCCACCGCCTTGCCACTGCCAGGCGGGCGCAAATTATAATCGGGCGGCATGATAAGCGGCGGGCGCTTGACCACATTAAACTCATCCGGCGCATTTTTGCCATAGCCAAGCGAATCCGAGCCGCCGCAAGCCGACAGGCCGACGGCCAAGGCGACTGCCAAGATTGGAGATATTTGAGGGCTGTTTTTCACCGCTTCGTCCTTTCAACAAACCGCTTGGACTTCTATAGCCGATATTTGCCGCCCGGCAAAGGGCGCGCTGCCTATTTGGTTGCTTGTGCCGGATTTTTCCAGAAATCAAGCAACAGCAAAGCGACGCCAAGGCAAATCCACACATCGGCTAGATTAAAGACATACCAGTAAAAACCCGCCGCATGCAGGGAAATGAAATCCACCACCGCGCCATGCACCAGCCGGTCAACCAGATTGCCCAGCGCGCCGCCCAAAATCAGCCCGTAACCGGCCACGCCCAGCCGCGTTTCAACACTACGCACTGTCCAGCCAATAAAGCCGATAATCAGCACAGTCGCCCCAATCAGCACATAGCGTCCGGTTTCGCCCTGTTCGCTGAACAGCCCGTAGCTGATGCCGCTATTCCATATCAGCGTGAAATCAAGAAACGGCAAAACCGCAACCGCGCGACCGGTTTCAAAGCCGAAGAATGAGACAATCAGCCATTTGCTGGTCAAATCCAGCCCCGCCATAATTGCCGCCAAAGTCGCCGCGCTGCTGACCGGTCGCTTGATTGTTTCAGGCAAGGCCATCATCTCAGGAGGCGGCGTCAAGCACGGCCACGGCGGCGGCGTCGCGCGCGCTCAAATCAGGATAGGCCGCCACACTGCCGACATCGGGCAGGATTTTCCACGACCGGCGGCATTTTTGCCCCTCGGCCAAAACCGGCACCACGCCGACAGCGGCGACATCATCCAGCGTGAAGGCCTCAGCCGGTGGCGTTTCGGCGCGAATGTCAATTTGCGAGGTGATGCAAATATCGGCCATGTTCAACCCGTCCAGCAGGGCGAACCAGTCGGCATTGTCGATATATAAAATGGGCGCGGCTTCAAGGCTTGAGCCAATGCGCTTTTCGCGGCGCTCGACTTCCAGCGCGCCGGTGACAACGCGGCGGATTTTGCGGATATTGCCCCATTTTTCGGCCAGCTTATCATTCACCCAATCGGGCGCCGGTGTCGGGAAAAGCTGCAAATGCACTGAGCCTTGCGCGCGGCCATAGCGGCTTTGCCAGACTTCCTCTGCGGTGAAAGACAGAACCGGTGCCAGCCAGCTTGTCAGGCAATGAAACATTATATCCATCACTGTGCGGCAGGCGCGGCGTTCAAGATTGTCGGGCAGGTCGCAATACAGGCTGTCCTTGCGTATGTCGAAATAAAAGGCCGATAAATCCAGCGTCATGAAATTAAATAGCGCCTGATAGATTTTGCGGAAATCAAAATGGCGGTAATTGTCGCGCACCAGCGCGTCCAGCTCGGCCAAACGGTGCAGCATATAGCGTTCCAGCTCCGGCATATCGGCGATGGGCAGTTTTTCATCTTCGGAAAAATCCGCCAGATTGCCGAGCAAAAAGCGGAAGCAATTACGCATTTTGCGATAGGCGTCGGTATTGGCCTTGATGATTTCCGGCCCGATACGCTGGTCTTCGCTGTAATCGCAACTCACCGTCCACAGGCGCAAAATCTCCGCCCCTGATTGCGCCATCACCTTATGCGGGTCAACCGCATTGCCAATGGATTTGGACATTTTCTTGCCCTTTTCATCCATGGTAAAGCCGTGCGTGACGACGTTTTTATAGGGCGCTGTGCCGCGTGTGGCACAGGCTTCCAAAAGAGATGACTGAAACCAGCCGCGATGCTGGTCGGAGCCTTCAAAATACACATCTGCCGGCCAGTGCAAATCGTCGCGCGCTTCCAGCACAAAGGCATGGGTCACACCGCTGTCAAACCAGACATCGAGAATATCGGTTACTTGCTCGTAATCTTCGCCCTTATAGGCGTCACCAAGAAAGACTTGCGGGTCGGTATTGAACCAAGCATCCGCGCCTTGGGCGCGACAGGCGGCGACAATGCGCTCATTCACCGCTTCGTCGCGCAGCAATTCGCCGGTTTTGCGGTTGACGAAAATCGTCAGCGGCACACCCCAGGCGCGTTGGCGCGATACCACCCAATCCGGGCGGTTTTCAATCATGGATTGCAGGCGGTTGCGGCCTGTTTTGGGATACCAATTGACTTTGTCAATGGCGGCCAGTGCCTTGTCGCGCAAGCCGGTATGGCTCATTGAGATAAACCATTGCGGCGTATTGCGGAAAATCAGCGGCGCTTTTGACCGCCAGCTATGCGGATATTGGTGGCGTAATTTGCCCTTGGCGAGCAGCGCATCGGCCTCAACCAGCGCGCCGATGACTTTGCCATTGGCATTGCCATCCTTGCCCTTGGCATCCATCACAAAAGCCCCGGCAAAAAGCGGCACGCTGTCGAGATAAACACCGGCCTCATCAATGGTGAACGGCACTTCGATATTGTGTTTCAAGCACAGTTCAAAATCATCCTGCCCATGCCCCGGCGCCAGATGCACCAGACCGGTGCCGGTTTCATCGGTGACAAAATCACCGGCCAGAAGCGGCACGTCGAAATCATAGCCCTGCCCGACAAACGGGTGGGCGCAAACCATTCCGGTCGGGTCAATATCACCAAGTCGGACGAACGTCTCAATCTGCGCCGCTGCCATTACTTGCGCCGCCAGCGCATCGCACAAGACCAGATGCGCCGAACCGGCCTGATACAGCCCGTAAGTCAGATTGGGCGAAAAGCCAATGGCGCGATTGCCGGGCAATGTCCACGGCGTTGTCGTCCAGATAACCGCATGGGCATTATCGGGCATGTCATTGCCGCCCTTATTTGTCACCGGAAATTTGACAAAGACGGTTGGCGAGACATGCTCTTCATATTCAACCTCGGCCTCGGCCAAAGCGGTTTTTTCGACCACAGACCACATGACCGGCTTGGAGCCGCGATACAGGCTGCCATCCATGATGAATTTCTGAAACTCGCTGACAATTGTCGCTTCGGCCTCAAATGACATGGTGGTGTAAGGATTGTCCCAATCACCAAAAATGCCGAGACGCTGAAATTGTTCCGATTGCACGCGCACCCAATTTTCGGCAAAGCGGCGACATTCATTGCGAAACTCACCGGCATCCACCGCGTCCTTGTCCAAGCCCTTATTGCGATATTGTTCTTCTATTTTCCATTCAATTGGCAGGCCGTGACAATCCCAGCCCGGCACATAAACCGCATCATAGCCCATCATTTGATGCGATTTGACGATGACATCCTTAATGATTTTATTCAGCGCATGGCCGATATGAATATCGCCATTGGCATAGGGCGGGCCGTCATGCAGGATGAATTTCTCGCGTCCGGCGCTTTGCGCGCGCAAGGCGTCATGCAGGCCGATTTCCTGCCACCAAGCGAGCAGCTCCGGCTCACGCTTGGGCAAACCGGCTTTCATCGGAAACTCGGTTTGCGGCAGGTTCAGCGTATCGCGATAGTCGCGCGTGCCCGTCTCATCTGTTGAATTATCTGTCATGGACTCTTTCATCAATGCTTGTGCCGCAGGTTTAGCAAGCGGCGGCGCGGGCGGCAAGCCGTTCGCGCGCGGTTTCGCTGTCGCGGGCAATTTGCGCTTTCAAACTGTCCAGCCCGTCAAATTTCTGCTCCGGCCGGATGAAATCAATCAGCGCCACCGACATATACTGGCCGTAAATATCGGCCTCAAAATCAAATAAATGGGTTTCCAGACGCGGTTGCGGCGTGCCGACGGTCGGGCGCATACCAAGATTGGCCACGCCGTCAAACCATTGCCCGGCCAGCGCGCCGGTCATGATTTGGGCGCGCACCGCATACACACCAAAGGCCGGATGCAGATAATCATCCAATTCCATATTGGCGGTGGCAAAGCCGATTGTATGGCCGCGCCGGTCGCCGGTGGTTATTTCGCCTTCCAATGCCCAGTCATGGCCGAGCAGGCTTGCCGCCTTTTCCGGCGCGCCGTCGCGCAGATATTGTCTAATCGCAGAAGAAGAATAGGGGGTTTCATTATCGGGCTGCAAAACCGCCTGCGTTGTCACCACGTCAAATCCATGCGTCGCGCCAAACGCCTGCAACATGGTGATATCGCCGCGCCGGCCTTTGCCAAAGCGGAAGTCATGGCCAATGGCGACGGATTTGGCTTGCAAGTCCCCGACCAAAAGATCGGTGATAAAATCTTCCGCCTCGCAAGAGGCTATGCGCGCGTCAAACGGCAAAGCGAGAGTGAAATCAACGCCGGCAGCCTCCAACAAACGGGCGCGGGTGACAATGTGGGTCAGACGAAAGCTCGGCGCATCGGGCGCGAAAAAGCGGCGCGGATGCGGGTCAAACAAAATCACACCAAGCGGGCAGTCAAGTTTGTCAGCATGGGCGCGGGCATTGGCGATAACCGCATGATGACCCAAATGCACGCCGTCAAAATTGCCAATGGCCAGCACATTGCCGCGCCATTTATCCGGCAGATCGGCAAGGTCGCGATACAGGGCGGGATGGGTAAGCGGAGCAACCAGCATGGAGGGCTTTCAAATGGTCAAATATCTTGTCTGATTGGTTTTATCGCGTCCGCGGCTACCAGACAAGATGGCGCATGGCATAATGGGCGAAGGTGTTTTCCTCAGCCAGCAGGGCGGCAATTTCTTCCGGCGTGTCAATGGCATGGCCGGACGCTCCGGCCAGACCGCCGGAAATAAACAGCGCATCAAGTCCGGCATTGGCAGCGCCGGGAATATCGGTTTTCGGGCCATCCCCAACCGCCAGAATCTTCGGCTCATCCAGCATGGCGGCCAGTTTTTCGCGGGCTTGCGTGTAAACCGGCAGATAGGGCTTGCCGAGCCAGACCACCTCGCCACCAGCTTGTTCATAGAGTTCCGCCACCGCCCCGGCGCAGTAAATCACCTTATCGGCCATTTGCACTTTGCGGTCGGGATTGGCGCATAAAACCGGCAGATTGCGCGCCTGCCATGTCGCCATCATGTCGCGGTAATCATCAGGGGTTTCGATATCATCATCATACATGCCGGTAAACAGGATGAAATCGGCTTCTTCCAACCCGCTTAACGGAATCTTGGCGTCGTCAATCAAATCCATGTCTTTGTCCGGCCCGACATGAAAACAGCGCTGCCCGTCTTTAATTCTTTGCAATGTCATTTGCTGCGCCACATCGCCGGATGTCAGCACGGCGTCAAAAGCATCACCGGCCACACCCATGCGGTCAAGCTGGGCGGCAACGGTGCGCCCGGGACGCGGCGCATTGGACAAAAGCAGCACTTTGCCGCCGCCATCACGCCAGTTTTTCAAGCAATCATAAGCCCCGTCAAAGGCTTGGCGGCCATTATGCAACACGCCCCACACATCGCAGAGCAGCGCGTTATAGCTTTCACGCAATGCGGCTAAACCGGCGACCGGCTGTGGCACGGGTGATGAAACAGTCCGTTCGTGCATGATATGACCCTTTCGAATGACCTTCGAGCCGGTTTCGGCAAGCTCGGCCTTGCGCCCTCTTCTTAATGTGATAGCTTTGCACCAGTCAATGTCAAGCGAGGGAGAACATCATGACATTATTTGATTTAAGCGGAAAAACAGCAATCGTTACCGGCGCGTCGCGCGGTATCGGGGAAGCCATTGCCCGTCGCATGGCAGAGCATGGTGCTAATGTGGTTGTTTCAAGCCGCAAGGCGCCGGCTTGCGATGAAGTGACCAATTCTATCAATGAGCAATATCCCGGTCGGGCGCTGACCGTGGCCTGCAATATCGGTGAAAAAGAGCAATTGCAAAATCTCGTCGATAAAACCCGCGAACATTTCGGCCAAGTCGATATTCTGGTCTGCAATGCGGCGGTCAACCAGTATTTCGGCCCCGCCGCCGATTGCCCGGATGATGCGTTTGACAAAATCATGGGCAGCAATGTCAAATCCAATCATTGGCTGTGCAATATGGTGCTGCCGGAAATGATTGAGCGCAAGGATGGGTCAATCATTATTATTTCGTCAATTGGCGGGCTGAAAGGCTCTGCTGTGCTTGGCACTTACGGCATTTCCAAAGCGGCAGATTTCCAGCTTGCGCGTAATATCGCGGTTGAGCATGGCGGCCATAATATCCGCGCCAATGCGATTGCGCCAGGGCTTATTAAAACCTATTTCGCCCAGGCATTGTGGGACAATCCGGATATTCTCAAGCAATCGACGGCCACCACGCCGCTTAAGCGTATTGGCGCGCCTGATGAAATTGCCGGTGCGGCGGTGTTTTTGGCAAGTGAGGCCGGAGCGTTTATGACCGGTCAGCAAGTGGTGATTGACGGAGGTCAAACAATTACCTGACGGCGAAGGTCTGAAACCTGCGGGTTTGGGGTGGATAGAAGCGCAATAATTTAACTGGATGAAAATATCTTTAACCCATTGTTTTTATTGAAAATATGGGTATTGCAATTGTCACGCGAAGCTATCAAATGACACACGCACTGGTTAGTGCGGCCGATTTCACCCGTGGGTCAGCCCCGGTTATTCCCACCTGCCGGCGCGGCCTGTCCGCCCGGGTGAGAAATACGGCGCCGACGGGCTTTTGCCCGCCGGTTTCCGGCCTCCGCCCACCAATACCAATAAATGCCGCGTCATTAACTGCCGACAAATAAAAAAAATCTTAACGAAAACGCATCACACCGCTTGACAGGGGGGCATTGGCTCCCTATCTCCATGAGGCTTTTTGGCACTCCTCTATACAGAGTGCCAAAATCCGTTTTCGGGGCAAACCCGCAAGCAAGACGATAAACAGGAGATCTGACAGATGAAATTTCGTCCTTTGCATGACCGCGTTCTCGTGCGGCGCGTCGATGAAGACACAAAAACAGCTGGTGGCATTATTATTCCGGACAGCGCACAGGAAAAGCCGTCGCAAGGCGTTGTTGTTGCCGTAGGCAATGGCACACGCGGCGATGATGGCAGCGTTACCGCGCTCGATGTCAAACCGAAAGACACCATATTGTTCGGCAAATGGTCGGGCAGTGAGGTCACGATTGACGGCGAAGAGCTGTTAATCATGAAAGAAAGCGACATTCTGGGCGTTGTCGGCTAATCCGGCCAACTGACCCAATTCATGCCTGACAGGAGAGAATTATGGCGAAAGAAGTAACATTTGGATCTGAAGCCCGTGACAAAATGCTCAAGGGCGTCGATATTCTGGCCGATGCCGTCAAAGTGACGCTTGGCCCGAAAGGCCGCAATGTTGTCCTCGACAAATCCTTTGGCGCGCCGCGCACCACCAAAGATGGTGTGTCCGTGGCCAAGGAAATCGAGCTGGAAGACAAGTTTGAGAATATGGGCGCCCAAATGGTGCGCGAAGTGGCTTCCCGCACCAATGACGAAGCCGGTGACGGAACCACCACGGCAACCGTGCTGGCGCAGGCGATTATCCGCGAAGGCCACAAGGCTGTTGCCGCCGGTATGAATCCGATGGATTTGAAACGCGGCATTGATGTCGCGGTGACCGCCGCATTGGCCGACCTTGAAAAGCGCTCGAAGAAAATCAAGTCGAATGACGAGATTTCACAAGTTGGCACAATTTCTGCCAATGGCGAGGCTGCGATTGGCGGCATGATTGCCGAGGCGATGGAAAAAGTCGGCAAAGAAGGCGTGATTACGGTGGAAGAGGCCAAAGGTCTTGAAAGCGAGCTGGATGTCGTGGAAGGCATGCAATTCGACCGTGGCTATCTGTCGCCTTATTTCATCACCAATGCTGACAAAATGACCACTGAGCTGGAAGACCCGCTTATTCTTCTGCATGAGGCCAAATTGTCCAATCTGCAATCCATGGTGCCGATTCTGGAAGCCGTGGTGCAAAGCTCACGCTCGCTGCTGATTATCGCTGAAGATATTGAAGGCGAGGCATTGGCGACTTTGGTGGTCAATAAGCTGCGCGGTGGCCTGAAAATTGCCGCCGTCAAAGCCCCCGGTTTCGGTGACCGCCGCAAAGCCATGCTCGAAGACATTGCCATTTTGACCGGTGGTCAGGTGGTTTCGGAAGATTTGGGCATAAAGCTGGAAAATGTGACCCTCGACATGCTCGGCACAGCCAAGCGCGTGGCCATCACCAAAGATGAGACCACAATTGTTGACGGTGCCGGCAAGAAAAAAGACATTGAAGGCCGCACCGCACAAATCCGCACCCAAATCGACAGCACAACATCGGATTATGACCGCGAAAAACTGCAAGAGCGCTTGGCTAAATTGTCGGGCGGTGTTGCCGTACTGAAAGTTGGCGGGGCGACCGAAGTTGAAGTGAAAGAGCGCAAAGACCGCGTTGATGATGCGTTGAACGCAACCCGCGCTGCGGTTGAAAGCGGCATTGTGCCGGGTGGCGGCACGGCATTGCTGCTGGCCAGCACGGCTGTTGATAAACTCGAAAACGACAATGCCGATATTCAGGCCGGTATCAAAATCGTGCGCCGTGCGCTGGAAGCGCCATTGCGCCAGATTTCTGAAAATGCCGGTGTGGAAGGCTCAATCGTTGTCGGCAAAGTGCTGGACGGTAAGGGCAAAATCGGCTTTGACGCGCAAAACGAAGTCTATTGCGACCTGATTGCAGCCGGTATTGTTGACCCGGCCAAAGTGGTCACAACCGCTTTGCGGGATGCGGCATCGGTTGCTGGCCTGCTGATTACCACCGAGGCCATGGTAGCCGACAAGCCGGAGCCGAAAGGCGCGGCAGCCCCGGCCATGCCCGATATGGGCGGTATGGGCGGCATGATGTAAATCACCACCTTCCGATTTCGGGGTCGCCAATTATTTTGGCGACCCCTTTTTTTTGCCTGCACAATTTCCTATTTAACACCTAGCCATAGGCGTTTGCTTCTGTTAGCTTGCGCCCGCCCTGACAGAGCAGGGCATGAGTAACAACAAAAAGACATCGGGTTCGTCTTCTCGTTTGTATGTGTTCGGTTTCGCGGCGCGCGGCTTTTTTGCCGTCGCTTAACCCTTTTCTTACCTGCCTTGCGCCATGCTGCAAAAATCGGTGTCGCCAAGGTATCGCGTTTGTATCGAGAAGAGTGTCCCGTAAGGAGGTCGCATGTTTGGACTTGTTGTATCGCGCCGCGTGGAAAGGGTGCGTTGGTTTTGTCGGCGTCATATTTGCGGGATGAATGAGGCGGCCTTATTTGTGGCGGCGATAATATCCCTTGCGCTGCTGGCGCATCTTCCGGTCGCCCATGCGGCGGAAGAAGATGACGGCGCGCTTATGGCCGAGCGACAGATTCTCAATTCTGACATCTTCACGCCCGGCGCGCTGGAAGATGAGCTTTACAATCCGACCATCCCCAAGCCGGATTTGCAGCCCGGTCAGACTTTGCTTGACAATGAAGCGATTGAGCAAGCGTCGCTTATGCCTGCGCTGCCTGCCGTCGCCGAATTGCAACAGACTTTGCTCGACCATCCCAGCCTGATGAGTGCCGGACAACAAGTCTGCGAAGCCAATCAGGCCGATGCGCGCGAGCTGGCCTTTAAGGCGAAAGTGCGCCATGCCGAAGTGCGCGCGCCGGTCGCCGGTATTGTTTCAGCCGTGCATATCAAAACCGTCGGCGCAGTGGTGCAGGCTGGCACGGTGATGGCTGAAATTGTGCCGGATGAACAGGCTTTGCTGGTAGAAGTGCGTATCAAGCCGGAAGATATCGCCTAGGTCTATCCCGGCCAAATCGCGCAAGTCTCGCTGTCAGCCTATGATGTGGCGCGCTATGGCAATCTGGACGGCAAAGTGCAGCGTGTCGCCAGCAATACCACGCAGCAAGAAAACATGCCGCCTTATTATCAGACCATGGTCGAAATACCGGAGCCGCGCCTGTCCAAAAGCGAGGATGATGTGGAAGTCGTGCCGGGCATGACGGTGATGGTGGATATTATCGGCAAAAAACGCACTGTGCTGAATTATATTCTGACGCCCCTAAACCGTGCCGCCGGTGTTGCTTTCCGGGAGAATTAACCGCCCGTCGCCAGCAAATACACACCGCGTACTATCAGCACCGCACCGACACCCAGCATAAGCCGCTGTGTCCAGGCGAAGAAAGTCGCGTCATGCATATTGTCCAATACGCGCTTGCCCAGCCTTGTGCCAAGCATGGCGGCGGCAATGGCGGGCAGCAATAGCCAAAGCGGCGGCCAGTCAGCGCTTGAAGCCTGCGCTGCCAGCCCGCCAAAGAAGATGATTTTCGACAAATGGCCGAGGCTTTGGGCGACGGCCTTTGTGGCAACAACTTGATGGCGCGTCAGCGCGGTGCGCTGGAAAAACACATCGAGCAAAGGCCCGCCAACACCGGCCAGCAGATTTGTGCCAACCACAACAAAGCCGGCAAAAACCGGCATAGCACCTTTGGTGATATCAAGCGCCAGCGATTTCGGCAGGGCGGCGGCAATATAGGGCATCAGGCCAAGTGCCAGAAATACGGTCACCTTATTGGGCTGGAAGGCCAGCACGGTAAGCACGGCCAGCGTGACAATCGTGCCAATGGTGAATAGGCCGAATATGCGCCAGTCAATATCTGCCCGATTCAACCAAGCGCGATAGCCATTTGAGGTAAGCTGAATCAGCCCGTGCAGCACCATGGCGGCGCTGACCGGCAGCAGGCTGACCAGCACACCCATCAGCACCAGCCCGCCCAACATGCCGAAAATGGAAGACATAAACGCCGTTATCAGCGTTGCGGCCAAAATAAGGCTGACAATAAAGCCACTCATGCCATATCCCTTATGCCATAACCCTTATACAAGATCCCTTATACAAGATCCCTTATACAAGACTGCCGGCAAGGCGCTCATACAGGCTGTTGCGATGGGCGAAAATATATTCCGGGCGGGTGACAATAGCCTGATCGCAACCACTGGTTTGCATCCATGCCGCGCGCGCCTCGTCAAGCTGCGCCGTCGGTATCAAAAACAGCGCGCCGCTATCATCCAAGCTGCCAATCAACCGCGCTTTATAAGTATTTTCAAATGCCGCACAAGCGTCGGGGTCAAGGCGGATTTGCGCCTCCCTGCCGCCGATAAATTGCACTTGCACCATGTTTTCCGCCGCCCGTCTTGCATCGAGCCGCGCCAGCAAAGCCTTGGCGGCCTGCCGCGCCGCATGGCTCCAATCAGCACTTAGCGCGGCGGCCAGATTGGCTTGGCTATTCAGAATAACCCCGTCTTGCGGCACGCGCAGCTGATTGGCACTCAGCGTTGCGCCAGTCGAGGTAATATCGACAATTGCTTCTGCCGCACCGGCATTGGGCGCAGCTTCCGTAGCACCGAAACTTTCAACCAGCCGGTAATCGACAAGTCCGTGGCGGGCGAAAAAATCGGCGGTCAAATGGGTGTATTTGGTGGCGACGCGCAGGCGTTTGCCATTGCGGGCGCGAAACTCTGAGGCGACTTCGGCCAAATCGGCCATATTCTGCACATCGACCCAGCCATCGGGTATGGCGACCACCACATCGGCGCGGCCAAAGCCCAGCGGCAAAACCAATTGCACCACACTGTCCATATCGGGGATTTCCTCGCGCAGCAAATCCTCGCCGGTAATGCCCATATGCACGCTACCATCGGCCAATCGCGTGGCAATTTCCGAGGCCGAGACATATTGCACGTCAATATCGCCAATCCCCGACACGCTGCCGCGATAGCCGCGCGCACCGGCGCGTTTCAACGCGACACCGGCATTGTCGAAAATGGCGGCGGCGTTTTCTTCGAGCCTTCCCTTGGACGGCACGGCCAATATCAAATCGCTCATTGCGCCTCTCCTTGCAGGCTTGCCGCCAGCACCAGCCTTTCCAACGCAATCGCCCCGCCAACCGCTGCCACCGGAAGGTCAGCGCCAAGGCTTTGCAGCAAATCATCATAACGGCCACCGCTGGCAATGACTTGCTGATTGCCCAGTTCCGGCACGCGCAATTCAAAGGACAGGCCGGTATAATAGGCCATTTTCTGCTGGCTTATGCTTTCAAAGACCAGCCGGTCGGGCGGAATACCCTTTTCCAGCAAAGCGCCGCGCAAGGCGCGCAAGCTGGGCGGCAGGGTCGAGACTTCGCGGTAATCGCCCTGTGCGGCGCGGCGGACAAATTCATCCAACCGGTCGCGGTCGGCGCGCGCCTGTTGCATATCCAATTGCTGCTGCTGCAATCTTTCGGCGATGTCCCGCCCGCTGCGCCCGGCAATGCGCGCATCAGGCGGCGGCGGTGTTGGGAAATCCTGCGTGTTGCGCGCATCCAGCCGATTGATAAAGGCCAGCACATGTGCCGCCATATCTTTCGGGCTGTCGCTTTGCTTGGCGATTTGCTTCAGCCGCCGCGCAATGGCGGGCGAGAAATCCATCTCATCGACTTGCCGGTCAAAACGGCTGAAATCAATCAATGTGAGGGTGAAGTCCCGCACACCGGCCTGTTGAACCGCCTGCACCAGCAAGGACACAATCTCGGCATCATCGGCCATGCCGTCATGGCCGCCAATGATTTCAATGCCGGTTTGGGTAAACTCCTCCGGCTTGCCGGCGCCGCGCGGCTGGTAGCGAAAGGCTGTGCCTTGATAGCACAGGCGGGCGCGTCCCGTGCGGCTCTCGGTCAAATAAGCCAGCGCGGTAGGGATGGTCAAATCCGGACGCAGGCATAATGCTTCGCCCGCCGGGTCGGTAAAGCGGTAGAGTCGCCTTTGCATTTCCGCCCCCATACGGTCGATAAATGGCTCTGCCGGTTGCAAAACCGGCGTATCCATCGCTTCAAATCCGGCATTTTGAAACAGCGCCAATGGCCCGCCAGCCTCGGCTTGACCGGCCCAAGCTGCCCGTCGCGGGGTTTTGGCCGGAGCTGCGGACAGCCCGCCAAACACCGCCTCATTCACCTGCAAGCCCTCACGCTTGCATAATTGCGCCAGCCGGACATGCAGCCGCGCCGGAAAGCCGTTTTTGCGGTAATTGGAGACGGCAGACGCGCCGACATCCAGCAAAGCAGCAAAAGCGCCTGTGCCGCCCAGCGCATCAATCACATCAGCTGCTGATTGCAGGTTTTCGCTCTTGGGCAATCTATCCATACCGGTTTATCGGCTGTATTAGGATATTTGTCAAGAAAAATGAATTATATATTATAATTCACAAAATATGAAGTTCAAATTATTTGAATATACTCAAATTATTCAACAATTTTGTAATTTCATCAATCAGCAAATCGCGCTGAACCTGCATTTGTGCGTGTTCGGAGGCACGCCATTCCGCGTTATCATTGATTTCATTGGCATTTTCTTTGCCTAACGCCAAATCCTTCACCGTCACCACACCGGCAGCGCGTTCATCTTCGCCTTCAATCACCACCAAACGCGCGCCGCGCATATCGGCATAGCGCAATTGCGCCTTCATTGCGCCGTCGCCAATATAAAGCTCGGCGCGCAAACCGGCCTCGCGCATCTGCTGAACCAGCGCCATTAAATCCGGTCGTGTTTCCTTATCCATGACCAGCACCACGACAAGCGACGCGGCGGCGGCTGTATCGGCCTTGCCCAAAACGGTCAGCGCCGCGGCCAATCGACTGACGCCGATAGAAATACCGGTGGCGGGGATTTCAACGCCTTTGAAGCGTTTGACCAAATCATCATAGCGGCCACCGCCGCCAACCGAGCCGAAACGCGCCAATTCGCCGCTTTCATCCTCAGTTTCGAAAGTCAATTCGATTTCATAGACCGGGCCTGTGTAATAGCCCAGCCCGCGCACCACCGAGGCGTCAATCGCCAACCGGTCGGCTTGATAGCCAAGCGCGGAGAATATCGCATCCATATCGCGCAATTCGCCAATGCCTTCCGCCCCGCGCGTCGTATCGCCAACCAAAGCGGCCATTTGCGCCAGCACATCGGCGCGGTCACTGCCGGTTATCGACACCATATCGGCCACGCGGTCAATTTGCGCCGCATCCAGCCCCGCACCCTTGGTGAAATCGCCGCTTTCATCCTTGCGCCCTTCGCCGAGCAG
>Ga0213866_10000529_pt1 | contig 30549 bp, 38 predicted proteins | sample PICome_11_FD_160079 | JGI IMG/M metagenome (GOLD analysis project Ga0213866, IMG submission 160079) | Coastal seawater microbial communities near Pivers Island, North Carolina, United States - PICO284 | ecosystem: Environmental > Aquatic > Marine > Coastal | place: USA: North Carolina... | reverse complement strand
AGCCGGACCTATGATAGTAGAAGACAGTGTCAATACTCGCGCACCCGTAAGGAAGCTCCATTAACCATCATCCATAACCACCACACTAGAATCACATATAGCAGTGTCAATTGAATTGATAACCGGATTATTCAATGATTTCAATGGTGCATATATATAGAAACATATATACGATATATTACAGACTGTAACAATTCGTGATTGAATTTATATCTATGGTTGTAATTCATTTGTATAAACCCGTGTTTTCGAGCATATTACAACTCATAGGTTGTGTTTATGTATAAAAGCCCATAGAGCGCCATAGAGGGCTGTTAGCATTGATCATGGATGATTCCCTATTCTTGCCAATTAAACCGCTCTATAACGCTCCTAAGCCCTCCTACGGGGTATTCTAACTCACCTTCTGCATCAATTCCTCAATACGAGCCTTGATAGCATCAGGTGTACTAGCTTCTTTAGTAATAACCTCACTGCGTTCACGGAAAGCACCTATATGTTCTAGCTTACCAAGTAGTTCGATAGCTTTAAGGCGTTCACTAGCGCGATTGGCGGAATCCTTAGCTTCTATCCATAGTCTGTCGATGATAAAGTTCATCGTTTGTACGGCATCAAGCCTTGCATCCTTCTTTATATCCCCCTTTAGCTCTTTCACTCGTGATTTTACATGATCCCTGCTCCAGACTGTGTTAGCCATCCTGTATAAACTATTCATATTGGTTGTTTTAACATCATAAACAGCTTTATAGCATTCCACCATTGGCTTATCCCCAACTGCTAATAGCTGACAAAATGCTTCTTCCTTCTCAGTGCATCCATATTCATTCCTGATCTTGCCTTTACCTGCATTACCCTTGTTGGGATGATCTTTTTCTGTTCTGATATGGTTATTTTTATTATCAATTGATATACCTCCTTCAATCACTGTGAAGGATGGTTTCTTTGTTTCATCCATATGTGTTATCTCCTATGAGCGCAATGTATCTCGGCTGTCCTATCGTCCAGCCTCTTGCGGGGTTTTTAGGGGCTATCCCTAGCTAATCTCTATAGTATACCACACTTATTAGCATTAAGCAACCTGCGACGATTTGTCGCATCGACAGGTTTCCGCCATTCCTGCAAACTGCGTGTCGGAATTAGCCGATACCAACCGATAAGGAGACTTTGAAATGAAACAGTTATCACGCCCCTGTGACATGACTGATCGCCAACTGGTAGAGGAGCACGACATAGCTGAGGATTATATGTCCTTCACATATAGTGATGGTTATGATGCTCAATGGGAATATGAGCATGTTCTTAGACATAATATGAATAAGGAGGATTGATTATGAAAAAGGTTACAGTTGTTTGTAATACTTGTGGTAATGACTCGGTTCTTAGAGATGCTTGGTCACAGTGGGATGGTAAACAATGGGTATTACAGAATGTCTTTGATGACGCTTATTGTGAAACCTGTGATGGGGAATGTTCTTACTCTTATAAAGAGATTGATGAGTTTACCGCATTTGTAGACGACACTGATAAAATATCAAAAGAAACAATCAATGAGTTCTTAAATGAGGTGATTAAATGATACGCATTGTATCCATCATCCGTAAAGATGAAGAGCCATATTATCTACATGATGGATTTTATGTTGATGGTAATTCGCATCATTGGCCTTGGACTTCTGATCCCAATAAAGCCACTGTGTTTAATAGCATGAAGGAAGCTAAAAAGATGATGAATTGGGAAACAATAGACTTGGAGGATGCTAGATTCCTTAATGAAACTGAGTTTTTACTCTTTGTTATGGGTGTCTATCAATTGGAGGATGAAAATGTCTGATAAATTGAAAATCGTTGGCCAACTAGAAGGTCAATATGTAGAATATTCTGTTAATGTGCCGGATGAAGAAACCATTATACGGGATTATCATGCCCTACATGAACAGTTCATTGAAACAGCAGAACGATATATAAACATCAACATCTCAAGCAAATCCGAAAAGGAATAATGCAATGACTGAATTACATAAACTACCCTATAGGGTTTCTCGTATGTTTTCAGATTGGAGTGTTGAGCATTGGCATCATTTCAAGATCAGAACTGGAAGAATGATATATTATATTAATCATTCTATAAAAACAAATTCAGCATTTCAGTCAATAAACGATTATAAAAAGGGTAATTATATAAAAGAGGGAGACTACTCAGTATATGGGTATCAAATTATTGAAGGCAAAAACGTACAATCAACTCACACTAATTGGAATCTCACTTTAGACGACATGAAACTGCTTCTTTTAACTCAACTAGGATACCCTATTAAGGTCAGCACTAAGAGAGAAGCTACTGTAAAATGTTGGGAAACTATAGAAGAACTTAAAGCAATGCGCGACGATTTGTCGCATGACAAAGCGGCGTAGTTGTGCGAGGATACCCTGCCAATCCGGCAAACATAAGGAACTAAGCAATGTCTAATAACACTTGGAATGTCACCATCAAGCAGGCTGAAGAGATTATTCTTGGTGCTATTGAGTATAATAATCACCTCGCAGAAAACCCCATTAAGGGATGGCGGGATAGGATTGTCCTTCAGTTGATTGGTGATCCGGGTATTGGTAAAACTGCGATGAGTAAGAGCGCAGCTAAGAAAGCTGGTGTGGAGTTTTATTCACGTTGTTTAACTCAGATGGATCCAATTGTTATCGGGGGTATGCAGTTCTTTGATGAAGCTGCTAGAGAAATGTATACCAACAAACCTGATTGGCTCAAGACTGAGGGTAAATGGCTTATCCTGTTTGATGAATGGGCACAATGTAGCCTCATGGCTAAGAACATTATGGGTGAAGCCCTTAATGAGCATAAGATGGGTCCATATCAACTCAGTGATTGCGCCACATTGATGCTGGCATCTAATCCGGCATCAGCTAAAGCTGGCACTACCGCAACACCTAGTCAGATCCGTGATCGCACCACTGATCTATTCATTCAGCCTGATTTTAAAGAATGGGTTGAAATGGCCAAAGCTAATGGTGTGCATCCTATGGTGACGGCATACCTACAGTTTGCTCAAGCCGAATGGAATAACTTTGACCCTGCATTGGATAAGAACGCTACTCAGCGCTCATGGACTAAGGTTAGTGAGATTATCAAGATGGGACTTAGTCAGTATGGTGAAATGGCTTGCATTGCCGGACAGATAGGGGCTGGCCCTGCTGGAGCCTTTCAAGGATTCCGTCAGGTATATCAAGATCTACCCCGTCCTGAGAGCATTGTTAATGACCCTGATAATGCACCTATCTTCGGCACAGATAGGCCAGATCTTTTGTATGCCGTGATTGGTATGCTTAGTGTTTACATGAACAGAAAGAATATTGGTGCTATCCTTCAATATGCAGCTAGGATGCCCGGTGAATGGGGTATGCTGTTGATGAAGGATGCTTTTACCCGTGACAAGACGCTGACTGCTACTAAGGAAGGCACTAAATGGCTTGCCACTAACGGTCGTGATCTTATTCTTGGTGAATAGTTTAACATAAAGGAACTACACAATGACTAGCTTCAAACTTACAGAGCGTGCAATGCTTGCCGATATTAACATCGGTGCGTTCAACCCTAAGAAAGTTGATAAGGATGTAACTCAGGAAGTTGTCACCGATAAGGGAGCGTCTAATGATGCGGGAACATATGTCAAGAACATCATTGGACCACACCATCTTAAGGATCTTACCTACATCAGTGGTCAGGCTCGTATGGCCCACTATAACCTCACCTTTCCGGGATTTGCTCATAAGGGTCCAAGGATTCTAGCTACAGTGGGCTTTGACAAACACATTGAGGAGATGGGTAAATATAAAGATCAATATGAGGCTGCTGTTGAAGCCCTTGGTAATGTTCTCCCCACTATTAGGAGTGCTAGGATCAATGAGCTAGGCAGTATGTGGAAGGAGCATGAGTTTCCCGGCACTCAGGAAATCCTTAATGCCTTTTACTTTGACATTAAATATTACCCAATGCCGGAAGCTAGTAACTGGATATTGGATCTGGATAGCGATAACATGGACGCATTGCGATCCGATATTGAGGAGGAGGTTAGGGATACACTAGGCTCAGCATCTAAGGCTGCATTTATCAGGGCGTTGGATGCTATTGAAGATATGCGGGATAGGCTTCTCGCTTATGAGAAACCTGATGATCATAAGCGCGGTACATTCAAGGGTAACTTTAGGAAATCCCTTATCACAAACATGAATGAACTAGCTAACACCTTGCCATTTCTTAATATAGCTAAAGACCCTGAGCTAGATAGCCTTAGCGAGAAGATTAAGGAGGATCTTTGTTCAATGGGTGCTGATGAATTGAAGGAGTCTAAGTGGGAGCGTGATGCCATAGCTCAGAAGGCTGACGATATGGCTAAATATATCAATAGTTTGCTGGCAGCATAGGAGATAAGAACTATGGCTAAATATGACAACATAACATTAGCTAAGGTGAAGCTTATTACTTCACATCCTTTCTTTGGGTCATTAGCTATGCGGTATCCATCCAGTCAAAAAGCTGGTGTATATACTATGGCTACTGACGGTAAATATATCTGGTATCACGAAGAATGGGTAAACTCCTTAACTAAGGAAGAAGTTGTTGGGGTTATGGCGCATGAGGTTATGCACATTGCCTTTCTCCACCATCTAAGGCGCGGCGATAGAGATCCCGTTAGATGGAACATTGCCTGTGATTATGCAATCAATGTTATGTTGGTTGATAATGGCTTTAAATTGCCTGAAGGTGGGTTGATTGATGAGAAATATAGAGGCTGGACTGCTGAGAAGATATATAATCAACCCGAAATAGAAGAGGAGGCTAAACGCCGTCAACCTTGTGAATGGGGTATGGTAGAAGATAGCGAATCAGTAGGTGATGCAGCTAAAACATCTATGGAAGAAGCTAACATTAAGGTGAGTGTATTACAGGCTGCACAATCTGCTAAAGCTCATGGTAAAATGCCACAAGGCTTTGATGGATTAATTGATGAATATTCCAAACCTTCTATTGATTGGGAGGAGCGTATGCAAACATTTATCGGCGGCACTAATCCTGATGATTGGAGTTATCGTAGGTTTAATTCTATCTATGCAGTTTATCAGGGTGCTTGTGTTCCTATGGTTGATTATAAATGTCCCGGTGAAATTGTGATTGGTATTGATTCCAGTGGGTCAGTGAGTAAGGTTGAATTGTCTAAGTTCCTTGGTAACTTGCGTCACATACACAATGAGTTGAAGCCATATAAGACTCATGTTGTATGGTGCGATACTGTAATTGCCCATACACAAACTTATGAGGCTGATGAGGAATTCGATGATAAGCGTAGGTATGCCTGCGGTGGCACTAACTTAGCACCTGTGTTTAAGTGGGTTGAAGATCAGGGTATTCAACCTGATTCCTTAATCTTTTTTACTGATTTGTATATAGATCACAGTGATCTAGCTGGTATTGCCCCTAACTACCCTGTATTGTGGGCCACTACCGGTAGCGAGGAGGCTCCTTTTGGGGAGGTGATTAAAATCCCCGCTGATTAACTTTAGTAACATATATGTTACCATCGCTAGGCCAGTCATGGCCTAGCATCACCCTTATATGATTGGATTAGAAATGACCAGCAAATATAGCCTTAAAGACTATTCTCAAGCCGGACCAATAGAAGCATTTAAGTACATGGAAAGGCAAAAAGAATCTTTACAGCAACTATATAATACATTTCTCAATGGTAAGGTGAAGATCGTTAAAGATGTTCTAGCATACTCTAACAATTCAATAAAACACTTAAATGAAGATAGGTTTTTATACGACATTGCAGAAGCGTTTAGAGAAATGAGAAATTCTATTAGTAATTATAGGGAAAGAATATCTGAAACCTCAGATAAAACCTTACTACAAACTAGAATAAACAATACAATGTCAAGCATTAACACAGCACTTGATACATGGAAACCTACAGTGAGGTGGGATGTTCAGCTAGGAGATCCAAATGAACTACCTAAACCAACATATCGAGGCCAGACAATAAAATTAAACTTTAGGGCTGGCTATGTTCAAAAGGTTTATCAACAAAAGTTATCTATTGTTAGTGGTAAGTTTATAATGGATATAAATAATATACAGGATAATTCAGATTTTGAAGGAGCTAAAATTGCTGAAGCGTTGGTATTAGACATTAGTAATATCAAGGAATATAATTCAAAACCACAACTAACCATAGAGCCTATGCACTTAAGCTGGCTTAAAATTGAAGATAGACCTGATGGTAAAACATCAATACCATATACAGGTCTAGGTAAAACTGCCAAAACTTCACGCACCGCATTGAAGCGAGTGGTTATTGGTGCTGTTAAAAGAGAAATGTTGTAATGGGATCTTACCTATACCAGAATGGTAAAATGGTTGCCGTTATTTCCAGAGTTATGAGAAACGGACAGCCACATATTAAGTACAATAAGCTACGACATAACCGTTAGTGTGGTATAATGGGTGGTGGGATTTATTCCCATCACCTATGGAGGATCAAATGAAAACAGTTGACAATCCTTGGACTTCTCTTGAATTGAAAATTGCTAGAGAGCTATTTGATAATGGTGCTTCCGCTCAAGTAATAGCCGATACTTTACCGGGACGTACTAGGAACTCAGTGATTGGTATGTGGCATAGGCAGAAATGGCCAGCGCGCGCACCTAGGGGCAACGATAGGAAAATCAAAAGATATATTAAGAAAAACTCCACGCGCAATGTTAAGTTTCCAGCTACACCTGTTAAGCGCAAAGTTATAGACATACCTATACCCGTGTCTTTGGAGGTTGGTATATTAGATCTTAAGCCATCCACCTGTAGATATCCCACAACACCAGATGATGCTTCTGTCCATTTGTTTTGTGGGAATAGGTCAGCTTCACCTATAGGGTCATGGTGTGAATATCATCAAGCTCTTGTTCATAAAGGATAAACAATGGAAGAAGATACAGAAGATCATATCAACGAAATTCAAATGGAAGTGATGGAAGACTTGCATATTGCAGTAGAATCTAGTGACAAGATAATTAAGCAATATGGAATACCATCCCTATCTCTTATGGTTCAGTTTGAAATACAGATGGTTGATAAAGATCAAACGCTATCGGTATGTCAGGCAATCATTGATGGAGGCAATCTTGATAGGTTGTATCACCCTCTTAGGGCAATGTGTTATAGCCTTGCAGCTAATGGCTACCTTAAGAATCTACAAGTGCCGGAAAACCTTATGTCTCTCTTAACTGAGGACCGTAAAGCCTACTTCCATACCACTGTTCATTGACGTGCATTATGTCATACATCGTAGGTGGCAGCTATGATTAAGTAGAATCAAGCGCATTCCTTAGCGCATCTACCGACTTACTAAACATCGGCTCTCTATTTTTATCCAATGTGCTAATAGACATACACACATTTATCAATTCATATCTGGCTTTTTTACCAACTGATTTATCTAATTCTTTAGTTATTGCCCCTACCTTACCCATTGCCTCTGCCATTTTCCCCGACATATAAGCGGGATCACTAGATGAACCCACCTCAAAGCTCGGCCCTTTCGGGCCGAGCATCCGTGCCTTGTGTAGCATTATCACAAAGGCTAAGAGGGTTGCGTGCTCATTCACACTAATCACCCCCTTTAGTAATAGCCTATCAGGCTCAGAACCATCTGCTACATAGAGATCATAACTGTATCCACCTATCGGCCTTAAGCGCGGGATTACTGTGTGTTGGCGCGATAGCTCAGGTGTACCCGTGTCTCTTGGTTCCTGCTTACTCATATCAATTCCTAATAGCTATGTAATCATAAATACCTTCGCATGATTTCTTCTGGACTAGCTTAACATCGCCCATCTCATAAGCATTCCATATATCACGGGCCATCTTATCCAATGCGCTATTCTCCATAATGCGCCCATCCTGTGATATGATTCGATCCTTCATAAGCAAACCAGTATGGTAAATCATACGATCTCCTTTATTAGAATTCTTTAGCCAAGCACCTAATGCTCTAATATCATTAACGTATCGTTTAATCTCTTTCATCTTAGTCTCCATTCAAAGGCAGTGTCAACATTCAAAGGTAGTGTCGATTGCCGGGTTACGCTGCGTATGTAATTTCGGCCTCTAATTGCAGCTTCTTTAGTTCGGCCTCAAAGTCTGTGTGGTCTGCGTCATACTCAGTACCAGTTATGATAGTAGGATCAAAATCAAGTGACTCACCCTCAGTGAATATGGATTGCTTTGGATGATATTCTAAAACTGAACTACCTTCTGCTCCAAGCCATGCAAATCTCATTTTCCATATATTAATCAGAGTTAGGTTTGGTTGATCAGAATCCCTATGTACTGTGATACCCTGATCTGCTTTAGCCCACCAAGCCGCTGAACCTGATATATCATATCCCTTTGGCATCGGAGGCTTACCATCTTGGCCTCTGGAAGCCGGTTTGGTCGGGTGAGCAACAAACCATACATGAACATCATGTGCCATACAGAATGTTTTGATCTCTGTAAGCATCTGACTGATCCAATCTGTTTCAGATAGACCTTTTTCTTTCATAATATAGTTATATGGATCAATTACAGCACCTCTTATGCCATAACGCATTACTGCTACCCTTAAACGCTCCAAAATACTCTTTAGATCACTCAAAGAGCCATCAGAATGATACAAAAATGAGAAATGTTGTTTTACCCAATCAAAAGCAGTGTTAAAATCTTCATCTGTAGGCTGATTTTCCCAAAAACTTGATCTCAAACGCTTTGAAATCAATTTTGTGATATGAAATCGAGGATCATTCTCAAAAGAACATAATGCAAACTTCCAATCTTCTCTTTCAGCTATATTACACATGATTTGATCAACAAATTCCGATTTACCCGCACTAGGATTACCAGTGACAACCGATAACATACCAGATCCAATGCGGTATATCTTATCTACACCACTATAACCAGTGCTAACGCCTTTATCAAGCCCTTCTTTGCGGATTTTTTGAATATCCTCATAAAAATGTCCTGCATCATACAATCCTGATACTGGCCAAGGCTCTATTCGACCAATAAGCCTCCTAAATTCGGCGTTTCCAAGCTTCACAAGGGCTTCGTTGAGATCCTTGATGTTTTCAGGTAGCACAACCCTCCAACATTTATCCCTTCCAACCCGCCTTGCAATCTCCTCAGAGCAGGCTCTACCGGGCTCATCATTGTCACCACAGATAATCACCCTCTCCGCTGATTTAATCGCCTCCTGAGCGCTCCAGAGCCATCCAAAGGCATCTTCTGAGTAACCCTTGGTAGGTTTCCCCGGCACACCATTGGGGATACTAAATGCATTATCAATCCCAGCCTGAACGAGAGACATTGCATCAATCTCTCCTTCGGTAATCCATATATCGCCCTCTACATATGTTTCAATTCTCCATAACCCTTTAGGAGAACCCTCGCATGAGAATCCTTTACCGTTGATTGATCGGAATTTTACAGCTTCTTTATTCCCGTCTTGGTTGTAATATGGAAAAGCAATGCAAGCCACCTCTTTCCCAGCTACATTGATATATTTATTCATTGCAGAAACACCACACTCATCAATGGTGATCTGTGATATACCTCTTTTCAGGAAATACTCAGTTGCTGCTGTTGGATCGGCTTTTGTGCCGGAAGAGAACACCGTTTCTGTCAATTTATTCATCCCTGTCTCACCGCAATGGTGACAATTCCATAAAACTTTGTTTGGTTGTACGTCGATAGATAGACATTTTTCTCGCTTGTGAATAGGTTTTCTGTGTGGTGAACAAAACGGGCAAACTGTCCTGTGTTGTCCATGTGAAAATTTGCTGATTAGCTTCTCAATCGTCATAGCACCTCCGTCGTTTGGTCCCGGCAATCAACCATATTTTGGTGCCGGAAGCAAGAAATCTTTTTGTGAAAAAAATGTCGAGAAAAATCAAGAACATACCATTTTCTTGGTATTTTCTCAATTTTCTGGCAATTTTCATCTTGACACAGGTCTCGAAACGTGATATGTCTATAATTAGTAAGAAGAGAGTTCTTTTCTTACTAATCAAGAAAGTAAGAGAAGAAAAAAAGTAAGAAAACAAAAAAAAGAAAAGAAAGTAAGAGAAGAAAAAAAGTAAGAGAAGAAAAAAGAAGAAATAAAGTAAGATATGATTTCTTACTTTAAGTAAGAGATCTTCTCTTACTTTAATTTGAAAGGTGCTTCTTAATGAAATGGATAAAGTCTCGATATGATCTTATTAGATTTTATGTAAATTATTTAGACAATACTTCTGGTACTCATTGGATGTTAGATGCACTAACAACTAAATTAGCGATTATGCATATTGATGATATCAGAAAAATAATGGAAACAATAGATCGAAACGAACATGATGTAACAGCATTAGAGCATTTAGCCACAAGAGGAGATAAAACTAATTATTGGCCAGAAGAAACAGACGCCACTTCCGGCACGCTGCCATTGTAAAGAACGCGCGCGCGCGCGGAGATCACATATCCCCGTCAAATATCTTCTTCAATGCACCACCATCATATGACATAATAGCTGAACGAACCTGATTGGATAGTACAGACGCTACTGCCTCCGGCGCTGTTAAGATACTAGCAAACACTCTTGACATAAAATCATTATCAACACCGCAAAAATGACATACAGTGTTGAAATCATCTGTTGAATCCTTATCTTCAACCCACTGTGCTACCTCTAGCTTTTCGGCACCACTGCCAGAGGCAGCATCAATAACAGCCCTACACAAAACCGCACGCCATAAAGATGCTTCTTTGGTTTCTGTGTAGTTAGTATGCATTAACTCCTCAACCCATACATTGGAACCTTCAGCTTTTGCTCTTTTCTGTGATTTTAGAAACGGATATTTCTGCTCGGGGATGCTCCTTGTCAAGTCTATGGAATACATGCTTTTCTTTGATTTGGCGATCATTCTCGTATATTCTCCCCTGCATTATATCCAGTATTAGAGATTCATCTAAATCTGGCCTTCTGGTTGCATAATAGATAGTGATAGTAGTTGATAGATCACCATCAAGCAGATTGTCAAGTACAGTACATTGTTCTATAAATGCTTTCTGATAATCAAGAGCTTTTTGTGATTTAATAACTGCTGTGCGTCCATTCTTCATTCTCACAAGTCTACGTGAGTTTGATTTGGATGCTGGCTCACCCATGATAGTGAAATCGAATCTGGTCATTTGATCTCCAAAATGGCTGTTTTCTGCGGTTTTCATTTTTTTCTTGACATCGAAATCCGGCTGGTGTATCGTGGTTTTCGAGTCGAGAAAACAATCTGTATATGGTATAAATAACTATGTCAATAAAAGGTAATCAAAAGATCTCCACAATCACTTTAACTCCTGTTGAGATGATGATTGCAGGGCAAGTAGGAACGATGCGAAGGGTAAAGTCAAGGAATCAAGGCTATAATGCCGGTAAACACACATATAAATCTGATTGGAATACGGATTTTGATGGAGCTTGTTCAGAAATAGCCTTAGCAAAGTATTTAAATATTTATTGGGATGGATCAGTAAATTCTTTTAAAAGAGCAGATGTTGGACAATATCAGGTTAGATCTACACCGAGATTAGATGGTAGGCTAATTATAAGAGAAAATGACAATAATCCAGATGAAATATTTGTTTTTATAACAACAGGTAATTTGCCTACCTTACATATAATCGGATCTATATTGTGTAAGGAAGCAAAATGCGATAAATTTAAGCATGAAGATTGTTGGTGGATTCCACAAAATGAGTTATATCAAAATTTGAAAGGTTGCCATGAACAAATCAGCTTATAAGCTTCTCTGGAATGTTGTCGACGGTGCAGTAAAAGACGCTCTTTCAGCCCATAAAAATTCAGATTTAACCACAATGAGAAACGCTATTAACAAGCGAGTATGTGGACAAGTTTTGGCGTTGATAAGCGCCAGAAAGGGGTAATTAAGTAAGGGCTTGCTGGCTTATCTTAATTATTCCTGTAACGTTGTTGTAGGGATCTACCTTTTATTGTACCCGACTCCGAGGTGGAGGCGCTGTCGCACCCTTACAATAACTTGGTAACGGCCCCGTTATGGTGTATCTCCCTTGTCCCAAGGATTGGATGCGAATCGGCCCATAACGGGGCTATTCCAACAATAAGGTTTAACATGATAATCACTAACAAACACGGCCTTCCAGAGGTTCTTGATCGTGCCGCAAAACATGATCCTTATAGCAAGGGAGATGCAGATTTCTCAGTGACTGAATTAATTTCATCTCCTAGAATAGCTATTCTCAATAGAGAGCATGACCATGAAATTGAGGTTGACATAACTGATAGGATATGGTCGCTCCTTGGAACAGCAGTTCATAAGATTATAGAGGAGGCTTCAAGTGAAGATGGAATATCTGAGGAGCGACTTTATCACTCAATTAATGGTGTGGTTGTTAGTGGAGGGGTGGATTATCAAAACATTGATGGTAATTTTATTGACATTATTGATTTTAAGGTCACTAGCACTTATGCATACATGAGTGAAAAAATAGAATGGGAGCAACAGCTAAATGTTTACGCCCTGTTATCAGAAGAAAATAAAGGCAAGAAGGTTAAAAGCCTTCAAATATGCGCCATACTCCGAGACTGGAAAGCATACGAAGCGCGACTAGATAAGAACTACCCAGAAGTTCCAATTGTTATGCTTGATATTCCAATATGGAGAAAAGCTAAAAGGGATAAGTATTTACTTGATAGAGTAAGAGCCCATATGGATGCTAATGTTCAGCATGAATTTGGAGGAGAATTACCACAATGCACGGAATCAGAGCAGTGGAGGTCAGAAGGGTTTTGGCTGGTCGAGAAGCCGAACGCCAAAAGAGTGTGGCGCAAATATTCCACACAAGACGCCGCAAAGAAAGAGTTGACACGCATTGGGGAGGGGAGTATAAGCTACCGTCCCGGTGAGCCACGGAGATGCAAGGGCAACTACTGCCTAGTAAACAGGTTCTGTTCTCAGTGGGCTAATGATCCAATTAACGAGGGAAGTATATGAGCAAGACAATCGCTACCGCACTGCACAACATTATGACTAAGGTTTCTTATGTGCAGAAGGGACAAACAAACGATTTCCATAGATACAACTATGCAGGAGAAGCTGACCTTCTGGCTGTGTTGCGACCAGCTATGATTGAGGAAGGACTAATCCTTATTCCTAGTGTGTCACAAGTAGAACAGATTGATGATTTTGGTAACACTACAATTCAGGTAGAATACACACTGGTTCACAAGAACGGTGATGTGTGGCCTGAGAAGATTCGTATGGCTGGTTGTGGAAATGATCGTGCTAAGAATGGTATGGTTGGAGACAAGGGTGTGTACAAAGCCCTGACTGGAGCTAATAAGTATCTTCTCTTCAAGCTATTTCAGATTGAAACTGGTGATGATCCAGAGGTTCATTCAGGAGTTGGCAATGAAGTGGTGCCGGAAAAGGTATCGGTTAAGGAGGTACTGACTCGCCCTTTAAAGGCCCCTGAGAGCATCACAGAGCTTGCTGTACAGGCTGTAGACACTCCTACTAGGGAAACTGTAGATCCTGATACAATCCTGCCTGTGCCTGCTACAGAGGCTGGATGGCAATCCACCGCAACTATTGTCAAAACATTTGCAGAAATTCATAGATGGCCTGATATCAAGCAATTGTGGACTAACAATCAGGACACAATGCAAGCTATGAAGCAACATGATGAAGAGCTATATACATCATGCTATCTTGCCATTATGGATAAAAAGCCCGGTCGTAAAGCGGCCCAAACCGGAGAATGAATATGCCTACAAAACAATATGAAGATTTTGGTAAACTATTCCGCAATGAACGTAAAGATGTGAATGATCCTAATGATAAGAAGCCATTGCTGCAGGGTTATGTGAACCTTAATGCGGAGATCCTTGATTATCTTGTCACGGCTGCTGAGGCTGGACAGGAGCTTAGGGTGGAGGTTGCTGCTTGGAAGTTTGTTAGTAAGGCTGGCAAAACATTCTATTCCCTTATTCCGCAGGTTCCATACGCAGTAAAGCAGGGAACTAACGGAGTACCTCATAGGATAGATAGGAATGCGTCCAAGAGGTTGCAGGAACATCATGCTGCTAATGAAGCAGATGATGATATTCCATTCTAGTGAAGATACATGACCGCCCCGAAAGAGTTAGGAGCCAAGCTCATCTAAGGGCGGTTAGGGGGGAGCCATGTTTGCGGTGTGGTTCCCCCTATCCATCTGCTCATCATTTACAATTCGCACAACCTAGGGCGAAGAGTTTAAAAACTGGAGATCAATACACAGTTCCATTATGCCATAAATGCCATATGCTACTTCATGCATTTGGAGATGAAAGATTATGGTGGGACTTGGAAGGGATAGATCCTATTGCTTGGGCAGAACGTTTTTACAAGGAGAGATCGAATGAATGAACTTCAGTTATTGAGAGCTAAAGGGCGATTCAAGCTCCTAGAGCTATTACAAGATGCCATGAATATATGCAGTAAATATAATCATGGTGAATATATAAGTGATTTCAAAGAGATAGAAGTAGGTCTCCTGCATGATCATTCAGTTGATTATAAGGAATATGAAAATGAGCAAAATTAAAGTTCCACAAGTGTTTATATCTCATGTCGATGGTGATCGTGTTATTATTCCTGAGCATTATAGGGTAATCCATGCAGAGCTTCGTAGAGAGATAGACAAACACTGCAAGCTAAAGAATCACAACTTTGTGATACCAGAGTTTATGATCCAATGAATGATGATAGTGAGATCAGAGACAAGGCTATCCATTTTGAAGCGGTTAAGATAGCCATGAATCAAGACAAGAATGGATGGATTCTAAAGCTGTCCATTCACCCTAATGAGGTGCCGCATGATCTGATTAACAGTTGGGTAGGAACACGCTACACAACGGCTATGGTTCAGCTTAATGACCAAGATGAACCAGTTGCAGGGCCAGACACTAGAGAAGGGGCTAAGGCGGTTGCTGCAGCAGGAAGATTATGTAGGAATCCTCGATTCTGGCAATACCTTGCAAATAAAACTGATGAAATCATCGACAGCGAGGAACCAGCCGTGGAGGCTCTCAAATTTCTGCTTGACATCGAGTCCCGTTCCGATCTAAAATCAGACCCGAGCGCGAGGCTTGGTTGGGATAGATTGGTTGCTGACTTCATGCATTCAGTTCAAGTTGGGGATTTATAATATGAATACAAATATCAATGTTACAGATAATATGTCGCGTGAAACCATTAAGATTAAAGCCTCACCTAATGAAGAGGAGAGAGCTAAAAGAATGTTCCTATCAGCTATTTCCCAAATTGGGAAAATCAAGAGAGGTGACAGGATTAAACAGGTATATACATGGGAAGAAGTACCTGTAGAAACATATAATTATTGGGTAACAATCGCTAAGGACTCGGTATGAACAGAGAAGATAGAGCCGCTCTTAAGCGCAAGTTAAAAGAGCAGGAATACAAAGAACTCACTGATAGGATTGTGTATTATAGGCATCAAGGTTATGTTTTTAGGGAAGTAGCTGAAAAGGTTGGTAAATCAGAGCGTGCGACTAGGATGCATTATGATCGTAGAATGAAAGACCCCGCATTCAAAACTAGAAGGAATGCTGTGATTGAGCTTTCAAAGAACTGGATAGAACAAACAGGTAGGGAAGTCTAATGTTTAATCTCGTACTTACTGTAACTACAGTATTGTTTTATGGTGGATTTGAAGAGAATAGAACAGTTCTAGCTCACAATCTTTCTGAGGTGGAATGTGCTGTTCAGGCGGAGCGGATATTAGACAAAATGCTTGAACATCCCGATACTTCCGGTACAGTTAGTTGTGATCAAATTCCAATTCCACGCAGAAAACACTAGTCCAGATAGAAGGCTGTTCAGATGAAAATGAACGCATCTATTCCGCAGCATCTTTATGGTTATGTCCGCCGTGAAATTTTGCAAGGATTAGAATCCGGGGTTGGTGAAACGGAGCGTTGCGTCATATTTGGCGTGACCAGCATTCCATCCAGAGCCTTGCACTTTTCGATCATGTGCGAATCCGGTGCGCAATTTGCTCGCATACCGCTGCATATGCTCTTATGGGATACTCCCGAAGATACCGCCACTCGGCACGATTTACATGATTTGCAATCATGGGATTGTCACGGGTGGGATTTTTCAGTCTGCCAATATGAATTTTTGCGTGAGATGGGGTGCGAATATCGCCAGCCGGACGGGACGATGGTTCCAGCGGCGTACTGGTTCACGCTTGATCATACAGACAATGGTTTTAGCCAATATCCTCCAGAACATAAATGCTACCATTTCCTCTTGCTTGAGGACGGAAGCGGACAGATAGCGGCTCAACCCAACAACCGGATTCGATGGAGAGATGATTCATTCACAGATCATAGTCTCCCGATTGATTACCGAACAATGGCCCCTGTGACGTGGCACGCTGAGGTTGGGCGTCGTAACCCACAGGAAACTGCATTTACCAAGGACGCGGTGTCTGTCGGATGACAGCCTTTTGCCTTGGCGTCATCGTCGGCGGCTACTGACCAAAATTTGTATAGAAACTTTGGTCAACTGATTAACTCTAGTAACATATATTTTACCATCGCGTCGATACCAAGAGTCCAGATAGGAGCATAAGACAAACAAATGGACAACAATATAATTAAGCTTGAAATTAAACAGAAATCACGAAATGAAGCAAAAGACTATTCTATATATATAGCTGGACCAATGACTGGTATTGAACACTTTAATTTCCCCGCCTTTGACAAGGCTAGGAATATGTTAGCTGGTTTGGGGTATTCTGTAATCTACTCACCACCAGATGTTGATCGGGCGTTCTTGGAAAAGGCGGTTGATTGGGTGCCGGAAAAAGATGATGATGCTTTACAGGATATTTCCTACAGAGTGGTGTTTGGTAATAGCTGTAAATGGCTTATTGACAATGCTGACGGAGTGTATATGCTCAGAGGATGGGAGGAAAGTCGTGGAGCTAGGGCTGAGCATTGCATTGCTTGCGCGTTAGGATTGGAGATAATTTATGAGTAGCTTGGATGTTAACACAGTGGCCGGGCAGAAAACATTAATTGAGGAGCAGCAAGTCAAGAATTTTGTAGAAAAACAATATGATATCAGCTATATTGAAACTCCTAAAAATGAAGCCTCCCGTATAGACGCAATGATTGTTAAGAACGGTGTAATTATATCAGTAGCTGAAACAAAATGTAGACAAATGACAATTGAGCAGCTAAAATCTGATCCATATAATTTCGAATGGCTTGTAACTTGGGATAAAGTAGAGACAGGCATAAGAATGGCAGCAGACTTGTGTGTATCCTTTGTCGGATTTTTGTTTCTAGTCCCGTCTAGGGTATTGCTAGTCCAAAAGATTAGCAACAAAGACGGCTTAATTAATTGTAGGCTGCGCCTTGAAGCTACAAAAACTCAAGCTACAGTAAATGGGGGCAAAGCAGTTAGGACAAATTCATATATTAACATGCTTGGCAGTAAGGAGTGGAAGATTGATGTCTAGATATAGACAATTCCCATCAGGGGCCACAAGAGATACTGAGGAAGGCAAACTGGACTATTCAGGCTTCCTTTCCCCGGCAGTTCTGGAGCGTTTTGCTCAGTACATGCATAAACACCGCACTAGAGGCGATGGGAGCGTCAGGGAAGCCGATGATTGGAAGAAAGGTATGGATGATGATGTTTATCTCAAATCCCTTCTACGCCACGTTATGGACGTTTGGAAGGCTATCCTAAAAGAAGGAACACCCAATGAAGATATTGAAGAAGCTCTTTGCGCGGTCATCTTCAACGCCCAAGGAATCCTGCACAACAGATGTGTCAGACTACGAGAAAACCTTTCACCCTGCGAAGACGATGTTGAGTGGCTCCTTAAACAATATGTCACAGAAAGAAACAAATCCTTTTCTTGATGCTCATATTGAGGCATATAAAATTCAGAAGGTGCAAATTGAGCGTTTAGAAAGCGAAATATCTGATCTAATCAATATAACAAATCAGCATAAGGACATCATTGATAAGATATCTCCATACCTAATGAATGCTATAGAGACTTTTAATGAAATGAAATTAGACAATAGTGAAAAATGAAAACCAAGCCAACAGTCATACTAAACTCAGGGGAATATCTTTGGGGTTGTCAGGCAGCAATCATACGGCAAGCACAAAATGTAGCTCTTGATCGTAAACCTCGCAACAATCTTTGTGAAACTATTGCCGGTGGTTTGAAAAAACATGTTGTTGGATGTTTAGGTGAATTAGCATTCGCAAAATTTATTGGTTCATACGCAACAGGCATGTTTGATTTTCGGGCTGCTGATGTTGCACCAAATTGGGAGGTAAAAGCGAGAGACAGGTCAGATGCACATCTTATCCTACAGGATGATACGATACCTGACCATCGCTATGTACTCCTCACCACAAAAAGCGGTCTAGAATTTGAAATATGTGGATGGATTTGGGGAAAAGAAGCCCTGAAAGTTCCTATTAGTGACAAGTTCAATACTGGTCGTCCGGCTATTTGGATATCTCAAGATATGCTCAATCCATTTGATTAATGGATAATATTAAATAACATTCATAAGGGCTGGCTTATCAAATTTCTCTTTATTCATCATTGTGTTAGCCTTTAGCACAATTTCATCCTGTCTTTCCCTGAGCCGCTTGATACGCTTGTCTCTTTCGGCTTGGGGAATACGGGTGTTATTAACTATCTTTCTGATTTGTCTCTGCAGGGCAACTCTCTGAGAGTTAAGTGCCTTAACCTTACGGGCAATCTTCAAATCTTCTTTATAGTTCTGACGAACATATCTCAGTCTCTCAAACTCACCATTATCAATTGCGGACTTCTCCTCTTTCAAGAGAGTGAGTGCCCAATCACGCTTCTCAACATATGATGTTAGATCGTTCCTTGTGGTGATGTTACCATAGAAGCGCCGGAAAATTGGTATCGTGTTTGTGGAGAAATCATCAAACCCACCGGGGGTGACTGCCTTATCACCAAGATCATACATCCTTCTGATAAATTTACCAAGACCGCCAGTAAGAGCATCCCATCCATACTCAATGGAATCTGGATGCACCTCAATCATTCCCGGAATTTCATTCCCCTTTGGATCTCTAAGGCCAGTGACTCCAAGAGGATCAGCCAGTAGTTCAGCAACACCCTTTGCAAGCCCGCTTGTCGAATTCCAATAGAGTTGGCTATCCGGCACATCTGCTCCGAAGGGGCTCTCTTCTTTATAGATAGGTCTGCTGGCAAAATCACTATTAAGGCTCAAATCCACAAAAGGGTCCATCGCTGTAGGAGCCACAAAGTTTAGTAAGCTATTCATTCCACCAAATGGATTATAGGCATTAACCAAACCACTAACCAAACCAAACGATGCCTCCGCAACAGTCTCGCGTCCCATCATGGATTTCATTCCGTGGCGACCAGCGTTCCACACTGCATTGTAGCCATAAGGCAATGGAATGGCAAAATAACCGCGATCAGTGACGCCAAAGAAATCCAGCATAATAATGTTATGTTCAAGAACATAATCTGGAATCTTGTCATAGATAGGCTCACCATCATCATCTATCGGGCTAATCAGTGAGTTGATAAAGTCAGACATTGCTCCACCGGCTGCAATGCTGTAAACAATCTTCTGTACCTTCTTGGATTTAGCAAAGCCACCAAGGATAGCGGCAGAACCCTGCACACTAGCATTATAGAAAAGATAGAGTGAGTTGAAGGCTGGCTTCCATGTACCACCAGCGTTAAAGTCAACGGTCATTCTCTTGGATGCATCAGCAGCCTTTTGTGCCGAGAAACCTCTCTTCCTTAGAGCCATAAATACAGCAGCCCTTGTGGTGTTCTCAGCTACCCTATTGTAATCCTCCATCATCTTTGTGAATTTGTAAGCACCCTTCTGCGCAAGGTTGCCAGCAATATCAGCATCGGGGGAACCAAGGTTGGTAGCGTTCCAAGCCAAGGCATCTTTCATCACTGTGTTAAGATCACGCAATCCGGCAAACGATGTGATACCACCGAAGTCATTCATTTCCTTAATGAATTTATGAGCTTCTTCAGTTTCAGCAGTAGGAGGAAGTTCCCTGTAAAGTTGTCTTAGTGCCTTGCTAGTGCTTTTGATATTACTCAAAACATCTTTAGTAAGATCTGGCATCTCAAACTGATTGATGTTGATAGCGGCAGTCATAGTGTCCCTGATAAAGTTTGGCAGAATAAACTCAGGGTTATATGTGATATTGGCCATAGATAGATAATGGTTGACTGTTGCTGCTCCTTTAAGGAACCAGTTATTCCCCATCTCACCGGATGATCTTGTGAGTGATTGCGCTACTCTTTTATCATTAAATCTTATAAGGCGGGATTGACCATTTTCTTTAAACTCAAAAAGATATTCACCCTCGCCTGCTCTGTTTTTCCATTGATTATCTACAACTCTTTTCTTCTTTGGAACCCTTTTCCCATTCTCCATGACATAAACGATTTTATCAATAAAGTGTTTTTCAGATTTAGGGTCTATTTCAACTGCAGGTGAGTTGTCTCCAAGACCACCCTTATCATAGTCTCCAACCACCATCTGAAATTCATTACCAAAGTTATCTGTGGATGTGATTAGTTTACCGAATAGTTTCCAGTTCTGACGAATCATTCTGGCAAGTGACATTCCAATTTCATTCTTTGCACCTCTGACAATGGTTTCACTATTCTGCACCATTATAGTGTAAAGTATGTCAGTGGGCATTGTAGTTCTACCAAGCACGGCTTTATCTTCTGGACCTCTTGTCTGCAACCCCTTCCCAACCCTAGGCATATACTCATTTAATAGTTGCTCACCTTCTAGGTCTAATCCTTCAAGATAGGGATCTGCATGACCACGGAGGGGAACATAGAAGTTATCCATACCGTCATCAAAGAATGTCGGCACCAAGCCCTGAGCCCGCCTGACGCGGTTTGTGTCACGGATAATATCCCTCATAGCCTCGTAGGCTTTTGAGATCTCGTTGAAATTAGGAAGGCTTTCTATGTAACTGACAATCTGCGCGGCTTCTGCATCTGTTAGTCCAGATCCTTTCTCTCCAACTGTTCTTTCTTCAACTGGTTGTGCTGTGGTATTTTTAGCAGATGCTTCTTCTCTAGCGGTATTTTTATCCAAATATTCAGTCCCATTCACACTCCATACTTGTCTACCTCGAACCATAGCATTTCTGTGTGGCGCGTGTTTAGCGATTGCGTATAACTCTGTAAGTATCGCTCCATAGCTCATGCCGGAAGTGCCAGCTTTTTGTTTTATGGTGCCTAGAATTGTGTACGCTGCCCGTGCAGGTCCATTTGGACCGGGTTCATTAGCTTTAACAAATTCATCTACTGCCTTGATGAGTTTAGCTAATGGCTCAACCTGACTCTTATCATTCTTAACTGCATTTACAAGAGTTGAGGCTACCCAATACAATCCACCCTTATCTTTACGGGCATTGATAGCTTCACCAGCTTTAGAGCGGAATAGTGTAAGCAGCCTCCTAGGATCGTTGCCCTCAACAATAATCCCACCAGACTTCATAACATCATACATGAACTGGCCAACATGAGCATATTGGTCTTGGAATCTTTCCTGAGTCCATGTGAGTGAAGCATGAAGGCCATTTCTAATCTTCAGTGCTATTTCAGCAGCCTTCTGCTCTTCTGTAAAGTTGTATGCAATGTTTCTGATGTAGTTCTCAATATGGTCTGACAAGGCGTTGATAGTGGCTGCGTGCTGAGCGTTCTCTCTTTGTGCGTTGTTTGGCTCTTCAACACTTGCCGCTGCCATGTCTTCAGCAGTGCGCGACCGCTGATTTCCCATGAAGTCACGCATATCTGACTCATCGGGCTTGCCCCTACCATTTTCAATTGGCATAGAAGAGAATCTGATTATCTCTCTATTGTTTTCCTCAATAGCCTGATTGACCTTTGATCTAGCTTCCTTCATTTCAAGCTGTGCGGCAATATCATCCTGCTTGATTTTTTCCAAAATATCAGGATCAATATCACCGGCATTACCAGCTTTGCTATTAACATTGGAAGCATGGAGAAGAACTCTGCGTGGATTCTGTCCGTCTGCTGCGGCACGAGCTACTCGATTTCTAAGCTCGTCAGCAGCCCTTTGCCGATCTTGGAATTTACTAATACCTTCAGATGTGATTTCATCATCTTCAATTGTTTCGCCAACTATACCAATTTCTTTTCTAAGTCTTTGATATAGCTTCTCATCTGTCTGTCTAACGATGGTTGCTGCTTCTTGTCTGGTAGCCCAAGACCCATCGCTAAGGGTGAAGCCTTCTTCTGGATCAATAGCGCCAAAATCAATTTCACCATTATCATTTACCAGATCATCTCTGGTTTCAGACAACTTCACAATAGCATTAAAGTGTGTACCAATATCCTTACCGGGAGATTCTATGATAGTACCATCTCCCAATCGAATAGCAGCCTTATTGATTGTAAGTGGCATTGAAGACAGCTTAGCGCCAGAGTATTTTTCTTTGATCTCCTTAATACGTTCATCTTGGATATATGTGGTTTGCGCTACCTGAGCGGCATTTTTGGCTGCGTTGGCGTTATCTACCTGCTCGGTAAGTGTGGCAATGTCCGTTTCATATTGTTTGGTGATTTCATCAATCTGTTTGTTGATGGTGGTGCCGTCAGGTCCGGGGATGGTTTCACGACCATATTTCCCGCTTCTGGCATCTTCCAAAGAGGTAGATTTGAATGTTTCAAACTCTGCCTTTTTATCCTTTAACTCCTTATCTAGCTTACCATAATTATTAATTGCATTGTATAGCGTTTGTCTCAGTTCAGAGCGGCCCTCAACCCCGTCTGCAGCGGTGCGCGATGCAACCTTACCGCTTAAAATCTCGCGGAAGATCTGGTTCATCCTGTCATCATCTGCCATTCTAAACAGAGCTTTAAACAATTTGACAATTTTGTTCAAAAGAGATGCAGGACGACCAGTGATTGCGGCTGGCTTATCATTCCAGTCACGGAACATTTCAGCAACAGCTTCTTCTTCAAGCTGAGTTTTGGTCATTCCATCCCGCAAAACACCCTGCTCATTGGAATTGGTTTTTGTGACCCACTGAAGATATGTGTATGGACGGACAACACCATCAACCACCCGCTTCTTTTTGGCAGCGTGATTTGTCAGATCTTTCCATTCATTAGGCTTAAGGAATTGACGAACAGCATGAATAACTTCATGGTTCATCACCTTAGCAAGCTCTGCTTTAATTTCACCCTCAGAGATGCCCTTTTGATAGATATCCCAAAATATTGTTATAGTGTCGTGTTCGTAAGAGCCTTCAATAGTGCGTCCAGAATTATGCTTATCATATGCAGCTTCAAGCTTAAGTGCCGCATCAGGCAAGCCCATCTGGTCCAAAATACGCCTAAACTGTTGCCTAACACTGTTAATACCAAGCTTCTGCGCTCTTAAGTTGGTATTTTCTATTGTGTCGTAGTTTTTAGCCTGTCGCTCTGCTTCAAGCTTCTTCTCACGATCTATTCTTTCTTTAGTGGTTACTCGTCCAAGCTCTTCCTTGATAAAGTCTTCAGCTTCTTGTCTAGTAGAAAATGCCCTAATAGGAGCGCTTGCTCTAATGCGATCTGTTTCATATTTTTCTTGAGGAGTGACGGTGGGTCCACCACCCTGAGATTCTGGCGTTATTTCTCGTTTATTAAGCTCTTCAGGGATTCCACCGACTTGATTTATATCCTGATTAACATCACCATTTGGGCTAGTAACAACAAAATTATTTCTACCCTTTGTGTCTTCCTGCTCCGTAATTTGGAACATTCTTCTGTAGGATTTATTGAGAGATAGCTTATAATTAGTTTCGCTACCGTCCTGACTAACAGGGGTTGCCGGAACAATCACTCCAGCATCAAGAAGATTTTTGATCTCCTTTCGTGCATCATTGGTTTGTTGAGTGAGATTTTGAGTTTTGTTGTTTTTAAGGATATCAATAAGCTTAGACTCAGGAACACCAGCTTCACCAGCGGTGTCAATAAGCTGTTTAGTGCTGTCGTTGAGAGCCTTATTGCCAGTGCGGTATTTTTCAAGGGCTTTCTGTGCTTCATTAATGCGCCAGTCAATATTGTTCTGCTCAAGCTTGGACAGATACTCAAGAGCCAATAGTCTTGGATCAGTATTGTCCCTTACTTCAGGTTTAATATTAGGTAAAGCCTTTTCATGCAATGCCTTAATTTTGCTCTTGCTAATATCGCTTGGCTTAACCTTTACAACATTTCCATTTTCATCTCTGAAAGTTGTGGGATTCTTTTTAAGAGCCTCTTGAACATCTTCAAGCTTTTTAAATTTAGCATCTTCTCTGCCAAAAGCCCTTCTTGGTGTATTTATTTCACCAAGATTAAGCTGCTTACTAATAATTTCAGACGCTTCCGTTCTCTGGCGCTCTTCTTCTTTTAATGTGGCTAGGTCTTGTCTCGCCGCATATTCAGCTTCTGCCCGTGTGGTGTATTTCCCATCGGGGTTTACCAGTTTGCCAGAATCATTCTGCCAGCTATATTCACCAACTGATGGGCCTTTAGACCCAAAAATTTCCAAGGCATATTTTTTATTGGTTGCGCTTCTAGAATGATCAACAATATCAATGCCTTCCTTCATTGGATCATCAGGTCCGCGAACCTCATTGGAGTCTGGCGCAAATGCTGCAGCTTGATTTTCAATCCTCAAACTTTCAGGTTGTGCAAATTCTCTGAATTTATCTGTGCGCTTGGCGATATCCTCATTAATAGCTTTATCTATTTTAGCATTCTTACGATCTTTTCTGCCATAAAGCCCATGCTTGATTACACCGGCACCACCACCCATAACACCGCCGATACCAGCAGCAGTGAGGCCAGCGACCTTGTATTCATACATAGCCTCTTCGTCATCAAGAGGAAGGCCAGCGCTAATGCGCTCAATCATAGCCTGACTGACTTCTTGAGCGGCCTCAATGCCACCACCAGCAGCGGTGTCTGCAAGAATATTTGCAACCTTGCTCTTAACCACCTTCTCAGGAATCTGTATTCCTTTTGATGCAGCGGCACTAAGAAGTTTGGATCTACCCAATAATAGGAATTTATCCATAACCGCTTCAGTTAAAGATGTTAAAGCACCAGCAGCCATAGCTGATTCTGGATTAATTACAGTGCCATAAGCATCTCTCTGCCTAGAAGCGGCGCTACCAGTTTGAGGAAGGAAATAAGAAGCAGCAGAGCCTAATAGCGCACCAATTCCTCTGCCTGCAAGTCCACCAGCTACGGTGCCGGGACCGGGCAATAAGGCAGTACCAATGGCACCACCGATGGCTTGACCAGCAAAACCACCCGCTAGTCCAAGCCCCATATAGGGTGCAGTTTCACCAACAGCCTGTTTAGCATAGGCAGCATTAAATCCGGGATCTGCTCTCTGCTCATCTGGCAATATGGCCTGTTGCTCTGCAGCATTACGCTCTCTGCCAGCCCTACCAATTTCCTGCAGCCAATCACTTCCGGCACTCTGTCCAATAGTTTCCAAGCCGCCATAGAAATCAGATTGCAGTCCTTGAATACCAGCCTTACCAGACTGAATTAAACCGGCTTTTGGGGCTTCTTCTGGTGCGCTGACCCCATTAGCTCTGTTCATATATGATTGAACGCGAGCGGATTCTGTTTCAGACGGAACATTTCCGGCAATCTGAAACTGGTGTGTTTTGCCGTATTTGTCAGTCTGAGAAATAATTGCCATTAAATTACTCTTCTGTGTCCATTACATTAATCACTCTATTACCTTCTGGCCTCCCGTTTAGAAACTCAAAAGCAAGCTGACTAATAGCCGCACCCATTTCTCCGGGTGGAATATCAATCCTCCCCTGAGCTACACCTTCAGTAATCTCTTTAGATGCCATTTCCCATGCTTTGTTTCTTTGATCCATACTATACTTTACTAATGGATTCAGCTTATCCGATGGTGCTGGATTCATAGCCTCATAAAAAGAAATCGCATTCCTTTGGCGATTATTTTCCACTTCAGCAGCCCGGTTCTGCTGGCTTTCAAATGATCCAGCAAGCGCCCCAAGAGCATCATAATAGGAAGCCTTTGCTTTATCACCCTGCTCCATAGCTGCAGCAAGGCCAGCAGATGCACCTTCAAAGAATGTGGGTTTACCCATCATACCCATTCCAAGAGCCATAAGGAACTGCCCCTTGGTCTGTGGTTTAGCAGCAGCCGCTAGTTGGGCCATATATGGGTTCTCAGCGGTCTGTCCACCAGAACCACCCAAAGCTGCCTTGTATTCATTAAGCTGGTCAGCGAGGCTCTGAGGGGCTTCTGGAGGGGTTTCTGACGGTTTACTTGTATACTCAGGGGGAGGAGTCATTGATTTCCCAAAATCCGCGTCTTGAGCATCAAGTTCTGCTAGTTGTGCTGGTGTAGTATTCTGCTTTGCAGCAGCCGCTAGTGACCTCTGAACTTTACGCTGAGCTTCTTCTTCATTAGCAAATTTTTCACCCCATAATAGTTTATCATATTCTTTATTACTATTGTCATAATATTCTTGAGAATTTTTACTACTAGCTTCCCATGCGTTCTTAAGCCAATCACCAAAGCCACCTAAAATGCCTTTTTCTGGCCAGCCTGATGTAATGCCAGCTATGCCCGCGCTAGAAAGTGGTTGGCCAGTTACAGGATCTACAGCAAATTTATCTGGCGAGCTAAGTTTACGCATATTTTCTCTTTGAGCCGCAATCATAGCAGCCTGTTCTTCTGCAGTCATTGTAGCCATCTTAAACCTCTACCTTCTTATTAGAATTTTTCATTCTCTTAAACTTTCCTATTGCATAAGACATTGGCTCAAATATAGCTCTAATGATCTTACCATATATTGTGCCGGAAGGAAGATATCCAGACATATATGCTGCTTCATATGACCATCCCTTCACTACTTGCCATAGTGCATATTCTAGTATCCGGGATTTTTTGTCTCCCACTTTCATTCTTTTGATGCAAGGTTCCGCCCAAGCATAATAACCTTCACGCATGATTGGGTTGACAGTTTTGGCATGTGTCATATCGGCTTTCCATATATTAACAGGAAGCCATCCCTTTTTCATAAAGTATGTGCAGAGAATAGTAGAGCCACCACCTGAACCAGCACCAGATGACCCACTAGCATTTGTGTATTCTCTACCACCAATCACGGTTGTTGAATGGGTCCGTCCTTTTGAGTCGGTATATGACCGACCCGTGACATTTCCTTTGCTATCGTAAGAGGTTTGCGAGTTAGAGGTTCTACCGGATGGCGCGTTTTGATTATTACTATAAGATGCATTTCTACTTGACATACTACCGCCAGTTCCAGCTAGACCAGCAGGGCCATTAGCCCCGCGAGCAGCTACAGAAGATGAGGTTCTAGGTACAGAGGCACTAGAGCGACCTACTACAGCCGGTTGTACAGGAGCGGGGGTGTAAGTTTTTTGCGGCACTGATGTTGTAGCTCCCGGTAGTACACCGTCAGTGATAGGTGTGTCCCATCCTCCTAAAAGATCATTTACATCATCTTCTGGTTCATATCCTACAGCATAGCCTTTAGATACAACATTACCAGAGGCGCTAATAGATTTAGTTCCAGATGGTGATTTTGGTGATGTATAAGATTGCGCTCTAGATGGAGCTTGAGATCGTGCTATAGCCTCAGTGAGCGCAGCAGAAGCCGATTTGCCAGCGCTTCCCCCTCCACCTCTACCGCCGCCAGTGGATGGTGATGGACCTTCTGCCTTTACAGTTGGTGTAAGTGGCCCAGACCAGCTATTACCAAAGTCTATTTCTGCTTGATCCATTTCCTGTCTGCCAGCAGGAATAGCATATTCTTGCATTCTACTCTGATCTTTTTTAGGTCCGGGTGTGTAGTTGTCAGCCCGTCCCATTGAAGGAGGCCCTCTATATTCTCCGGGCTTCATTGGACTTTCACGTGGAATACTAGGCATTTTATCAGCTATAGATGGAGAAGAAGAAATTTCATTATTCTGTCTTATCTCAGATGGACTAATTCTATTTTGTGGTGTTATATCTCCAGTGACTCCAGTAGAGCTTATAGTGGGTAAACTGGCAGATTGGCTACTAATACCTAATGTAGTAGCCGGTCCTCTATACCCAACTACTGTATCTGCGGCAATTGTTGGCCTTACCAAATCCATCCTAGGCATATTACCTTTAAGGTTTTGCATTTTGACATTGCTAACACCATTAGGTTGTATAGCATTTGCCGCTGCAATGGCTTTGCCATATTCTGTATTAATATTTTGCTGTGATTTATTTAACACAGAATTGTAGCTATTTAATGCTCTGGCATCTACTGTGCTAGTTGGAGTGGAAATTGAAGAGATTTCACCAGTAGGTGTTTTGGCTTTCATCTGACTAATAGCATTGCCCATAGGAGAAACATACCCAAAGCCTTTTTGAGTAACCGGGCTAAGAGATGGCTTAACTGATGTAAATGGGCCTGTTCCCGGCATTCCATATATATCAGCTACTGGATTAGACTTAATAGCCTCTGTTACTAAGTTAGGCACATTGAAGTCTGGTCGCGTCGGCACCTGACTAGGAGGCATATTGGGGCGAGGAGCAGCAGGATATGGAGACTGGCTAACAACACCCCGCTGCAAATCAGGTGAAATGGTAGATTGTACCTGTGGAGCAGTGATAGTAGAGGTAATTAGAGCAGCTTGCGGAGCGTTCATACGAGCCGCTGCAGCCAGATTTTGCGCAGCATTAAACGCTTGATTAGTGGCTGTAAGAAAATTCTCATCCGGTTTCGGCACATTAGGAGAGATTGCATTATATGGATTAGACCGTGGGGGAGCTTCTAAGTAGGATTGAGGAGCATTACGCACCCCCATAACATCTACAGGATCTAATGCCCTAGGCACCCCTCCAAGGCTGTCTGTGCCTATGTCTAGACCAATGCTATCAATATCAAGGCCAGAAGAAAGTCTGGCAGCTAAATATGGATCTCTTTCTACTCTACTTGGTGTTAAAGTTCTTGCAACTGCAGCTTGATAGGCCGCTTCATCTGCGGCGTTTAATTCGGAAGCTTTTTTCTCCATCTCATATTTTTGTAGTGCCTGTCGCTCCCATACTGTTCCCATATTGTTAGCACCCTTAGTCAGGCGGTTAGCTTGGCTTGGATCATAGGGCTCATTAAGGTAAGATGTTAAAGCAGCTTCATTAATATTGGTAGTAAGTGGCGAAATATCACCCAAGCTTTGAGCTAGGCTATAGAGATCGTCTCTCCGTCCCGGAACACCATTAAATGCTTCATTTGTAATAGTGTTTATAGAAGCAGGAGAAGACGGACGAATACTATATGCAGACACCTTGTTAGGGGCAATAGACTGAGTTGCTATCGTAGCAGCATATCCCGGTAGCCCCATATAAGTTGGGGTGTCGGTGATTCTATCCTGTCTTTTAGCAGGGTCGATACTGGCCATCTGCTTTTCATAGATGCTTTGTATTTCTGCTTGATTAGCGGGGCTATTAATTGACTGGCTATCAACAACTTTACTTAAAGATTTACCTATATCCTCATCTTCAAGATCTAACTCATTTGCCATAATAGATGGATATTTAGACGCACTCCATTCATTATATGGCTCTGAGCTAACTGGTTTTGACAAAGCCATATCAAGATCTGCTTGATCAAATTCTTTTCTGGCTTGTAGATTTGCCTGAGCTTCTTTTAGGTATCCATTTAATATTGCATTATCTATACCAGCAGGCCATCCTCCACGTTTAGCAGATGTGGCTATATTGTTCATAACTAATGATGGATCATTAGCTATTTCCCATGCTTTCTTTTTGTATGATTCATCTGCCTGCTGCGGAGTCATCATATCTCGTTGGCCAGTGACAAGCTGATATGTTTCATATCCGGGTATATCTTTTGCAAAATTACCAAATTCATTGGTTAATTTATCTATGTAATTATTAATCCCGGTAGGTGTAAAATTATTAAGTCTTTCTGATATCCAATCCGTTAAACCGGCTTGTTCTGGCGCTTGTTCTGTATTGTCAACTGGAACTGTGCCGGGAAGATCAGCAAATTCTCCCATTGGATCATCCCATCCATATATAGGATCACTAAATCTTGGATCTGGTCTATATGACGGAGTTGGAATGCCAGTGGGTCCATATAGGACTTTCTCTCTGGCTGAGATATTCTTAATACCGCCATAATTAGGATCTACAGATGGCATCATACTGGTAAAAAGATGTGAACCCTCCTTAGATAATCCGTTTGGATTTGCAGATAATGTTGCACTAACCCAATTACCCTGCTCCTTTGCCATCTGCGCGGCACGTTCAGGCGTTAC
>Ga0213866_10000528_pt1 | contig 30642 bp, 21 predicted proteins | sample PICome_11_FD_160079 | JGI IMG/M metagenome (GOLD analysis project Ga0213866, IMG submission 160079) | Coastal seawater microbial communities near Pivers Island, North Carolina, United States - PICO284 | ecosystem: Environmental > Aquatic > Marine > Coastal | place: USA: North Carolina... | reverse complement strand
AAACTAGATATATTACCAATAAGGAAACCTATCGAGCAGATTGGGATATTAATGATGGGCAATTTGATAGTACACGATCTATTATCTTGAACCACACTTATACAGATCCAGGAGAATATACAATCACAGTTGTGGCTGAGGATAGTATTGGTTGTACGGACACTACTTTCTTAAAAGCATATGTCTCAAAAGTTATCCCTGGATTCGATTTTGGAAGCGAAATTGTTAATTGTGCATCCATTATTAATTTCCAAGACACTACTTCAGTGATTGACCCATGTGCTGCAAAAGATACGTGTTCCAATGGAACAGATTTATCTTGCGAAAAAATCATTGCATGGGAATGGGATTTCGGTGATGGGACTCGAAAAAGTATTCTTCAAAATCCATCTCATAACTATACATCTGGTGGAACTTATACTGTAACACTTATTGTTACAACTCAACTTGGATGTATAGATAGTATCAAACGCCAAATATTTATTCCTGGTCCACAACCAAGATTCGAATTTGATAATGATGTTTGGAATACCAATGATACTGCTGTTATCTGTGTGAATGATTTAGTCAATCTAAAAAATACAAGTCAAGGAGATGTTACAAACCCTAAATTCCAAATCATTTGGGGAGATGGAAGTAACGATCCTCCTGGTGATATAGACTCTGTATTTGGACATGTTTACACAACACCAGGAACTTATGAATTATTCTTAATCCAAGAAGATGAAGTACCAGGTACGGGTAATCGTTGTTCTAGAATTTTCCCAGACACAAACCCTGATTTATTGATTCAACGCCGAATTGTGGTTATAGTTAATCCTCGTCCTGAAGTAGAAATCACTGCATCAGACACGGTAGTTTGTCCAGATGACCCTATAACATTCACAGGTATTTTAGATGACCGATATATCAGATTAAAATGGTTGATGGGATACAATGATGATGAAATCAATGAAAATGTACCTGACACAACCGTTACATACGCTTATCCTAACCCTGGTGTATATGAAGTTATTCTAGCACCAGAATACGATGAACTACCAAGATGTTGGGATCGAGACACGATACGTGTTCGAGTAGTAGACGTAAAAGCAAGCTTTGATATTGATAGTTCAGCTAGACCTGAGTTCTGCTTCACTAATACATCTACTGGAGCTATTAGCTACAAATGGACATTCGAAGAAAATGATCCTGAGCCAGATGGTTCTAGTGAAGAAACTGACCCATGCTACAATTGGGATGAACGTAAAGGTGTCTACCAAGTTTGTTTGACTGCAACTAGCTCAGAAGGTTGTGAGGACGACACTTGTCAGACCATATCCAATACATTCTTAAGACGACTTGTACCATACAATGTCTTCACTCCAAACAGCGACGATGACAAGAATACTGAATTCGTAATTGAAGGTGAAAGCCTTGATGAATACGAAATCAAAATCTTTAATCGATGGGGTGAGTCTGTCTTCAAGTCTACTGATATTAACTACTCTTGGAACGGTAGAGTAAACAATACAGGAGAAGAATGTCCGGAAGGAACCTACTTCTACATCATAAACTATACATTTAAGTTTGGTGAGAAAAATGAAGGTAAAGGACCAATTGAAGGTTCTGTAGACTTGATTAGAAATTAATCTGTAATTCTATATCACATTGAAAAACCATTCGCTAAGGCGAATGGTTTTTTATTTATTGAATCAATTTAAAATAAATTATGTTGATTTGCAGTGCTTATTAAGAAAGACTGAGGGATTAGGCCCATAGACGTCTTGGCAACCTGAGTATTCAAATATCAAGGTGCTACATCCTATCCCACAATTGGGAGAAGATAAGTGTTCTATAAACCTAGTTGTACTCACTCATTTAATAATTATGACAAGACAATTAGAAAATTACCTTCGATTAAGTGGTTTAGAACCATTAGTTAAATCTCCCAATATTAATTTTATGAATATTGGTGAACGAACTAACATTACAGGTTCTAAGAAATTTGCTCGCTTAATTTTAAATGACCAATATGATGAAGCAATAGATGTTGCACGCCAACAAGTAGAGAATGGAGCTCAAATCATCGATGTTAATATGGATGAAGGAATGCTTGATGGTAAGTCAGCAATGATTAAATTCCTAAACCTTATTGCTGCAGAACCTGATATTTCTAGGGTCCCAGTTATGATTGATTCTAGTAAATGGGAAATAATCGAGGCTGGACTTAAAGTTATACAAGGCAAAGGAATTGTTAACTCTATAAGTCTCAAAGATGGAGAAGAAGAGTTCATTAAAAGAGCGAAGAAAATCAAATGGTATGGAGCAGCAACCGTAGTTATGGCATTTGATGAAGAAGGACAAGCGGATACATTAGAAAAACGAATAGCTATCTGTAAACGAAGCTATGAAATCCTAACAAATAAAGTCCTATTTCCACCTCAGGATATCATTTTTGATCCTAATATTTTAACAGTTGCTACAGGTATTGAGGAACACAATAATTATGCTGTAGATTTTATTGAAGCAACACGTTGGATAAAAGAAAATTTACCATTTGCAAAAGTGAGTGGCGGAATAAGCAACATCTCATTTAGTTTTAGAGGAAATAATATCATCCGAGAAGCAATGCATTCCGCATTTCTCTATCATGCCATAAAAGCCGGCTTAGATATGGGAATTATCAATGCGGGTATGATTGAAGTGTATGAAGAACTCCCAAAAGATGTTCTTGAAGCAGTTGAAGATGTTCTACTAAACAGACACCAAGACGCAACTGAAAATTTAATCGCTCTAGCAGAAGTAGTTAAAGGTGATGGGAAAAAAATAGTACAAGACTTAAGCTGGAGGAATGAAAATGTTTACGAACGATTAAAATACTCTCTTATCAAAGGTATAACAGAATATATTGAAGAGGATACAGAAGAAGTTCGACAACAACTTAATAAACCAATAGATGTTATAGAAGGCCCTCTTATGGCTGGAATGAGTGTAGTAGGTGACTTGTTTGGAAGTGGGAAAATGTTCCTACCTCAAGTAGTTAAAAGTGCACGTGTGATGAAAAAGTCTGTAGCTTATCTGCAGCCATATCTAGAAGCAGAAAAAAGTGAAGGAAACACACAAGGGAAAATACTACTAGCAACTGTAAAAGGTGATGTTCACGATATTGGGAAAAATATTGTAGGAGTTGTATTAGCTTGTAACAATTATCAAATTATTGATCTTGGTGTTATGGTTCCAACTAATACTATTATTGATGCTGCAATTGAACACAACGTCGATATAATTGGACTGAGTGGATTGATAACTCCCAGTCTAGAAGAAATGGTCAATATAGCCGACGAGATGGAAAGAAGGTCGCTTAAAATACCTATCTTAATTGGTGGTGCAACAACCTCTAGAATGCATACTGCTGTTAAAGTTGCTCCAAAATATTCTGGCCCAGTAATTCATGTTTTAGATGCATCTCGTTCTGTTCCCGTTGCAGGTCAACTCATAGGAGAAAAAACACAGGAAAACTTTATTTCACAGATTAAATCAGAATATAGTCAACTTGCTACTCAACACGCAGCCCGACAGTCTGAAAAAAAGATACTGCCCTTTAATGAATGTCTAGCTAATAAATTGACCTTAGATTGGAACAATTTTGCTCCTCCCAAACCAAATAATCTAGGTATTGAACTACTTGAAGATTTTGATTTATCATTACTCAAGGACTATATCGATTGGACTCCATTCTTTTCAACTTGGGAACTTAAAGGTAAATATCCCAATATTTTTAATGATGAATATGTTGGGGAAGAAGCAAAAAAACTTTTTAAGGACGCCCAACTCATGCTTGATCAATTAATCTCTAAAAAAATACTTAAAGCTAACGGAGTTGTAGGAATTTTTGAAGCCTATGAAGAAAATGGAGATGTAATTCTTCCAAACGAAGAAGTAACATTTAACTTTTTACGTCAGCAAAGAAAAATGGGTAATAATATCTCTAACAGATCTTTAGCCGACTATATTGCTCCAAAAGAATTGGATAAAAAAGATTATATCGGAGCATTTGCGGTTACTACAGGAATTGGAATTGAACGTATTATTGAGAAATATGAAAAAGATCAAGATGATTATAATTCCATTCTTGTAAAAGCAATTGCTGATCGACTTGCCGAAGCATTTGCTGAATATTTACATGAATTTGTGCGAAAGAAAATGTGGGGCTACGCCTCAGATGAATCATTGGATAATGAACTACTCATAAGAGAAAAGTATCAAGGTATAAGACCTGCACCAGGTTACCCAGCGTGTCCAGATCATACCGAAAAGGAAAAACTTTGGAAATTGCTTGATGTTGAAAATCGAACAGATATTAGCCTAACTGAAAGTTATGCGATGTTCCCAACAGCAGCAGTATCAGGATTTTATTTTTCTCATCCCGAAAGTAAATACTTTGCCGTTGGTAAAATTGGTGATGATCAACTCGTCAATTATGCAAAACGTAAAAATGTATCATACGATTACGCAAAAAAATGGTTGAGCCCAAATTTACTATAAAAGTAATACCAATAATATAAATCAACATTAGGTAGTTCTGCTACATACTCGCATCTTTGTAAAGGTCAAAAAATGAATATAGGTATACTTTGTTACCCAACCTATGGGGGAAGCGGCGTCATTGCTACAGAATTAGGTAAAGCACTGGCTGAAAAAGGTCATACTATTCACTTTATATCCTATAACCAGCCAGTTAGACTCGATGCATTCAATGAGAATTTATTTTTCCATGAAGTTCGTTTTAATAACTATCCGCTTTTTAAATATCCACCATACGAAACAGTTCTAACTAGTAAAATTGTTGATGTAGTCAAAAGTCACAAACTAGATGTACTTCATGTTCATTATGCCATACCTCACGCTGCGGCCGCAGTAATGGCAAAAAGTATTCTAAAAAAAATTGGCGTAAAAATCAAAATAGTCACTACACTTCATGGAACAGACATAACACTTGTGGGTAAAGATAAAAGTTTTGAGCCTGTAGTCAGTCATTCGCTATTTGAAAGTGATGTTGTTACTGCTGTTTCTAATAACCTTAAACTAGAAACGTATAAGTATTTTAATTATGATGGTAACATACAGGTTGTTCCTAATTTTATTGATTTCCAGAGATTTAATAAACAACCCCGAGATCACTTCAAAAAGATTATAGCTCCTAATAATGAAAAAGTTATCGTTCACACATCCAATTTCAGAAAAGTAAAAAGAGTACCTGATGTTCTTGAGGTTTATAAAAAAATAGCAAAAGAAGTACCTGCTAAAATGCTTTTTATTGGAGATGGTCCAGAGAGAAATAGCATAGAAAAGGAGTGCATGTCTTGTGACATGTGTAAAGATGTCACATTTCTAGGGAAACAAGAGGCTGTTGAAGAAATATTAAGTATAGCCGATCTTTTTATTATTCCTTCAGAAACTGAAAGTTTTGGACTTGCCGCATTAGAAGCTATGGCTTGTGAGGTTCCTGTAATTAGCACAAATGCTGGCGGACTTAAAGAGGTTAATATAGACGGAGTAACAGGATTTACTAGTGATGTTGGAGATACTGATAAAATGGCAAAAGATGCACTCCATATACTTAAAGATGAAAATTTAAGCCAGTTCAAGGCACTTGCTAAAATGCAATCACTTAAATTTAAATTGGATACTATTCTCCCTATTTACGAGAAACTCTACCAATAGGTTTACTTTTCAATCGTAAAAATTACATCAGAATTGGCATCTAATGTAACAAATTGATTGATTTCAACTTGTTCTGTAAAATTGCCAGAAAATACAATTTGCGTATTCGTATTTGAGATGATTTGGACATTGTTTCCATTGTCATCTACTAATGATATTTTTCCATCGCTTTCTGACCAAGATCCTTGAGTCTGTACTCTTTCTACAGGTATTTCTTGTTCCAGTTGTTGACCCGTAAATTCTGCCGTTACATCAGCTGTGAAACTTAAGTCTGTTGTGTATCTATTTGGATTTTCACTAAACGTTACCTTTCCAGTTATCTTGGAACCTTTACCCGAAAATGTACCTGCTTGTTGCCCCCTAAATGATAAAACCCCGTTTGTTAAATCAATTTGAGTGTAATCCCAATCTCCTACGAATGGACTGACTTCAACGCCCCCACCATTATTGTTACCCCCGTTATTATTACCGGTAGTATCTCTTGGATTTTCAACTTCTTCAATTATTGGTAAAGGAGGTTTTTTACAACTATGAATGATAGGTATTAAAAGACCCAAAAGTAGAATAATGGTAATTTTTTTCATGATTAATTGATTTGCAAGATACTAAAATTTAGCTATTCCATAGCTCCCATGATTTATCTGCTTGTATTTTTAACATCTCCAGTCCGTTTACGATTGTTGCCCCATTCAATCTAGATTTAGTTAAGAATAGACTCTCTTTAGGATTATAAACCAAATCATAACACAAGTGATTTTTAGTAATTGCTGAGTATGGAATATCTACACAAGTATCCACTTTAGGGAAAGTTCCCAGGGGAGTTGTATTAATAAGTATTTGGTGGCTTTTAACCTCATCGCTATCTAACTGAGTATAATTCATTAAATCAGGATTTGATTGAGACACATGAGTGTATTCAATACCTAGATAGTTCAATACATAAGCAACTGTTTTACTGGCTCCACCTGTCCCAAAAACTAATGCTCTTTTGTGGTGAGATTGCACATAATTAAGTAGCGTTTTTTTAAAACCTAAGTAATCTGTATTTTCTCCTATTAATAAACCATTTTTTACTCTAACAGTATTAACTGAATTTATCTCACAAGCTATAAGGCTAATTTCATCCAAATATGAGATAATTAATTGCTTGTATGGTATAGTAACATTAAATCCACTTAAGTTATTTTCATGAATTATTGCTTTGATCTCATCAATTGTAGACAATTCAAAGGCTTGATAGGAACAATCATTGATGGATAATTCATTAAACTTATCCCTAAAATATCGTGGTGAAAAAGAATGAACCAAACTCTTACCTATAACGCCATAATTTCTCATTTTTTTGAGGCAAACCTATCTAAACTAAAAATAATAACTACTGCTACAGCCATTAATAGTATACAACTAAGAACATGAGGGTCTGTCCCATATAAAGGGTTCTCGTCTAATCCAGAAAAAGTAGAAGGAAGAATGCTTTCACTAAATTTTACAACTTCTTCTCCCTTACTGTTAATCCTTGTAGAAGTCACATGTTGCCATGGCCAAACTTTGTTTAATGAGCCTAAAAGAAAACCACCTAGCAATGCTAAAGTCTGATTTGGATATTTATCAAAAGTATATCCCAATAATTTTGAAAACGTAAATAAACCTATCAATAAACCAAGCCCAAAAACAATTACTATCTGAAGCTCAGGTCCAAATGGATTGACTAAAAAATCTTTTATCGCAGGCATGATTATAGTATACATGCCCATAAGTAACAATACAAAACTCCCTGAAAGCCCAGGAAGCATCAATGCTGAAATACCCAAAATACCAGACAAGAATACCATAGCCAAATGTTCACTTCCTGAAGAAGGACTAGCAATTGTGATCCAATAAACTATACCAAAACCTAGAATAAAAAATAAAATTTCTATTAGCCCCCATCTTTTCACTTGCTTTGTAATTAGTGGTATAGATGCGATAATTAAACCAAAGAAAAAACTCCAGATATGAATTGGATGAGACTCTAATAAACCCACTATAATTTTAAGCCCAATTATAAATCCTATAGCCATCCCAAATATTACTTTTATTAAAAAATTACCGTCTATTTTAGACCAAACACCTTTAATCCCCTCATTCTTTAAAGTGCCAACTAATTTTAAATTAATTGAATTAATTGAATTAAGAAGTCGCTCATAAATCCCTGTTATGAAGGCTAAAGTTCCTCCTGAAACACCTGGGATTACCTCTGCAACACCCATAGTGGCTCCTTTTAATATTAAACTTAATGTTTCTTTCATGAATTCTTGACAAATTTACTACCTCATACTCAACTTACACTTTATGTTTGTAATATTAAAAATGAAAAAGATTGTTGCTATCATCTTTCTTGCCTTAAGTTTAATCCTATTTTTTGATAGTTGTAAAGCGAAGAAAAGATACAAATACAAAGGTCCAACTAAGAATTGTGACTGCCCAAATGGATAACTCACTAAAGTAATTTCACTTTTTTCTTTGGCGTGACAAAATGCCAACGTAAATAGTTTTCCATAATTACATCAATTTTATTAGGATGTACATTGTAGTTAAAACCTAATCGATTTAGAAAAACGAGGTGCCTACCAATTTCTACCTCATACCCTACACGTAAACCTATCATTTTCCGATAATCATGCGCAACTGGCCAATTTTTGTTGCCCAATGAGTGGTAGAGTTGTTCGCCCCAAGGTGCTTGAAATTGATATCCATCAAAATAATTAGCAACAAATTGATAGTCCTTGTGATTTAACCTGATTACCCCCAAATGGCCGACTCCATCATAAAAACCATTGACTTTTACATCACTTCTATCTTCATAATAAATGACATGACCGCTCATAAATAATGACGTATTTTTATTTAAAACGACATTGTACTCTAACCCATTAGCAAAATTATACTCTACAGCATTTGGCGAGGAATTCTTGTCAATTTCACCTGCACTATGAACAGTGATGCCTTGAGCATTAAATGATAATTTATGTTTTTCATTATTTATTGGATTTAGAAAGACATTGTACCCTGCCACAAATGTCTCGTTCTTTGGATCATCATAATAAATCATATCATGCCAATCAATCCACAAATCGTACATTAATCGATCACCTGGTTTTGTAATTTGAACGCCTTGTTCAAAACGATCTGTTATTACCTTTTCATAGTCATACATTGGCTCAATCATGTTATGTTGAAGTGTTCCATTCAAGCTACCAAAAGTAACATTGTGCTTTAATACGTCTTGATAGGTGAATTTAAAATAAGGTTCAATCGTCTTAATTTCCGGATTACCAAAATCATATCTAACCAAAAATCCACCATATATTTGAGCCTTATCATTAAAAGAATACTGCATATATGGAAGTAAGTTGAAACCCACATAAGTTGACCCTTTATCAACTCTTGATAGGTACTCTGCATTCCTAAAATAACTCATATTGTCAAAGTGAAATTGGATATGAGAAGAATCAATAACTTTTTCATATTTATTATTGTCAAAAAATGAATTTTCAAATTGACTGTAAACATTAATGAACATTAATGATAAAAATATGAGAAATGTAAATTGCTTTAAAATCATAAAGATATGCGTTGTTATAATGCAAATAAGCAACTTTGCAATGGTTTTTCAATAGGTTTAATTAACAGGCACAATATTTGAATATCCTATTTTAGTTATGATTAGATTACTTTTTACTTATTTAACCATTTTCGTATTGGTAAGTGGTTTCAAAATTGATTATCGGACTGAGGAAAATCTTCGGAATCATCCTAATCAGGCTTTTACCTTTGGAGAACATCTTAAATACCGAGTTCACTATGGTTGGATTAATGCAGCATCCATTGATATAAAGGTGGGTGATAAAGCCAAAAAAGTGAATGGTAGATCAACCTATAATATTAGGGCTTATGGAAAAACATACCGATCATTTGACTGGGCATATAAAGTTAGGGACCATTTTGAAACCTACATGGATAGTGCAAGCTTAGCTCCTTTGAAGTATTACAAAAATGTAAGAGAAGATAACTACAGAGATGAAGATCTTGTTTATTACAATCACCTCGAAAAAGAACTAACTGGCAAAAAGAAAAATATGGCTATGCCCCCTTATTTACAAGATATTGTAAGTGGTATATTTTATGCCAGAACTTTAGACTTCGCTAATACTAAACCGGGGAAATCATTTCCCATCAATATATATTTAGATCAAGAGATTTATAACTTGAAATTTAAATATTTAGGAATGGAAACGATCAAAACAGATCTTGGAAGAGTTCGATGTTTCAAATTGCGTCCTCAACTTGTTGTAGATCGCGTATTTAAAGACGAGGATGATATGACTATCTGGGTAAGTGCAGACCAAAATAAAATCCCTGTTCGAGTTAAGGCAGACATCTACATTGGATCTGTTAAAGTGGATATTACAGATGTTTCTGGATTGAAGAATCCGTTCTCCTCAAAATTATAATTCACAAAAAGTAAAATTGACTAAAGGAAACTATTTTTAAGACATACGAACACAGGAATGTTGAGTCAAGAAGTTAAAAATCAGTATAAGGCACCCAATTACAGTCTAAATAGAACACCAAAAAGAACTTGTCTTGGGGGTTGGTATCTAGCTGGATTATTGGGTGGTAAGCCACTTTCCTCTGGACCGAGATATCGGTTGTCTCTCCAATTATTAGGGACATCATCTCCAGGTTCCCAAGCTCTTCCTGTTACAGGGTTAATTATTTGAGCTCTTCTAGCATCAAATAAATTTCTAACTTCAATACTCAGGGTTATTCCTTTTTTATTTTTACCCGCAAAAGTCTTGGTTAATTTTAGGTCAGCATTCACCCACGGAGTTGCTCTCTCCTCTAAGAAGGATGTTAAATCGGTAGCGTATTCAGGCCTTCCTAAAGCATTATATCCTTCTAATATCATGGGAGTATATCGAAACCCACTCTGATAAGACGAACTAAAGTAAACTTGTATCCCGCTCATCCAATTTGAATAATAAAGAGCACTACTATCTGGCGTAAAAACACTCCCTAAATTAATATTCCACGGTCTATCCCATGCTAAATAATTCTCTGTACTCAATGGTACCTCTCCATTTTGAGCAATCTGCAAGCTACTCTCACGAGCACTATTACTCTTCCCTTTTGCCAGTTGATAAGCTATGTTTCCAAATATCCTAAACTGAGTGGTCGCCCTCCAAATGGCATTTATTTCTGCTCCTTGAACTTTTGCATAATCTTGGTTAATGTACATTGTTTTACTAACAGGACGACCTGTCTGATCATTAACAATAACTTTTCTACTCACGATATAATCAAATCGATTATTGTTGTATGCTGCAACTGTCAACCCTAAGCTCTTACCAATTTGCGACTTAAAACCAATTTCATACGAGATGTTAACCTCTGGATTTAAATCGGGATTCCCAAGAAAAGACAAAAAACTTCTGTCTTGGTAAACAGGATCTAAACCTGCATATAAAAATCGAGGGTGAGGTAGCCTCATACTATGAGAATAATTGAAGTATAATACATTGTTGCTTGTCACAGGGAATGAAACATTCACCTTTGGTAAAACTCTTGCCTTGTATCGTAAACCAAAGACTTTAATTGTATTTTTTTGATAATCAGACCTAACTTGATCAATAACTGGAGCGCTAGGATTGGAAACTGCATCATCTGCAAACTTCCCAGGTGCCCAATAGTTAAAGCGTAAACCTAGATTAGCGATAATTCCCTTATAATCTATTTTGTCACTAAAAAATAAGCCTCCGTTGTTGGGTCTTACATTCCAAATATCATTACTTGATCCAATACTAATACTGGGTGTGCTTATGCTATCATTTATGACAATTGGTGCTCCAACCCATGGACGTGTCACATCGACCCACTGGTATTGATTCAATTTTTGTTCCCACCCAAAATTGATCTGATGAACCTTACTAGAAGGATAATATTTCGCATTTGCTTTGATGGTGTATTCTTGAGCAAAGTGATCATGCCATAGCGAGCTTATCCCTCCGTTATTGACAAACCCCGGTCCAGGTAAAACATACTGAATATTGCCACCAGGATTAAATACTTGAACTGGATCTGTAACAATACTGTATTCATCAAATACTTGATCAACCGAAGAAGTTCTAAATGGTCGTCCATTGGCATCTGCTCTTAAGTTGGTAAATAATCTTCCAATAGAAAAAGTGGCAACCAATTGCTCATTAATAGCCCTTCTAAGATTGAAGGCTGTTAAATTAGAATGATGAGTATAAGTGGTTGCATTATCTAGATTTAAACTTCTTTCAAATTGGAATCCAGGTCTTAAAATAGCATCGAAACCAACAATCTGAAGTGTTCTTGTATTTTGATTGATTGTTAAACTATGCTGATTGGTGATTGAAATTTTAGTTTTTGAATTCAGCTCATGACTTATTTTAAATGTATGAGTAAACTGATTAGACTGTCGAGGTGCCCATAGGCTATCATTTTTACCGATAATTGAGCTATGAATTTGATTAGCGGTTGGTCCGAAATAATCATCACTTAAGTTATAAGTGGCATTATTAAAGAAATAGAATTTCTTGCCTTTCACTTTGAATTTACCCCCAAATGATAATTCGCCCAAATCTGTATTCCACCCCATAGCAGATGGACTACCTAAATTATCTCTTTGAAAACTCCCTGAAATCTGAAATTTCTCAGAACCTTCTTTAATCGTTGTACTTATAACTCCTGCTGTTCCACCATCATGCTCGGCTCCTGCACCTCCAGTAATCAACTGTAACTCCCCAATGGAACCACTCGATACTTTTACACCAAATCCCGTTCCGGCCAATGGATCTTGTGCACTTATATTATCAATGTTAAATGATGTTTCATATACACGTGCACCTCTGATTTGAATTCCATCACTAGATTTTGACACTCCAGCTTGCAAAGCAACTACTTCCTGAACATCTCTGACGTTCATCTCGCTGATATCCTTTTTATTTAAGGTGATGGTACTTTTGGCATCATCCAATTCAATAATTTTTTTCTTACCTACAACCTTAACCGTCTCGAAAGTATTGGTTTGTGCTACCATTTTGACATTGAGTATTGTGTTAATTTCATCTTTAATATCAATGTCATTATACACTTTTTGCTGATAGCCTATAAAAGAGATATTCACGGAATACCTTCCAGGCTTGATGTTTTTAATAATAAATGTTCCATCTGCCTCTGATATGGCAGCTCCATACGTTCCAACAACTCGAACATACGCTCCAACTAGGTTTTCTCCAGTTGTTTCATCAGTTAACTTTCCTTTCAAATTCCCCATTTGAGCATGAGAAAAGAAAGTCAGAAGAGTTAGAATACTACCAATTAAAAGTCTCATTAAATATTTTTGAAATTAATTGATTTTGGTTCGTGGCTAATTTATCTAGTTTGTGTAATTCTACCGTAAATAAAACCAAATTGACATTACCATCGGTTGATTTTCGCTGAATAGCAATTGTTCTTGGCCCATACCAACCCCCGTTAGGAGTGAGTTGAGCGGCATATAATACCTCTGATTCTTGACTATGATAAAATGGATCAACAGCCAACAAAAAATTTGTTGGTTGTAAATCTGGGAAACCATTTATTGTGCTTTTTGCAAAACTATCATTCACAAAAAATGCTTGACCTCTACTCCCCGTAAAACTATCGATAGACAAAACACCACCTATGATATCAATATTAGTGCCTGTGGCAAATGCCGTAGACACCAATACCTTCTTCTGATTATCTATTAATTCTTGAATGATAGGGGCTGCAAAGTCTAGTAATTTTCCATCCTCTCCAGTCAATGGGTTACTGAAATTCCCCTCGTCTGTATGAAAGAAAACCTTATCGTATTGTTCCGATAATAATCTGAAGTTTGGATTCCAAAACTTAGGTTGATTTAATCCTCCATTTAATGCATAGTTCACAAAATCCGCTGAAGTATAATTATTATTGACTAACTCTTGGTACTTTTTATCAATTTGGACATTGTGACCACCAATCACAAGTAAGTCTGAAGTTTGACTTCGAACAAAAATAGATGCAGTGCTATCAATACTGCTTGAGGTATTGGCAATATCCTCAACTCTCAATTGAATAATATTATCCCCTCCATTATTAAATCCGTCAATTGTTAGGGCAGACTCATCTTCTATACCATAATATACATTAGCCTGTCCAATTCCAACTTCAGTTGGGCTAGTTGGCAACAAAGACACCAACTTTTGATTAAGATCTATTTCTGCCCATTCACCCTCATTAGCTCTGATAAATCCTTTTTTTAATGTTTCATCTCCATCAGGATCTGAGGCCATATATCTAAAAGTGATTACTAGATTAGTTGTATCCAACGGAAGTGAAGCCTCATCAAAGGTGACTTCCGGAGTACTATTTTTAAGGGGAATCTTTAAATATGCTGGAGTAGGGTCCTCATGACCTTCGTTATCAACTGCTCTAACATAAAAATCAACATCTGTAGAATCCTGATTGGGTTCGATGTCAAAAAGAAAAACGCTGTCCTGTGTTTGAGTTTTAACCCAATCCTTATCCCCAATTCGAATCTCGTAATATTGAACATATCCATCGATATCAGTACCAAACCACGACAGTTTTACAGTACTATTCAATCGATTTTCTCCTGATAAATTAATGCTCTCAATAGATAACTTGGTCTCTGGAGCACTATTTGGTAATGGTTCACCCTCCTTACAAGATGCTACAAAAAGTAGCAAGACCAGGTAAATAAAACTGGTCTTGCTAATTGTTATTTGAGGATACCTACTGATCAAATTTTAATGAATTTGGCTGACATTTTAATTCCATCTGAATCTACAAATTCTAACATATAAATCCCAGGAATCAATGATTCAATATTTAATTGTTTATTGTCACGTATAACTGTTTTCATCATTTCTCTACCCTCAATACTTCTAACATATAGTGTTCCACCTTTCGAGTTTCTCGTTGTCACATTCAACACACTTCTAGAAGGATTCGGATAGAAAGTCACTCCATTATCTTCCATATTCACAATTGAATTTGTAGCTGTATCACCTGCATAATTTGTGCTTTCGAGTGACAAACTAAATCCAACTAAATCATCATTATTTCTTGGCTTAATTGAATATTGACCAAATCCATAATAAACAACCCCTATCAAGGCATCCATATCCATTTCTTTCGTTGCTTCAATAGCAGAAACTTCCATTATTCCATCGATATTGGCAAAAGTATCGTTAGAAACTACCGAAACCCATAGCGATGAATTGTTATTGCCATTTTTTACACCAGTCTGAACTTTTGTGCTATTATTAAAACTTGCACCTGTATCGCTTGAAATCATCCACTCTCCAAATGGATTTAATCGTGGATTGGAAATTTTCACTTTACCTCCTTGATTAACCATTCTAACAAGCATCCCTTCGTACTTTTCCATACCTCTATTTACTCGACCTGCACTATCACTAACCGGAAGTTCAATTGGAGTTATCTCAGCCGTATTGCCTGTTTTGGTAACTGAACTTACAAGCATTTGTGTAAATCCATATGACTCCTCAATTGTACCTGTTACCTCCACTTCTTCAGTTCTCCATAATTCTAATAAATCAGAACTTCCAGACAATCGAATTCCTGCCCACTCCTTGGCATCTTTGTCCTGAATATATACATCCTCTAAATCATATGGTTTAGCACTTGCAGTTACATACCCCTTTACGGTTACAGTCTGTCCCTTGTATGGACTTCCATCAGACGTTGGATCTAAAACATATTGCAAATCAGGGATAGTTAGCCCACCATCACGAACTGTGTAAAAGGCTGTTGCCCCATCTGACTTACTAGCTGAAAAAGGCTCATAACTTACATTCCCGTCATTATCAGTAGCCGAGATAAAATATCGAATAATCGTACCATCAGCAAATGCAGGAATAGTCCCTTCATATTCATCTGTCGATCCCGATTTCAAAGCAAATGTTGTTTCAGTAAAACTGGTATTATCTTTTGCAAGGTCATCTGTATAGTATAACTTCTGACTAGCAACTGTACCATTGAAATCGATTATTTTGGCACTTATTGTGAGGTTATCTGAACTTGTGGGAACAAGCGGTGTTCTTGTAACCTCGGTAATGCTTGGGGGTGTATCTCCAACTTTGTAATGGCTCTTATCAAATGGATTTAGTTCGTACCCTCTTCCTGTTCCTCCAGAGCAACCATTTTGAGAATGCATAATCAATCCTCTTAATGACTCATATTTTGTCCCTACAATGGGAGCAACAAATTCTCCAGCAGATTTAGGACTTGAGGGATTGACTAAAGTTCTTCCTGGAAGCTTCTGCACTAAGAACCGATCAGATACATTAATAACATTACCATTTTCATCTGATACATCAAAACTAACTCTGTTGCCACTGAAGATAGAAACTGAAACTACGGTAACATTATTAAGTTGAACAAATGACCCTTCCCATTCTTCTCCCGTAACATAATTATTAGTACGTGTGTTGTCGTTTAATTTCCCTAAATCAATTACTTGAGCACTTGGTGCTGTAATGGAACCAATCACATTTACAGATGAATTGTCTGAAGGGAAAACTTGCGTTTCTCCTTGGTAGTTCCCAACTTCACCAGTAACCTCTATAATCATTCCTGCAACAAGGTTGTCGAGTTTACTCACAGGTTGACTTTGACCAGCACCATCAGTGTATACGCCATGGATCTGAACACCTCTAAAATTTCCCATACCTCCAGAAGAAGTATCTAATATGTGAACTCCTGGTCTGTAACCTCCATTAACCGAACCAGATGCTAGCTCAGTTAAATTACCATCGTGCATAACGATTCCAATCGTTTTTATTTCTTGACCATCATAAGAACTTAAGTCTTTGCAATTAGCTAAATCAGTTGGACTAACAAATTGAATGTCCCTAACTGATACTGCTGTTTGAGCAAATGACAAAGTGACCATGAAAAGGCCAGTAATCAGAATTGTAAGTTGTTTTTTCATTGTATTGTTTATTTAATAATTGCAAATTTTCCTTTATATAAATCCCCTGTTTCAAGGTCTTTTACTGTAAATAGATATAGTCCTCTAGCAATAATCTGAGTGTTTTCTGTAAGTAAATTCCACCCATGCTCACCACCACTAAAAACATTCTGGTTAGGGTTCTCCGCTCCAAAAGTTTTATTCCAACGAATGTCATCCCCATTATAATCATCGTGATGTATTATTTGATCTAAAAAATCCCCTGCTAAAGTGAATACATTAATTTCACAATGTCTAGGCAGATTGGCGAAATATAACTTTCTACTTTGTTCTTGAAAGCTACTTCTACCCTCCCAACTTGCTCCTGCATAATATGGGTTTGGATATACAAATGGTTGGTTTTTAGTAATACTCTCGTTAACTGGTTTGCCCGCAAACGCTCTAAAATTATTAGACACAGGACTAGACTCGAGACTTTCCAAATTATTCCCCTCATTTCCTCTGTCAAATGCAGTAACCGATACCGCATATTGCCATCCATTTAGTACCTTATCAATAGTATACTTGTAGTGATATTCCTTACCATCTATAGTGACTGGCTCATCTAACCTTATCGAAGCAAACCCTGTTTCATATCCATAACCATTGTTAGGCAAGTCATATTCAGCAATCTTTACCAAATCTCTCTGTAAATTAGGGACATCTGTAACATCAAAACCTAACTTCGTCATGTATATGCGATAACCCTCGAAGTCCATTTCTTGGCTTATTGGATCTATACTCATTTCTGAATTATCCTGCCAAAAAATTTCAATTTTATTATCAGAGGTTATCATTTTTGTATTGGGTATATCAGGCGGAGATGGTAAAACAAATCGAGTCAATAGACCATCACCATTATTGTCCTCCCCATCATCTAAAACACCATTAAAATTGACATCCTCGCCATTGTATGCCGTCTGGGCCCAACTGGCATTTGATAAAAATGTACTTCTCTGAACTGCATTATTATCTGAGTTAGGATTACCATCCTCTTTTTTCCTTGCGAAAATATAAGCATAGCTGACCTTGATATGATCTCCCGGTTCAAAATTCAAAAAAGGTCCAACTGAAACTAGATCTGAACGATTACCCAAATCATTTAGTTGCTCTTGATAGCTTTTTGATCCACAACTTGAGTTTGAACTATTGTTTTGATTCCAGCATGGTTGATCATTTAATCCTTTTGTGAGTTTTTGATAGCGGGTATTGTCATTCGTTGGCTGAAAATATACTGGATCTGATGTACTATTAAATTGCCATGCATTGTAATGAGCCTTGAATCTCGGTTTTGATATAGGATGTTGAAATCCATTCTTATCTTCTGCACCTAAGAATTTTTGACCGACGTAACTATCCGTGAAACCCACATCACCAGAGTGGTCATAACAGTATGCCATTTGCAAACTATCTAAATATCCGTTACCACCTTTATTATAAAATGCAGCTCCTCCGCTTCCCGCTGGTGTTACATTAATATTTCTAACTACCGTATTTGCCCACAAACCAAAGTAGGCACTGTCAATAGTATTTCCTCCAACATTTTCAATATCAAAATCAAGAATGACGAAAAAATCACTGAACCCATAGTTCCAATTGAACGAACGTGATTTAACCTTAACAAATAAGGGATCTACATGCCCCCCGATCTGAATTTGAGTGCCAGGCACCTGAACATTGACATCAGAATATACGCCGATAAAATCTTGGTGAGATATGGCTTCCGGGCTGTAATAAGGGCTATTCCTAAGCGAAGAAAGTTCTTTAAGAACATCGCCTTGCTCTGGATAAAATTCAAAACCGGCCGCACCAGTACTATAACCTTGAGGGGCATCTACAGCAGCTGTACTTACCCCAACTGTTGACCCATTGATTAAACCTCCAAACCAAATTCCACTCTCAAAGAGATGCTCAACTCCGCTGCCCGCTGGATATTCTCCAGAAGGATTCCCAGACCCATTTTTATATCCTCTAAAAGCATTACCATAGGTTCCTGAATTAGTGACATTTAACCGAACATTAGAAGAAGTTGTTGTTTTCTCATCAAAGGTTTGACCTACCAATTCGGTAGAGATAAACAAGATAGTAAATATAGAAAACAAATACTTCATTAACGCTCAAAGACTGATACAAATATACTCTTAAGATGCACTCTCTCGAGCTTAATAAATTAAAATTTAGACTTTGGTTTGGTTATAAATACCGACTTGATATAATTCGGTTCATAGAAGGTTAAATCTGCAAAATCTTGTTTTGCCCACTTTTGCAATGCTTCACTCAATAAATCTCTTGCATATAATGCTGATTTAGTGTGTTTTAATTCTTTTTCTTTATCTAATTCATCGATAAATTTAATCGCACCTGAACCTACAACCACCGTATTATTTTTTTCAATTCTAAGATCGGAATTTATCGTCACAAACTGTTCCTCAACTATTGGATTAAGGTGTTGATCATAAATCCCCATGTATGCGTCACTTCTTCGAGCATCGACTAGTGCGATAATCTGGTTGACGGAGGGATAATCATTCAATGCTACACTTGCCAATCCTTTTAGCGTTGAAACTGCTATCAACGGGATATTTGCCCCCATGCAAATCCCCTTGGCTAAACTACATCCTATTCTTAACCCCGTATAAGAACCCGGACCATCACTTATCACAACCCCATCAAGCTCATGAATAGACAACCCCGCATTCCGCATTACTTCATCAACAAAAGGAGCTAGATAAACGGAATGTGAATTGGGCTCATTAATCCATTTTTCTTGAATGATGCTTTCGCTACTTGACAAAGCCACAGAACATACTTCATTGGACGATTCTATTAGAAGTAGATTAGGCATTATTTTTTTATTTTGGCAAATGCCCAACTTTCACTAAAAGGAACTTTCCATCGAGTTCTAATGTCATGTAGACTATTGACTGAATTATCAAAAAAAGTTGAAGAGTCTGAAATTTTATGTGAATCATAAGCTGATTGAATGTCAGCCATTCGAACCATAACAATTTCATCATTTTCTTTGAAAACTAGGTTCAATCGGTTGAATAAATCTATTTGTAAAACTTGATCTATTTCTTGAAAAATAGCAGTTGATCTATCGATAGAACAGCCACTCGCTGGCTCAAAATCTTCATCTGCACCTAAAACTAAAATTTGATCGTAAAAAATTTGAAAGCTTGCCTTCAATTGTGAACCATGGGCAGACCAATCTTTACAAAAGACATCAAATTTGGCATTAATTTGCTCTTTCTCATTGGCTGTCAACTTTCGGTTTGATGCAAAAATCCAAACACGACCATTCCCAGTTAGACTATCAAACATCACACAAAGATAAAGCTAATCTCGTGATGTATTACCCCAAGAAAAATAAATGGAAACAAAAGATTATTCTTTTCTAATATCTCTAATTAGTTTTCCGATATCGATTAAATGAGTATGAATTACTATAGGGACAATCGTTGCAGGCAATAGTATAAACGGAAAGAATATTACTGCTCTATTTGGTTGATCAAAACCAAATTGCTGAAAAGGTAATTCAGCAGACAAAATGCCATTAACTAGTATAAAAGTTACAAAAAATAGACCTAAAAAATTCCATACTAAAAGCACCTTTTTAGATAATTTTCTGTAAAAATTCAACAAACCTATCAATGGTGCTGATAAGCCAATAATAATATCAAAATTTCGTCCCTCAAAAGTCATTAATTCTGGAATCATTTCATGCCTGTATAGCATTAGTAAAATAATTTCTATAGGCACTCGCACAGCATGTAAAAAAGTACTTACTTGAGTACTTCTTCGCTCGTATAAATATTCTCTTTTTCGAGGAGTAAAACTATATATAAGAGCTATTAAAACGGGAACTATAACTAACCCAAATCTTGGTGGGATTGCTGCTTCATCTTGATAAAAACCAAAATAAGCTAATAGCGAATGAATAATTGACCAAGCTACTAAATAATATGCTAACTTCTCTTGCTTACCATTTGAATAGTAAAACAAAATAATGGTTAGCAAAACAGTAACTACAAACAACAGTGTAACCCAAGAAGGCAAAATGTTCATCATAGTATTTTAGGTTAATTTTTAACAACTACAGATGAATCACTTCATCATATGCTGCTGCACACGCTTCCATAATAGCTTCGCTCATAGTTGGATGAGGATGAACAGTCTTTATCATTTCGTGCCCAGTTGTCTCAAGTTTTCTTGCTGATACTACTCCAGCAATCATCTCTGTAACATTGGCACCAATCATGTGGCAACCCAAAAATTCACCATACTTGGCATCAAATATGACTTTAACAAAGCCTTCTTTCGAACCACTTGCACTTGCTTTACCACTTGCACTAAATGGGAACTTACCAACTTTGATATCGTATCCTGCTTCTTTAGCTTTAGCCTCGGTATATCCTACCGATGCAATTTCTGGCCACGTGTAGGTGCATCCCGGAATATTTCCATAATCCAAAGGAGCTACATGCTGACCACTAAATTTTTCAACACAGATAATTCCCTCTGCACTGGCAACGTGAGCAAGAGCCGGACCATGAACGATATCTCCAATGGCATATACCCCTGAAACATTTGTTTGGTAATAATCATCAACCACTACCTTACCATTTTCTGTTTTAACTCCTAAATTTTCTAGTCCAATATTCTCAAGATTTGTCTGTATTCCTACAGCAGAAAGAACGATATCACATTTGATGGTTTCCTCGCCTTTGGATGTTTTTACTTTTACCACACAACCTTTTCCTTTCGTATCTACCGATTCGACAGAACTATTCGTCATGATGGTCATCCCTTTCTTCTTATATAACTTTTCAAGTTCTTTAGATACATCTGCATCCTCATTGGGTACAATGCTTGGCATAAATTCTACCACCGTTACTTCTGTGCCCATGGCAGTGTAAAAGTATGCAAACTCCATCCCTATAGCTCCACTACCAACAACCACCATCTTCTTGGGTTGCTCTTTGAGTACCATAGCTTCATGATAACCTACTATTTTTTCGCCATCAATAGGAATATTTGGTAATTGACGTTCTCTTGCTCCAGTTGCAAGTATGATGTGCTTGGCACTGTGCGTCTCTTTTTTTCCATTATTATCAACACTTACTTGACCTTTAGCTATCACTGTTCCAAAACCCGTAAGAATTTCAATCTTATTCTTCTTCATCAAAAACTGAATTCCTTTACTCATTCCTTCAGCAACTCCTCGACTTCTCTTAATGACTTTTGAAAAATCATGCTTTGCATTGTCAACAGAAATACCGTAATCATCGGCATGGTTAATGTACTCAAATACTTGAGCAGACTTAAGCAATGCTTTGGTAGGGATACATCCCCAATTCAAACAAACACCACCTAGTTCGGCTTTCTCTACTACAGCAACTTTATGACCCAATTGGGAAGCTCTAATTGCAGCTACATACCCACCAGGACCACTTCCGATTACGATTACATCAAAATTCATTTTTATCTCAATTAATTTGGAGTGCAAAGAAAAGCAATATTTTGATATGCTTATCGCATTTTTAACAAGATTAAAAGCGACATTTTGTTTAACATTTCACTTTCATATTGGCAAAAAAGAAAGACATTTGTCCCACTTACACCTAAAACGAAACACAATGGGAAGAGCATTTGAATTTAGGAAAGCCCGAAAAATGAAACGATGGGGCAAAATGGCCGTTACCTTCACCCGAATTGGTAAAGAAATTTCAATTGCTGTAAAAGAGGGAGGACCAGATCCTGAAAACAATTCCAGATTGAGAATGGCTATAAAAAATGCCAAATCTGAGAATATGCCTAAAGACCGTGTAGATGCAGCAATCAAAAAAGCCTCAGATAAAGATAGTAGCAACTACGAAGAGGTACTTTATGAAGGCAAAGGACCATTTGGCCTCAGTCTAATGATTGAAACTGCAACAGACAACATCAACCGAACTGTTGCTAATATCCGAGCTATCTTTAACCGAAATAACGGTGAACTAGGTACTAGTGGCTCTCAAGAATTTAATTTTGATCGTAAGTGTATTTTCAAAATCAACCCCCAAGATAGTGATGTCGAAGAGTTAGAACTTGAATTGATTGATTTTGGATTGGAAGAAATAGAACAGGTAGACGACGAAACACTTGTTTATACTGCATTTACCGATTTTGGCAATATGCAAAAGGGACTAGAGGAGCTTGATGTGGAGATTGTTTCAGTGGATATTGAACGCATTCCCCACCACACGATTGATCTAAACGATGCACAAAAAGAGGAGATTAACCTTTTGATTGAAAAACTAGAGGAATATGAAGACGTTCAAAATGTATTTCACAATGCCCTATTATAGAATTACACCGTGAAAAAAATCTGCTTTTTTAATAGTTCTAACTTTTGGGGCGGTGGTGAAAAACTTCACCTCGAAAATGCCATTGAATTTAGAAATCGTGGATATGATATCGTAATTGCTGCCCACCCCAATAGTGAGCTTTGGCAACGAGCTAAAAAAAATGGATTTGAAACGATAGATGTTACCATAACTAGTCTCTCTTTTTTAAATGTTTTTAAGTTAAAAAGACTTCAAAGACAATTCAAGATTCATAAAATTGACACCCTTATTTTTACAACCTCGCAAGATTTTAAGTCTGCAAGTATAGCTGGTCATTGGTCTTCTATTCCTCGGATTGTTTACCTAAGGGGTCTAGCAGTTCCCATAAAAAATAGTTTTGTCAATCGATATTGTTTAACCCGTGCTTGTACGCACATTATTGCAAATTCTGATGAAACTAAAAAAACCATTCTTCAGCATTTTCAAGGAAGCATTCCTTCCAAAAATGTCAAAACGATTTACCATGGTATTCAGCCTGAACTTCTCGAGATAAAAAAAGATAAAGGTGATTTTTTTACTAAAAACCCCAAGGGTATCATCCTTGGAAATGCAGGAAGACTGACCAAACAAAAAGGGCAGCACCATCTAATCGAAGTAGCTCGCTACTTAAAGAAAGAAAGCGTGGATTTTACCTTGTTCATTGCGGGTACTGGAGAACTTGCGGAAGAACTGGCTGAATCCATCAAAAAGTACCACTTACAAGAAGAAGTTGTCCTATTGGGCTTCATCAAAAGCATGGAACTTTTTATGCAACAAATTGATTTGTTTTTACTGCCCAGTTCATGGGAAGGTTTCGGATTTGTTATTGTTGAAGCCATGGCCAAGAGTAAACCTGTTGTCGCATTCAATACCACCAGCAACCCTGAAATCATCAATGATCAAAAAACTGGATTATTAGCTAAATACCCTGACACAACAGACTTTGCTATTAAAACAAAACAACTCATTCAAGACGATGCACTCCGTAAAAAAATGGGTAAAGCAGCCAAGCAAAGCGTGATTGATAAATTCATTATTCAAGATCGAGTAGCAGAATTGGAGGAGTATATTACAAATAATTAGCCCCTACCTGCTTTTGTGTTTCATAAAAAAAGTAAACTTTGCAACTACGATAATTAATCATGCTACTCATCCAAAACATTCGTCAAGATAAAGAAGCCATCATTCAAAGATTAGCCAAGCGAGGAGTTGATTTTTCTGACCTCGTTAACCAAGCTCTTGAACTGGATGATAGCCGAAAAGAAATTCAAGGAAAATTGGATGATATTTTATCACAAAGCAATAAAATTTCTAAGTCCATTGGTCAGCTATTCGCTCAAAAAAAGATAGAAGAAGCCAACCAATTAAAAGCCCAGACTGCTGAGCTTAAAGCCCAAAGTACCTCACTGAGTGAAGCAATGAAAAAGGTAGAGAACGAGTTGCTTGAAGTCTTATATCAAATTCCAAACTCGCCAGGTGATCAAGTGCCTGAGGGTAAGAGTGAGGAAGATAATAAAACCATTAAAGTGGTTGGCGAAAAACCAACCCTTACTCAAAACTTACCTCACTGGGAGCTTTGTGAAAAATACAACCTCATTGATTTCGAATTAGGCGTAAAAATCACAGGAGCTGGTTTTCCCGTATATCGAGGCAAGGGTGCTCGTCTTCAGCGTGCCTTAATCAATTGGTTTTTGGACAAGGCCAGAGATACCGGATACGAGGAAATACAACCCCCTATTCTGATTAATGAAGCCAGTGGTATTGGCACAGGTCAACTTCCTGACAAAGAAGGACAGATGTACCACATGCCTATCGACAACCTATATGCTATCCCAACCGCAGAGGTGCCCATAACCAACATCTACCGCGATGTCATTCTAAAAGAGGAGCAATTCCCCATCAAAAATTGCGGTTACACTCCATGCTTTAGAAGAGAAGCTGGTAGCTATGGTAAAGATGTACGCGGTCTCAACCGATTGCACCAATTTGATAAGGTGGAAATTGTCCAAATACAGCATCCTGAAAGATCATACCAAGCTTTAGAAGAAATGAGCGATTATGTTCAAGGACTTCTTCGTGATTTAGGACTACATTACCGAGTCTTGTTACTATGTGGTGGCGATACGGGATTTGCCAGTGCAATGACCTACGACATGGAGGTATGGAGTGCTGCTCAAGAACGTTGGTTGGAGGTAAGCTCGGTGTCCAATTTTGAAACGTTCCAAGCCAATCGTCTTAAACTTCGTTATAAGTCTTCATCGGGGAAAAACCAACTAGCACACACCCTCAATGGAAGTGCCTTGGCCCTCCCTCGAATCGTGGCTAGCATCCTTGAAAACAATCAAACCCCTGATGGAATCACCGTTCCAGAAGTGCTTCGCCCGTATTGCGGATTTGATGTTATTGATTAGAAGCAGTCTTTTTTCCCTACCAATAAAGTTATTCCTATAATTGCCCCATAATTAAACTATATAACTATGCGAAATTTAAGATTGCCATTATTAACTCTTCTCTCTTTTATTTTCATAACCAATTATGCTCAAACCGCTTTGGATGAGGTATTGGTTTCTGCATCTAGAATTCAGTCTAAAAAGTATGAATCTGGGAAAAATATTACGGTTATTTCTCAAAAAGAAATTGCCCAGCTTCCTGTCAACTCGGTGGATGAACTGCTCCAGTACGTGGGTGGTGTCAATCTCAACAATCGAGGTGGATTTGGCGTCCAATCCGACATTGGAATGCGAGGTTCTACGTTTTCTCAAGTATTGGTATTGGTGGACAATCAACGAATCAATGACCCCCTAACTGCTCACTTTAATAACTATGTACCTATTCCTTTGAGTGAGGTGCATCACATCGAAATTGTGCGTGGATCGGCTAGTGCCTCTTTTGGTGCAGATGCTGTGGGAGGTATTATTCATATCAAGACAAAAACCTACGAGGGGTTATTTAACAATCAAGAAATCTCAAGCACAAACGGTAATGTGGGTATAGGTGATCACAACCTATCTATGCTCGATGCCGGTGTTCATCAACAATCCAAAAGATTTAGTTTTTCAGCTGCTGTCAAATCTTCAGAATCTGATGGGGAGCAATTGGTCAACCCCAATTTTGCCAACGCACAACGAGGAGATAGCCTTCACTACAATTTTTTTGACCTCAAAACATATACTGCTGCCGTAACCTACCGTGGAGATAAACTCAAGTTTTATGCACGTGGCGGATCTGATTATCGAGAATTTGCAGCAAAGCATTTTTATACAACTAGCACATACGATGAGTCCATTGAAAAAGTATCTTCCTACTGGACACAAACAGCTTTGATATTCGACCAAGAAAATAGTCGTACTGAACTGAACGCCAGCTATAGAAATGGCAAAGATAGCTTTGCCTTCAACCCCCTTTTTACTCCCAATGAACATACTACCCAACGGATCAACGCTACCCTTTCACAAAATCGTAAAATGGGAGGCGTGGATGTAAGTTTTGGTATTCAAACAGATTATCAAGACATTGTGAGTACCGATAGAGGTGATCATCAAACCAACTCCAATGCAGCTTTTATTTTAGCTCAAAAGAGAATCAACCAACTTCACTTAAATGGGGGTATTCGAATAGAAAATTCCGAAAAAATTGGAACACAACTAGTACCTCAATTGAATGCTTCCTACAAAATGGACAATTTGGTACTTCGTTCCTCCCTTGGACGATCAATTCGACAAGCTGATTTTACGGAGCGATTTACCTCCTATAAATTAAGTAATCTAACACCTGGTAGAAATGTTGGAAATCCAGACTTAGAAGCTGAATCTTCCTATAACTTTGATTTGGGAGCAGATGTGTATTTGAGTGAAAACCTTCAATTTTCGAACACCCTGTTTTTCCGTCAATCCTCCAATTTGATTGACTATACCCTTACTAATTCAGATGCCATTAGCAATTTGACTAATCTTCAACCAAATTCTGATTATCTCTACGCCAAGAATATAAGCGAGTCTACTACATGGGGTAATGAATTTGGTTTGAAATACACCCAAAATATTCAAAACGGACAAATCGCTGCTTCTTTGAATTATACCTACCTCAATACATCTACACCAGACAGTGTGGTTTCAAAATATATTGCCAATCACCCCATTCATAACCTCAATGGAAGTTTAAACATTCGATATGCTGGTTTGGGTCTCAACATTGGCGGTGCATTGATTACCAGAAATGCCGAAGCTGTAGAGGTAATCAATGCTGAAATAAAAGATCAATATGCCATTCTCAACCTAAAACTGAGTTACACCATTAAAGAATTTCCCGCGAGTGTATATATGGATGTCAGAAACGCTTTGGATACTCGATATCAAGAAATATTAGGATCACAAATGCCAGGCAGGTGGATTATGGGTGGAATCCGTTGGAATTTTCAACGTATTAAAATCAACCCAACAATCGTTCCTATATTCTAAAAACTATCGCTTTTGATCATGCAAAAACTACTTCAGCTGTTATTCATAGTTGGGTGTTTACTGCCTTTAAATGGATATGCACAAATATGGGTTGATTGTATCGATTCAAATCGCGTCAACCCCAACTATCGGTGCAACGATCCTTCTTTTGATCCGGTATGTGGCTGCAATAATGTGACTTACCGAAATGGTTGTGAGATGTACAATGTTGGTGGGGTAAACTACCCCTCAACTACCTCCAATGGAGTGTGTAGTAATGACTATTTCTACTCCTTTTTCTATCCCAATCCGTGTAATGATCGGATTAATTTTAACATGCAGTTTGCTTACCAAGAATATGCTCCTGTGACCCTACAGATTTATTCTGTTTTTGGGAATCTTATGCTCTCACAATCATACACTAGTATTACCTCGAGTCCATCTCCTCCCATTACCATTTACCTTACCAATCTAAAATCAGGGATGTATACGTTAGTTGTACGTGCCAATGGTGTATATAAAATAACTAAGTTTGTGAAACTCGCTACATAATGAGACTAAAGACAATTCATACCGGAAATTTTATGCTCGATGGGGGAGCAATGTTTGGAACCGTCCCAAAAAGTATCTGGCAAAAAATAAATCCTGCCAATGATCAGAACATGTGTAATTGGGCCATGCGATGCTTGCTTGTTGAAGACGGAAATCGATTGATCTTAATTGATAATGGTATGGGAGAAAAACAAAGTGAAAAGTTCTTTGGATACTATTATCTCAACGGAATTCACTCACTCAAAAAATCACTCCATGATGCGGGTGTTGATTTTAATGATATTACGGATGTGGTGCTCACCCATCTACATTTTGACCATTGCGGTGGAAGTGTGAAATGGAACACTATGAAAGATAATTATGAGTTGACATTCCCCAATGCAACATACTGGGTTCATGAATCGCATTGGAATCATGCTATAAATCCTAATCCTAGAGAGAAAGCATCTTTCCTTAAAGAAAATATGCTCCCTATTCAGGAATTGGGTCACCTAAAATTCATGCCTGACAACCTCCAGATTACTGATAATATATCGGGCATTTTAGCTCAAGGACACACCGAGTCTATGTTTTGTCCCAAGATATTCATTGGTAATCAAACGCTGGTATTTATGGCTGACATGATACCGAGCATTGGTCACATTAAACCCAATTACGTAATGGGTTATGATATACGACCACTGGAGACGATGAAAGAGCGAGAGTCGTTCCTTAAAAAAGCAGTATCCGATGAATACATTCTGTTTTTTGAACATGATTTATCCATTGAATGTGGAACCATATCCGTGGGAGAAAGAGGCTATCAAATTCAGAACGCAGGAAATTTGAGTGACTTTGTGAAATAAAAATACCTTTGTTCATCTAGCAACAAAAACCAAAACTAAAAACCAATGGAAAATCAATTTGATAATGCATTAGATTACCACTCAGAGGGTAGACCAGGCAAAATCGAAGTTGTCCCTACCAAACCAACTCAAACCAAAAGAGACTTGAGTTTGGCCTATTCGCCTGGAGTAGCAGACCCTTGTGAAAAAATACATGACAATCCTCAAGATGCTTTTAAGTACACTGCCAAAGGAAATTTAGTGGCTGTAATCAGTAATGGATCTGCCGTATTGGGATTGGGTAATCTGGGGCCCCTTGCTTCAAAACCGGTCATGGAAGGAAAGGGAGTCCTATTCAAAATATTTGCTGATATTGATGTTTTTGACATTGAAGTAGATGCTTCTGATCCTCAAAAATTCATTGATGTTGTAAAAGCACTTGAACCTACTTTCGGAGGAATTAACTTGGAAGACATCAAGGCTCCTGAAAGTTTCTTAATTGAGGAAACCCTCAAAAAAGAAATGAAAATTCCACTGATGCACGATGACCAACATGGCACCGCCATTATCAGTACTGCTGGATTGCTCAATGCATTGGAGTTGGCCAACAAAAAAGTAGATGAAGTTAAAGTCATTGTCAATGGTGCTGGTGCAGCTGGAATTTCATGCGTTAAATTATGGATATCAGTAGGTGTTAAAAAAGAAAATATATACATGTTTGACCGAGAAGGTCAAGTCAGTGATTGCAGAAAAGATCTAGACCCTTGGAAGGAACTTTTCAAAACACCCAAAAAATTTGATTCTTTGGCTGAAGCAATGCAAGATGCCGATGTTTTTTTAGGCTTATCCGTTGGGAATATTGTGACGCAAGACATGATTCGGTCAATGGCAAAAAACCCCATTGTTTTCGCACTCGCAAATCCAAATCCAGAAATTGCATACGATGAAGCAATGGCTTCAAGAGATGATATTATCATGGCTACTGGTCGATCTGATCATCCAAATCAAGTGAACAATGTATTGGGTTTTCCATTTATATTTAGGGGTGCATTGGATGTAAGAGCAACGGCAATCAATGAAGAAATGAAGTTGGCTGCAGTTAAGGCCCTTGCAGAATTAGCCAAAGAACCGGTACCAGATGTTGTACTCATCGCTTACAACCAACCTGATATGAGTTTTGGGAGAGATTATATTATACCCAAACCTCTTGATCCACGATTAATTACAAGTGTATCTCCTGCAGTAGCTAAAGCAGCTATGGAAAGTGGTGTTGCTCAGTTTGACATTAACGATTGGGACGGTTACAAGACAGAGTTAAGAAAAAGACTGGGACTTGATAATCGATTCCTTCGAAACCTAACCTTAAGAGCGAAACAAAATCCACAACGTGTGGTATTTGCTGAAGCAGATAATCCTAAAATTTTAAAAGCCGCACATACCGCAAAAGAGGAAGGAAGTTGTATTCCAATCCTTCTTGGCTTTGAAGATTACATCAGAGGACAAATTGAGGAACTGGGATTAAATTTGGATGATTGCACTATTATAGACCCCAGTCGTTCACCAGAAATTACCAATCGTTATGGGCAAATTTATTATGAAAAAAGAGCTCGTAAAGGTATTACGCTTCTTGAGGCAACACGAAAAATGAGGCAAAGAACCTACTTCGGTACCATGATGGTTGATCT
>Ga0213866_10000527_pt1 | contig 30691 bp, 23 predicted proteins | sample PICome_11_FD_160079 | JGI IMG/M metagenome (GOLD analysis project Ga0213866, IMG submission 160079) | Coastal seawater microbial communities near Pivers Island, North Carolina, United States - PICO284 | ecosystem: Environmental > Aquatic > Marine > Coastal | place: USA: North Carolina... | reverse complement strand
ATATATTGGCATTAGTTGGATCTAAGGATTATTTTAATACTGATGAGGATGGTAATGTTAATGTATTAACTACTCAACAATCTCCAGGATCATCTATTAAGCCATTGGTTTATGCGCAGGCTTTTACCAAGGGATATAATCCAGATTCTTATTTATTTGATTTACCTACTAATTTTGAAACAACTCCAGGATTGCCAGCTTATGAACCTAATAATTTTAATTTACAATTCAATGGTCCTGTTAGTATCAGGAGAGCTTTAGCAACTTCTCTGAATGTTCCAGCTGTCAAAGCCTTATATTTAGGAGGGATTCAAGATACTTTGGAATTAGGAGGTAAATTGGGTATTACTGATTATTCTAATAATAGAAAGTCTGGTTTAGCTATGGCATTGGGTGGAGCTGAATTAAAACTTTTAGAGCATTTTGGTTCATTTTCTGCTTTTGCTAATGATGGAAAATTTAATCAGATTACTCCTTTGATGAAAGTCACTAAAACATCTGGCGAGGTATTGTATTCTTGGGAAAGAAATGAAAAACAGATATTAGATGAGAATGTCTCGAGACAGATTACTGATATTTTAGCTGATAATAATGCTAGATCTTCAGTATTTGGATTTACCAATAATCTTAGTATACCAGGAGTTGAAGTGGCTGCTAAAACAGGAACTAGTCAAGAATTTAGAGATGCACTCACTGTTGGATATACCACTAATTTAGTAACAGGTGTCTGGGTAGGACGTAATGATAATAAACCAATGAAGAATGGTGCAGATGGATCGGTTGTGGCTTCTCCAATTTGGAATAGGTTTATGAAAGAGGCAATTGCTAGCGGTAGAAAACCAGGTAAATTTAATAAACCGGAGATTAAGCGAGGGGATAAACCAATGGTTAATACAGGAGGATTTGAATATAATAAGAAATTTAAGATTAATAAGGCTACAGGTAAAATTGCCACTGAATTAACACCTCCAGAATTAGTTGAGGAAAGGGAAGTTAAAACTGTACATAGTGAATTATATTATGTAAAATTAGATGATGTTTTAGGGGATTGGCCAAAAAAACCACAGGAAGATCCTCAATTTGAAAATTGGGAAAAAGCAGTGTTATCTTGGGCTAGGTCTAAAGGTTATATTACAAATATCCCTGATGATAGAGATAATGTTTATACAGACGATAATAAACCAAATATTACAATTAATAGTCCTATACAAGGAAGCTCTATTAATGGGAATAGCATCCCTTTGGATATTAAAGTAACCGCCCCACAAGGAATAAAACAAGTAGATATATATTTAGATGATGTGGTTGTACTTTCTACTGAATCAGGTACTATTAATCAAACAATTATTGCTCCTTCGGGAGGAGATAAGAAGTTAACGGTTAGAGCCTTTGATATTTATCTCAATAAATCAGAAGCTAGTATAAATATCAATATTAAACTAGATTTAATCAGCCCATTAGTAGAAAGTTTTAGTGTATCAGGAGATGCTGTTTCAGGATTTGTTTTATCAGCAAATGTTACAGATTCACAGGGAGTTGCACAAGTAGAATTTTATGATGAGACTCAAGGACAGTTAGTAATTCTAAAAAAACCAACTATAGCTCCTAAAACCTTTACTTATAACTATAAACCACCATTAGGGATAAGTAGCTTTAACTTTTATTTGAAAGCTACAGATTCATCTGGAAATATAATAAATAGTAATAAAATTATCAAATAATGATTGATACTCATTGTCACCTACATTCTCAAGAATTTGATTCCATTAGAGATAATTTATTACTGCAAATTCAAAATAGTAATATCAAAGCAATATTGGTGGGCACCAGTATTGAGGACAGTATTACAGCTATTAATCTTGCTAATGACTATAATTTTTTGTATGCTTCATTAGGTGTGCATCCTCATGAATATGAAACTATAGATTTAGATTTAGTTTATCAAGATATGGACCATATCTTATCCCATAAATATATAGTTGCAATTGGTGAGTGTGGTTTAGATTTTTATTATCATAAAGCTAGTGAAGTCAAAGCTAAACAAGAAAAGTTATTCAGATTACATTTAGATCTGGCATTAAAATATAATAAGCCGGTAATTATTCATACTAGAGATTCATTTGAAGATACTTATCGTATTTTATCAGAATATAAAGATTTAATTATAATTCTCCATTGTTTTACTGGAGATCCATATTGGGTTAATCAGTTTTATAATTTACAACATATAGTATATTTTTCTTTTTCAGGTATTATTACCTTTAAAAATACCGTTTCAATCCAAGAGTCTGTAAAGGTAGTTCCAATCAGTAGATTATTGGTTGAGACAGACTCACCTTATTTAGCTCCAGTTCCACATAGAGGAGCACAAAACACTCCTTTGTTTCTGAAATATAATATTGATCAAATCTCTATATTAAGAAGTATAGAATCTCAAGAATTAACTCAAATATTAGATACAAATGCAATTCAAGCATTCACGTTATAGAGTGAGGTTTGAGCATAATTAGCACTCTTGACAATAGACTGCTAGTAGGTGTATAATATTTATGTAAAAATTAATATATGAAGTATGAGTAAAATTATTGGTATCGACCTTGGAACCACTAACTCAGCTGTTGCTGTAATAGAGGGTGGTTCTCACAAAATTTTAGAAAATTCTGAAGGAAGTCGTACAACTCCTTCTATAGTTGCAGTCTCCAAAAGCGGAGAAAGATTAGTAGGGATTGTAGCTAAGAGACAAGGTGTTGTTAATCCTAAGAATACTATTTTCTCAGCAAAAAGATTGATTGGACGTAAATTTTCTGATCCTGAGGTACAAAAAGATAAAGCTCTTTTACCTTATGAGATTAGAGAGGCCTCTAATGGAGGTGTTGAGATTAAGCTTGGAGATGAGTGGAAACAGCCAGCTGAAATTGCTGCTATTGTTTTACAAAAACTTAAGGCTGATGCAGAAGCTAAATTAGGAGCTCCTGTCACTGAGGCTGTAATTACCGTTCCAGCTTATTTTGATGATGCTCAGAGGCAGGCTACAAAAGATGCCGGTAAGATTGCAGGACTGGATGTAAAGAGAATTATTAATGAACCTACAGCAGCAGCTTTATCTTATGGTTTTGATAAGAAAAAGGATCAACAAATCGTGGTTTATGATTTTGGTGGAGGAACCTTTGATGTATCTGTGCTTGAAGTTTCAGCAGATACAATTGAAGTAAGATCTACGAATGGGGATACTCATTTAGGAGGAGATGATTTAGACCAAAGAGTAATGGATTATCTTCTAAGTGAATTCAAAAAAGATCAGGGGATTGATTTATCAGGTGATAGTCTAGCCATTCAAAGATTAAAAGAGTCAGCCGAAAAAGCAAAGATTGAGTTATCCAGTTCTATTCAAACTGAAATAAGCATTCCATTTATTGCTAATGACGAAACTGGTCCAAAACATTTGAATATTCAGATGACCAGAGCAAAATTAGAAGAATTGGTGAAAGATTTGATCGAACGCACTAAAGCTCCTTGTGAGAAAGCTCTTGCAGATGCTGGATTCAAGAAAGGAGATATAGAAGAGGTTATTTTAGTTGGAGGACAAACTAGAATGCCAGCTATTAAAGAATTTGTAAAAGAATTATTTGGTAAAGAAGCTAATCAAGGTATTAATCCAGATGAAGTAGTAGCTATTGGAGCTGGAATTCAAGGTGGAATCTTACAAGGAGATGTTAAAGATATCTTATTATTAGATGTAACTCCATTATCCTTTGGAATTGAGACTATGGGAGGTGTGGCTACTAAAATTATTGAGAGAAACACTACTGTCCCAGTATCTAAATCTCAAATTTTCTCTACAGCTAGTGACAATCAGCCATCCGTAGATATTAATGTCGTACAGGGAGAGCGAGAATTTGCTAAAGATAATAAATCTCTAGGACGTTTCATATTGGATGGTATCCCTCCAGCACCAAGAGGTATACCTCAGATTGAAGTATCATTTGATATTGATGCTAATGGTATTTTGAAAGTTACCGCTAAAGATAAAGCCACTAATAAAGAGCAGTCTATTCGAATTGAGGCATCCTCAGGGTTGTCTGATGCAGATATTGAGCGAATGACCAAAGATGCGGAACTCCATGCTGAAGAAGATAAGAAAGCTAAAGAATTAGTAGAGATAAGAAATCAAGCTGATACTCTAATCTATTCTGTAGAAAAACTACAAAAAGATAGTAAGGATAAGATTAAGCCAGAAGATAATCAATCTTTGACTGACAAAGTCAATGCTCTAAAAGAAGTTAAAGATAAAGATTCTCAAGAAGATATTCAGAAAGCTTTAGATGAGTTATCTACTATTTCACAGAAAGTAGGAACAGAAATGTATCAAGCAGAGCAATCCCAAGCTAATGCTGATCCACATTCAGGACATGACCATGGTCAATCAGAAGAGGTGAAGGAAGAATCAGGTTCTAATGCAGAAGCTCCAAAAGATGCAGAATTTGAAGATAAAAAATAATACTATTATAAATCTCACCTAATCCCAATAAGACTCTATCTTAAAAGATAGAGTCTTATTGGTTTACCTAAACTTTTTATTTTCTAATTTTTTCTTGACTTAGTCTAAAATAATTCCAAAAAACCCATAAAACAATATAAGCTAGTAGAAATCCAACTAAATCAAAGGCTATATCAAGAGGTTTGCCTTCTCTCCCAAATACCCAAGTTTGATGCCATTCATCTAATAATGTAGCTATGAATCCAATACATAAAGTTTGAGTATTAATATAAATGAACTGGCTATGATTCATTTTGTTAAGTTGAGTGTTTGAAAATGCCCAAAAGAAAGATAAATATAGTAAAAAGTATTCTATAATATGAGCTCCTTTTCTTAGAAAGAAATCTATAATAGGAGTATAATCAGATTTCAGTCCAGGTTGATCTGATAAGTACCATATAGCACTAACTATAATAATTGATGGGATAAAACGAATATATTTCATATGCTTTTTATTATAGCATATAATTATATGATATTAAAAAGGCTAGTACCAACTTTAGGTATAGACTTTATTTTCTTATACAACTTATTTATCCATAATTTGACAAAAGCACGTGTTAGTATAGAATATAAAGCAAAATATGCTATAATAAAATTATAAATAATAAAAATATTATGAATACAAGAGTAAAAAAAGTAAAGAAAGCCTTCACCCTCCTCGAGATATTATTAGTAATAGCCGCAATAGGAATATTAGCAGCAATAGTATTAATAGCAATCAATCCCACAAGACAAATAGCACAAGTAAGGAATGCACAAAGAAGATCAGATATAAATACAATATATAAAGCATTAGAACAATATCTAATAGATAACAAAACCTATCCTACAGATATAACTGACTCAAAGAAAGTTATATGTGATACAGGAAGTAAAACTACTGCAGATACATTAGACCCAACTAATTTATGTGACGGCAAAGTAGACCTAAGAGTATTGGTTCCAACATATATAGCAGCAATACCAAAAGATCCAAGTGGATTAGTATATGAGGTATATAAGAACCCAGCTAATAATAGAATAGGAGTAGAAGCTCCAGGAGTAGAATTAGGACAAAGTATAGCAGTAAATCCAATTTCTACAACTCCAGCTCCAACTCCTACCCCTACCCCAGCACTGGGTATAACATCTTGTCCAACAGGATATATTCCAGTGCCAGGAAATAGTCTATATGATACTAATAACTTTTGTGTAATGAAATATGAAGCCAAGGCAGTAGATATAAATAACCCAACAGTGGGATTGAAAGACCCAGTAACATCTAGTGGTTCAACACTATCCAATACCATAGCTGATAATGTGATAGCCACAACAGCAGCCAATAATAGAGCAATAGCCAGTGTAGCCAGTGGCTATCCAATAGGGAATATATCTCGTGCCACAGCAGCTACATATTGTACAACTGCTGGAGCGAGTTTAATCACCAATAAAGAATGGATGACTATAGCTAGAAATATAGAATCACAATTAAGTAACTGGACAACAGGTACAGAAGCATCAACAGCAATAGGCATAGGCAGTTTATATAGAGGTCATAGTGATAAAGTTCCACCTAACGCATTAGAAGCAGGCCCAGATAATGATGGGTATATAGGGACAGGACAAAGCGGATTTAATATAGAAAGAAGAACTCATAGTCTAAGCAATGGAGAGATAATTTGGGATATGAGCGGGAATTCCTGGGATATGACTGATAATAGCATTATGGGAGTAGATAAACCCAATCATAACTTAGTTGGTCAGTGGCAAGACTGGACATCAATAAGTGATTATGGACCATCATTAAGTTATGACTTAACCCGCCCTAGTAATAATACTTGGAATAGTAATCAGAACATGGGACAATATGCAAAAGGAGACTCAACAGGAGGCCCCTTTGTATTCCTAAGAGGTGGTGATTGGCGTACTATCACAGATACTCAGCCTTCACTTTCGGGTATTTTTGCACTAGCTCTCTTTATTTCAGATCCTAGTGAAATGGATGCTCTTGGTTTCCGCTGTGTGATACGTTGAGAGGGCAACTGACGTTATTCTATTCAATTTACTTTTAGGATTGATTGGTATACTATATATGATATCTTCTGTACTCTTCACAAAATTAAGTATTTATGCTATAATAAATTCTATATTATGTAATAATAGGGAATAGAGTATATGAGTAAGCCAATTAAATCAGTAGTTAAACTACAAGTAAAAGGTGGTCAAGCTAATCCAGCTCCACCAGTAGGAACCGCATTAGGGCCCCATGGGATTAAATTACAAGAATTTTGTATCAAATTTAATGATGCTACTAGAGAGCAAATGGGAGAGGTTGTACCTGTAGAGGTTACAATTTATGAAGATAGAACATTTGATTTTATTCTTAAAATTTCTCCTGTCTCAGCTCTTATCAAAAAAGAGTTGAAATTAGCTAAGGGTTCAGCTACCCCAAACAAAACTAAGGTTGGTAAGCTAACCCAAGCTCAAGTAACAGCCATTGCAGAGAAAAAACTACCAGATTTGAATGCGTTTAATATAGATGCTGCAACCAAGATAGTAGAGGGGACTGCCCGCTCAATGGGAATTGAAATAACAGAGTAGGAGAGTATTATATTTATAATATTCGTTAGTACTACATAACTATAATAATTATGAGATCTAAATCATATCGTAACATTTTAGAGAAAGTAGACCGTACAAAAATATATCCACTTGTAGAAGCAATAGAATTAGTTTTAAGTCTTTCTAGAGCAAAATTTACTGAAAGTGTAGATATTCATATTAAAACTAATCTCAAAGGTACTAAAGGACCTCAATCAGTTAGAGGTGCCATTATTTTTGGGAAACCAGTAGCTAAAGGTAAAACAGTTTTGGTATTAACAGAAGATGAATCCAAATTAAAACAAGCTCAAGCAGCTGGGGCAGATAGAGTTGGAGGTAAAGAGATTGTTGATGAGATTAAGCAAGCTGGCGGAATTAATTATGATGTCATTATTGCAACTACAGACTTTATGAAGTTTGTAGCTCCTGTGGCTAAAATATTAGGCCCAAAAGGCTTAATGCCATCTCCTAAAAATGGTACAGTGACTGATGATGTAGAAAGAGTGGTTCAAGAATTCAAAGCTGGAAAGTCAGAATTTAGAATGGATAAAACAGGTGTAATTCATCAAGCTATTGGAAATGTTACTTTTACTAGTGAGGAATTAGAAAAAAATATCCGAGACTTTGTAGCAGAAGTAAAAAAACATCAACCTGAGAAGGTTAAGGGAGAATTTGTAAAAAATATTTATCTATCTCTTACTCAGAGTCCATCTATTAAGATTAAATTATAATTCAATTTGTAATTTAATTACAGGAGAGAGTCTATTATAGACTCTTTTTTTGTGTATATATAAAATTCAAATTATATTAAGGGGTGAAATCATAATAGATATAAATTATTATCTTTACTAATTGTGGATAACTATTTATCTTGTTAGGGTAAATATTATTCTATAGTGGTATAAATATGCTTTTTTATACTATATATAGTATAAAAGTTGTATATACAGAATAATTCTGATATAATGATTTTACCGCTTATAATAATTAGATAAATATAATATATACAGATATGGCAGTCACACAAATCACCAAAAGAGATGGAGCTATAGTAGAGTTCAATCAGGCTAAAATTTGGAAGGCAATTAGTAAGGCTTTTTTAGATGTGAAACAAAACTTCACAGCAGAAGAAGCAAAACAAGTAGATGGCGTTACTGAATCAGTGGTACATGCACTAGATGAACAGTACATAGATAATTATCCTACAGTTGAAATTGTCCAGGATATTGTAGAGAAAAAGCTAATGGAAAGAGGTTTCTATGATGTAGCTAAGGGATATATTCTTTATCGTAAAGCTCATGACGATGCTCGTAGGGAAGAACAGGCTAAATTAGAAGGAGCCCATCCTACTCTCAAAGTACGTAAAGCTTCTGGAGAAGTGGTATCTTTTAATCGATATAATATTACTAAAACTTTATCCTATCATATATCAGGTTTAGAAAATGATATTGATATGAATTTGATTGTATCAGGTATAGAGAATAGTATTTATGACGGGATGACCACTAAGGAAATTGCCCAAATTATGATTATGACTGTTAGGTCTTATATTGATAGAGATCCAGCTTATTCAACTTTAGCATCTAGATTGCTTTTGAATACAATTTATGAGCATGTGATTGGAGAAGATTTAGACTATGAGAATCTAGATAGTCTATATAAGAATTCTTTTGTGAATAATGTGAAGTCTGCTGTGGAGTTTGGGCTCTTGAGTAAGGATATGCTTGACTATAATCTAGAATGGTTGGCTGGTAAAATAAAACCTGAGCGAGATGGATTATTTAAGTTTTTAGGAATTCAGACTTTATATGACAGATACTTTATAAAAGATCCAATGACTAAAAAGATGTTTGATACTCCTCAGGGATTTTGGATGAGAGTAGCTATGGGATTAGCTTTGGTAGAAAAACCTGAAGTTAGAGAACAAAAAGTAGTAGACTTTTATGAAATTATGTCTCAGATGTATTTTGTACCCTCTACTCCAACTCTATTCCATTCAGGTACAAATCACCCGCAACTATCTTCTTGTTATCTAAATACAGTAGAGGATGATTTGGGACATATTTTCAAAGTTATAGGTGATAATGCACAAATGTCAAAATGGTCTGGTGGAATTGGAACTGATTTTACTAACTTGAGAGGAATAGGAGCTTTAATTAAGGGGACAGGAGTTGAGAGTCAAGGTATAGTGCCTTTTCTGAAAGTTGCTAACGATACTACTGCTGCCATTAATCGTAGTGGAAAAAGGCGAGGAGCAGCTGTGGTTTATCTAGAGACTTGGCATATAGATATTGAGGATTTCTTGGAATTAAGAAAAAATACAGGAGATGAGAGGCGACGAACTCATGATATGAATACTGCTAATTGGATTCCAGATTTATTTATGGAAAGAGTAAGGCAGGATGGTGATTGGACATTATTCTCTCCAGATGAAACCTTGGACTTACATCATATTTATGGACAGGAATTCAATATAGCTTATAAAAACTATGAAAGATTAGCTGATGAAGGTAAGATTAGATTATTCAAGAGGATGAAGGCTAAAGATCTCTGGAGAAAAATGATTACTATGCTCTATGAGACAGGTCATCCTTGGATTACTTTTAAAGACCCTTCTAATATTCGTTCCCCACAAGATCATGTAGGAGTTGTACATAATTCTAATTTATGTACTGAGATTACTCTTAATAATTCTTCTGAAGAAACAGCTGTTTGTAATTTAGGATCATTAAATCTTAAATATTTTGTAAAAGATGGAGTTTTTGATCAGGAATTAGTTGCAAGAGTAGTCCCAATTGCAATTAGAATGTTGGATAATGTTGTAGATATTAATTTTTATCCAACTAAAGAAGGAGAGGTCTCTAATAAGAGACATCGTCCGATTGGGCTTGGAATTATGGGATACCATGATGCTTTATATCAATTAGATATTAATTTTGACTCTGAGGAGGCTGTGCAATTTGCTGACTCATCTATGGAGGTAATCTCATATTATGCGATTTTAGCTTCCAGTCAATTAGCTCGAGAAAAAGGAGCTTATGAGACATTCAAAGGGTCAAAATGGGATAGAGGAATTTTGCCAGTAGATACTATTCAACTCTTAGAGCAAGCTCGTGAAATGCAAATTCCAGTAGATAGAATAGAAAGATTAGATTGGTCAGTGATCAGAGAATCTATAAAGAAATATGGAATGCGAAATTCTAATACCATGGCTATCGCTCCTACTGCTACTATATCTAATATTGTTGTCTCTATACCTTCAATAGAGCCAATTTATAAAAACCTTTATGTAAAGTCTAATCAGGCTGGAGATTTTACAGTTATTAATTCATACTTAATTGAAGATTTGAAGAAAATTGGTCTTTGGAACCCAAGTATTGCTGATAAAATAAAATATTTTGATGGTTCTATTGCTCAAATTACTGAAATTCCAGCTAATCTTAGAGAAAAGTATAAAGAAGTATTTGAAATTGACCCTAAATGGTTAGTAAAAGCTGCCGCTTATAGAGGTAAATGGATGGACCAAAGTCAATCTCTTAATATTTTTTATCGGGGAGTTTCAGGAAGAGAAATTGCTGAGGTATACATGTATGCTTGGGAAATGGGAGTAAAGACAACTTATTATCTAAGGACACTAGCTATTTCACAGGTAGAAAAATCTACAGTTAGTATCAATGAATTTGGTACAACTCATCGTCGAGATTTTACTCAAAATGCAGTTAATATCAGTCCTAATAACTCCCAATTAAATAGTGCACAAGATAGTCAAGAGCCTAAGCTAGATACAATATCCTCAGAACAGTCTGTTCCACATTTACCACCAAAAAAATCAGAATCTAATATATTTGCGATTATAGAAGGTCAGATTTGTGAGTCCTGTCAATAAATTATTTAATTATAAAGATTATTACTATGCCTATTACACAAACCAATCAAAGAATTAATATCAATGATAGAAGAGTTATTAATGGTAAAGATGCTGATGTAGTGCAGCTACATCCAATGAAGCATAGTTTTGCTTGGGATGCTTATCTTACTGGCAATGCTAATCATTGGTTGCCAACTGAAATTGGAATGCAAATTGATGTAGAACAGTGGAAATCTAATAATATCCTCACTGAAGATGAAAGAATAGCTTTTCAGACTGTATTAGGGTTTTTTACTACTGCTGATTCCTTAGCTGCAAATAACTTAGTCCTAGCTACTTATAAGCATATTACTTCCCCAGAAATTAGGATGTATCTACTAAGACAAGCCTATGAAGAGGCGATACACACTCATGCCTATCAATATATGGTAGAAAGTTTGGGGCTTGATGGTAGTAAAATATTTAATATGTATAGAGAGGTAGAGACTATCTATAATAAAGCTTCATTTTTCTTGTCATTTAATGATGGTATCTTTGACCCTAGCTTTAAGACAGGTACCTTTGCATCAGATCAAAAGTTTTTAGAAAATCTCTGTGTATTCTCTTTGATTGTAGAAGGTATATTCTTTTATAGTTCTTTTGCTGTAATCTTTGGCTTCCAAAGACAAAATAAAATGCCAGGGAGTGCAGAGCAGATTCAATATATTATGCGAGATGAGTCTAATCATCTTAATTTTGGAGCTGATATGATTAATGCTATTAAGCAGGAACAACCAGAATTATGGACTCAGGAATTCCAAGCACATATTACTGATTTAATCAAGGAAGCAGTAGGTTTAGAGTATGAATTTGCAACTACTTGTTTCCCTAGAGGAATTATGGGTATCTCACAAGATGGATTTAGAAGATATATTGAATATATCGCAGACAGAAGATTGCAAAGAGTAGGACTACCTATTGTATATGGGACTGAGAATCCATTTACTTGGATGTCTGAATCAGTAGACTTAGCTAAAGAAAAAAACTTTTTTGAGACTAGAGTTATTGAATATCAAACAGGAGGAACTCTAGATTGGTAAATATAATACTAACCGTCATATTACAGTAACATAATTACTTGCAAAAGTATTTATTTTATAGTAAAATATGACGGTTATTTTACTTCACAATAATGTTCCTGGCAAAGTAGCTTGCATGAATAAATTTATGGAGATTGCTTTGCCAGGAATATTGTTTCTCCTCCTGGCATAATTTACTAGTTATGACCATGCAAATTCAAGTCTCAACACAAATATCAGAAGAATTTGAGATTCCCAAGACAGATTCTATAATTACTCAAAATGAATATATTAAAAATTGGGCAATACTGATACAAGAATCCATATCTTCCAATATTACTATTCCAATTGGATTTCAGCTTGAACTAATACAAGGAATCAATTTCATAAGGGTCAATTTATGTAGAACCGATAGATCTCGCACAAAAATTAAGTGTATTTTAATAATATCTATACAACAATTATTTCATAACAATACAATGACTGGGAGAGATGAAATAGTGCAAGTAATCAAAATAGAGATGGTAAATAGAGAGAAAGTTAGATTTTATGATTTTATGAGGGCATCTCAATATGTTGAGGAGCATAGCATCAGATTTATTACAACATATCAGCATATTTAATAGTAATATTATAATTTATAAAGTCTGTATTCGTACAGACTTTTTTTATTTTTTATGGTACAATTATAAGATATAAATATAATTATGTTAAATTATACAAAATCTTATCAAGAATTAAATCCTCAACAAAAGCAAGCAGTAGATACTTTAATAGGTCCAGTTATGGTAGTTGCAGGACCAGGATCTGGTAAAACTCAGCTTTTGTCTTTAAGAGTAGTCAATATTCTCAATACTCAGGATGTTTTACCAGAAAATATTATTTGTCTCACCTTTACAGATGCGGCAGCTTATAATATGCGACAGAGATTAGCTTCTTTTATTGGTAAACAAGCTTATAAAGTCAATATTCATACTTTTCATAGTTTTGGACAATCTTTATTGAAAGACTATACTGAATATACAGCAGGAATTGAGAGGAGTGCTATTGATGATATTGTTATAGCTGAAATCATTGGAGATATAATTGCTACACTTCCTTATAATCATATTTTGATTCCTAAAGGTGCAGATAGAAGTAAACTAATTCGAAATATATCTCAAAGTATTAAATATCTTAAACAGGCAGGGCTTACTCCAACTGAATATATACAAGTTTTAGAACAGAATCAGAAAGCATATAATGACATTATTCCAATTATACAAAAGATCAGTAATATTTCTCTTAATGGCAATAAAGATAGAGTTGATAAACTTAACCAAATTCGTATTTTAGCAGAATCTATCCCTCTTTATAATACAGACAGTTATTTTGATGATTATGGTACAAAATTACAAAAAACATTATTAGAGGCTTTGCAAGAAACTGAGTTATTAGAAAAAAATTATACTCCAATTACAAAATGGAAGGGAACTCATATTATTAAAGGTAAAGATGGACAAAAGACTTTAATTGATAGCGAAAGAGCAGATAAACAAAAAGCTATTGCAGATATTTATCAAAGATATCAAGATTATTTAAATAAGAATCAACTTCTAGATTTCTCGGATATGTTATTAAATGCTTTAACTTTACTAAGAGAAAATGATGGTTTGAGGGATAAACTACAGGAAAAATATCAATTTATTTTGGTTGATGAGTTTCAAGATACTAATGAGGTGCAAATGCAATTAGTATTGAGTTTAGTGGGGGATAATATAGAGCCTAATATTCTAGTAGTAGGGGATGATGATCAAGCTGTATATGGATTTCAGGGAGCAGATGTTTCACATATGTTATCTTTTCAAAATAAGTTTCCAACCGCTCAGCTAATTGTCCTAACTACTAATTACCGTTCTAGACAAGAGATTTTAGATATTTCAAGACAAGTGATTATTCAAGGTAAAGATAGACTTGAGAATAGAATTGAAGTTTTAGAAAAGAAGTTAGAATCAGCTAAATTAAGACAAGATGGAGATTTAGCTTACTATGAATTTCAAAACCAGTCTCAAGAATATACTTGGATTGCTAATACTATAGAAGAATATCGTAAACAACAAGTAGATTTGTCTGAAATTGCAATTATAGCTAGGAATCATAAAGCTTTGGAAGCAATAGTACCTTTTCTTGCCGAATATAATTTACCAATTGATTATGAGAAACAATATAATCTACTCAATGAAACCATCATCAATCAATTAGTGGTAATGCTTCAATTTATATACTCTCTAACTCCCACTCAATCTCCCCAAAATAATTTATTACCAGAAATTTTGAGTTATCCATTTTGGGGCATAGATAGATTACATACTTGGCAGTTTTTTCAAACAAGAGACTATACACAAACATATATTGAAAGATTATATAACTCAAGTGAAGCATCTCTACAGGAGATAGGTAAATTATTTTTGAACTTAGCTATTTTATCTGAGTATGAGACTATTGAAGTCATTATATTTAAACTTATAGGGTCAATCGATGGGAGTGTGGATATTAATTCAAAATTTCACCAATATTATTTTGGGAACAATGCTTTCGAATTAGATCAAAATACTTATATTTCTAATCTAGCAAAAATTGAAGCTTTTATTCATAATATAACATCATACAAAAAAGGAAAAAGGATTACTCTATTAGATGGTTTAAATACAATTCAGGCATATCAAAATCAAGGTGGAATGATGGTAAATTTAGCACTTAATAGTGGTAAACATACAGTCAAATTAATGACAGCACATAAAGTTAAGGGTTTGGAATTTGAGACAGTATTTGTGATCGGAGCTCATGCTCAGGGTTGGAGCAATAAAGGAGTAGCTTTCCCATATCCATTTGCTGTAAACTTACCAATTATACCCCGTCAGGACTCAGAAGATGATTTTTTAAGATTATTATTTGTTGCATTAACAAGATCTAAGGTCAATTTATTTATTACCAGTCATTTATATGATGATAAGGGTAAAGAAAGACAAGCTTTGCCATATTTAGATTTTCTAGCTTCTAATCCTGTACCAGATATAAATTATAAAGATTTAACTCAAGGTATTCTCAAGTCTATACAACCAGCATCTCTCTATAAACAAGAAATTTTATTTTTAGAGGGCGTAGTGCAAAATTATAAATTAAGTGCCTCGCATATTAATAAATTTGTAGATATAGAATATGGTGGACCATTAAGTGTTCTAGAATCGGTATTATTAAGATTCCCATCTATAAATAATCCAGCAATGACTTATGGAAATATTATACATAAAGTATTCCATTATATATCTATACAATTACAGTCTCAGAATATATACCCTGAATTAGATGATATAACAAACTTTGCAATCAAGTCATTATACCAGGAAGCATTAAGTGTGGAGGATACAGATTTAGTATTAAATAAATTACAAGATCAATTACCTAGTTTAATATTAGCTAAAAGAGATAAGTTTTTAATCCCACATCAATCTGAGTATAATGTAGGACCACTATTTCTGGAATATGAGGGAGTTCCTTTAACGGGAGTGATAGATAGGATAGAAGAGTATCCTGATCATTATACTGTTGTAGATTTCAAAACAGGGACCCCAGTTTTAAATTGGAATAATAAAGCTAAAGTAAATAAGCTAGATGCTTTTAAAAGACAACTGTGGTTCTATGCTTTATTATTGAAGTTATCAGGACAATATCAGGACAAACCTATACAGGGTAGAATTGATTTTTTGGAGCCTACTATAGAAGGCGAGTATATTTCTCTTGACTTGATAATTACAGATCAAGATATTGATTATATTGCCAAGTTAGTAGAGATTATATATCATAAAATATTGAGCTTAGATTTTCCTGATATTATAATTTATAGAAGTAATAATAAAGATGCTAATGACTTTATACAAGATTTAATAGAGAATAAGATATAATGCTATGAAAATAGGTATAGACGCAAGATTTTTTGGTACTAGTGGTAAGGGTTTGGGTAGATATACACAAAAGTTAGTTGAGGAATTAGAGAAAATTGATCATAATAATCAATATTATATTTTTCTAAATAAACATAATTTTGAAGAATATAATCCCAAGAATCCTAATTTTCATAAAGTATTAGCTAATATCCCTTGGTATTCTTGGCAAGAACAAATTATATTTCCTAATATTCTGAACACATATAAATTAGATTTAGTACATTTTTTGCATTTTAATGTACCAATATTGTATAGAAAACTATATTTTGTAACTATTCACGATTTGATTTTATTAGAGTATCCAACTCGTAAGGCCTCGAGGTTGAATACTATTGTGTATTGGATGAAAAATATGGTTTATAGATTGGTAATAATGAATGCTGTATACACAGCAAAAAAAGTTATTACTATATCTGAATATACCAAAAAATCAATTATGAAACATTTTCATATAAAAGGTAACAAAATACCAATGATTTATGAGGGAGTTGATTTAGAAAAATTCAATCCATTAAATGCTCAAGAATTTAATTTTAAACGCTTCCATATTAAGCCTAATAAATATATATTGTATGTAGGGAATGTGTATCCACATAAAAATATAGATGTACTAATAGATGTATTTTGTAATTTAAAACAAAAAAAAGAGATTGATAAAGATTTGAAATTAGTTTTAGTAGGAAAAACAGATTATTTTTTTGAAAATATTATCAAACAGGTAAAAGATTTGTATTTAGAAAAGTCAGTTATCTTTACAGGCTATGTTCCTGATGAGGAGCTTATATCTTTATATGAACATAGTTTATTTTATGTATTCCCATCCTTATATGAAGGTTTCGGCCTACCTCCATTGGAAGCTATTGCTCTTGGAGCTCCAATAGTTATCTCTAATGCCACCTGTTTGCCTGAGATTTTTGGGGACCATATAGAATATTTTGATCCTAAATCAAAAGATAATATGCAGGAGGTATTATATAATTTTATTTTAGATAATAACAAAAGAGAATTACAGAAGAAATATCATCAAGATATTTTGAATAAATACTCTTGGGCTGATATGGCAGAAAATACAAAAAAATTATATAATAGGAATAAGATATAAATATTCTTATATGATAAAAAAAATCTCATCGACTATAGACTTAAAAAATAGAAATATCCAGTCGAGAGAAGAAAAAACATCTATTAATTATAATAATTATATACAACAGGATTCTAATTCTCGTGATAGCTTTGACATACCTGTAACATTAGAAGAGAGTAATGGAGACTATATTAAAGATATAGAACTATTAGATTTTAATTTGCCATTAAATGATGAACCCCTGCAAGAAGATGAGGATGACATAATATTACAATCATATATGGAGGCTCCTCCTAGAATAGATTTTACACCTGTTCAATCTAAGAAATATATCTATAATAAACCCAAATTTATTAATAATATAAGACAATTATTTGTTATTAATACACACACTATTGATTCAGTTAAGACTTCAATGATAGTGTTCTTATCAATATGTCTTGTAATGACAATGACTATCCCATCTCTTCATATGGCTAATAATGGTATTAGGGTAAAAGATAATTTACTACTACAAGCTGCTGCTAGTAATAGTTTATTGAAATCTCCTATAAATACAAATTTTGATACATTAGCTACATCACTTGGGGAGATATCTAATGGGATTAATCAGAGTGCAGAAGACATAGCTTCTATACAAGGCAATCTAAATATACTATTATCTGTTTTGCCTGGATTATCTATGATACAAAATAGTAGTGATATTACTTCCAATATATCGGAAGTAATTGCTATAACAGGTGAGTTGTCCCAAGCTATTGAGCCATTTATGACTAAAGAAATCAACCCTTTTGATAATACCAAGCAAGTTACCGTAGTTGATGGTATGAAAACAATTAAAGATTTAAATCTCAAATTAATCCCAGTATTAGATGAATTACATACAAATCTTGAGAAATTACCTATTACTTTTATTCCAGGTTATGCGGGAATTGTATTAAGACAATTAAATCAAGATATTCCAAAATTAAGACAAGCTATGCTAGATTCTGAACCTTATATTGATCTATTCCTTAATTTTGTAGGCAGTGATATTGTAAAAAGATATGTTTTTATATTTCAGAATAATCAGGAACTAAGAGCTACAGGAGGGTTTATTGGTAGCTTCGGGATGATGAATATTGATAGAGGTGTAGTAAAAAAACTTGATATTAAAGAAATATATAATCCAGATGGACAATTATCAAAAAATATTCTAGCTCCAGAACCATTACAAGAATTGACTACTCGCTGGTATCTCAGAGATTCCAATTGGTTTGCTGATTTTCCAACAAGTGCTAGAAAAATTATTTCATTTTATGAAAAAACAGGTGGAGCTACCCCAGATGGAATTATTTCTTTAACACCTACAGTTATAGAAAGATTACTTCTGATTACAGGACCTATTGTTTTAGAAGAATATGGAATCACCATTAATTCAGATAATTTCGTCAAAATAACTCAATATCAGACAGGAGTAGCTTATAATAAAGTTGAAAACAAACCCAAACAATTTATAGCAGATTTAGCTCCAATATTAATCAATGAATTAATATCATCAGATGCTAGCCAATATCAAAAAATTATAGAAGCATTAAATAATTCATTTCAAGAAAAGCAAATATTATTATATTTTTTAGATCCAAAATTACAAGACATGGTCGCTAAATATAATTTAGGAGGTCAACTATATGATACTACTAAGGATTATCTATCTATTGTGCATAGTAATATTGGGGGGTATAAGACAGATGGAGTAATGCAAGAAAATTTAAATATATCTACCCAAATAAAAGAAAATAGTAAAGTAGTTAATAAGGTAATAGTTAGTAGAGTTCATAAAGGAGGGGATACAGAATTTGAATGGTGGAATAAAGACAATATTAATTATATGAGGACATATATTCCTAAAGGTTCTAGAATTCTAAATGTATCGGGCTATACATTTAGAGGAGAAAAACAAATATTAGAGGGAGTAGCTGGATATGAGCAAGACACTGATCTCAAAGCTATAAATACTACTATATCTCACAATGATGATTGGCATATTGATATTTTTGAGGAAAGTGGTAAATTAGTTATAGGTGGTTGGGTAATCACTAAACCAGGAGAAACAAGTCAAGTTATGGTGGAATATGAATTACCATTTGATGTCAAATCTCATGATATCTATTCTTTAATTTTACAGAAACAATCAGGTAATTTAGGAATTAAGTATCAATATAAGTTGGAATTACCTCAAGATAAAAAAGTAATTTGGGATAAATCATCTTTCAATTTAGAGAAAAATGGCATGGAGTATAAAGTCACAGATGGTATCTTGAGAACAGATGAGTATATAGGGGTTCAAATTAATTAGTAGATATGACAATACAAGAAAACATAGATTTAAAAAAACTATCAACTTTCAGAATAGGAGGTAAAGCAAAATATGTAGTTTTTGCTGAAAATAATGATGATATTATCTCAGCTTTGAGATTTGCACAAGCAAAAAGTATTCCAATTGGGATTATTGGATCTGGCTGTAATTTATTAATCTCAGATGATGATATTGATGGGTTGGTAATTAAAATGAATACCAAAGCTATAGATATCAAAAATACACAACTATTTGCAGAAGCTGGAGTATCTTTAGCAGCTCTTACTGCTTTTGGGCATAAGAATAATTTAACTGGTATTGAATGGGCACCATCTGTCCCATCTAGTGTTGGAGGTGCCATTAGAGGTAATGCAGGAGCTTTTGGAGGAGAAACTAAAGATAAACTCAAGCAAGTCAGAGTATATAGAGAGGGAGACATTATAGATATTGAATCTACTGCGTTAGATTTTCAATACAGATATAGTAGCTTTAAGTCTGAGGGCAATAAAGATATTATTCTTGGTGGATTATTTGAATTAGAAACAGGAGATATTGTGAATAGTCAAAAACAAGTCCGAGATAATATTATTGCAAAAAATAAAAATCAGCCAGTTGGAGTCGCATGCTCAGGGTGTATTTTTAAGAATTATGAAGGTAAGATTGATATAGAAATATATAATAAATATCCAGATTTAGCAAAATTTGATGAGAATGGTATAATTCCTAGTGGATATTTGATAGAACAAGCAGGTCTAAAAGGTATTAGTTATGGAGGAATACAAGTTAGTGATAAGCATGCCAACTATATGATTAATATTGGAGATGGGAAGTTTGAGGATGTAATGAATTTGATTCAAATAGTCAAAGATAAAGTATTTCAAGAATTTGGTGTTAATATAGAAGAAGAAGTAGTTTATCTACATCAGCAAATGAAAATAATATAAAATTTCTATGATTAATTATACTCCATTAATTATTACTATAATCTTGTCATATATACCTAGTTTTGCTTGGTTAGGGTTCGTGTTGTCTCAAGATATCCATCAAGAAAAGGCCACAGATATAGCAAAAGCTTTTATATTAGGTAGTTTTATAGCGGTACCTGTAGTTATATTCTCAGTTTGGGGTAGAGAAATGTTAGACATCTTCTTAATTCCAACCTCAGATAATTTAAATAAATTTATTTTTGGTGCTTTAAGCGAAGAAATAATTAAGGGAGCTTTCGTCTATTGGTTTGCTATTAGTACTAGTAAATGGGATGAGCCTATCGATACCTTTATCTATGCTGCTACTGTAGCTCTAGGGTTTGCTGGTATTGAGAATTTAGTTTATGTACTCACTTATTATAAAGATGATTTTGCTGCTATACAACAGTTATTAGTCCTGAGAGCCTTTACTTCTTTACTTATACATCTCATCTCTAGTTTCTTATTTACATATGGGTTAGTATTATATTTCAAATATAATACTAAAATTAATGGAATTTGGCTTGCCTTAGCAGGAATAGTATTTCATGGTCTCTGGAATTTAGTAATAGACTTGTCTATTAACGGGGGTAGAAGTATAATATTAGGATTTTATTTTATAATATGTATCCCATTGTTTATTGGGATGATTTTTACTATTAAACATCTAAGAATAAAGTCTAAATAATCAATCAATCTATATTCTAAAATATCAACAGATATCCATCATTTGAAAAAAATTGGGGTATGCTTTTATGTTAAATTATAGATAAGTGGAGGCAATTGTGGTATTTATGACCACACGGTTGTAATGGAGGTTCAGGGATAGTCATTATTAGGTATCCAACAATATAACTTATTGTTCAATAATATTTTTTACTATATATTTATAAAATCTAGTTATTTATACTTGATTAGATACCACTTATATTAATTTGAGTATATAAGTAATATAAAGATTGTTTGTGGGAGTGTATTTATGATTGATGTGGAAGAAAGGTAACTTTTTTACTATAATTCAAAGAGGTGCTTTAAGATAAAATTACAATTATTGGGGATGTGGAATATATTATTTGTTTTGTACGGTGCTTTGACTTTTTTGGTTAAATAGGTTATATTATAAGAAATTATTGAATAATAATAATATGGCAAGAATTAATCCAGAAATAGAGACATTTGCAAAAATTAAGGTAGTAGGAGTTGGTGGAGCCGGTGGGAATGCTCTTAAGAGAATGATAGAATCAGATATTAAGGGAGTAGAATTCGTAGCTGTAAATACAGATGCTCAAGATTTACATCATTCTCAAGCAGAGCACAAAGTCCATTTGGGAAAAAATTTAACTCGTGGATTAGGTGCTGGTATGAATCCAGAAGTTGGTAGAAAAGCAGCTGAGGAAAGCAAAGAAGAAGTGTATCAAGCAGTTAATGGTTCTCATATGATATTTATCACTGCTGGTATGGGGGGAGGCACTGGCTCAGGAGCATCTCCTGTAATTGCTCAGGCCGCTAAGGAGAGTGGAGCCCTTACTGTGGCAGTAGTAACCAAGCCATTTATGTTTGAGGGGATTCAGCGAAAAAAAATTGCTGAGGCTGCTTTTGAGGAATTAAAGAAAAATGTAGATACAATTATTACTATCCCAAATGATAAAATTCTAAATATTATTGACAGGAATACTCCAGTTTTAGAAGCCTTCTCTATGATTGATGATGTCTTGAGGCAAGGAGTACAGGGTATTTCTGATCTTATTACTACTCCTGGGCTTGTTAATGTAGATTTTGCCGATGTTAGTGCTATTATGAAAAATGCAGGTTCAGCTTTGATGGGAATTGGAAGTGCTACAGGCGAAAATAGGGCAGTAACAGCTGCTAAGATAGCAATCAACAGTCCATTATTAGATATTTCAATCAAAGGTGCTAAGGGGGTATTATTTAATGTAACTGGAGGGAAAGATTTATCTATGGCAGAGATTAATGATGCTGCTAATGTTATTATTGAATCTATTGATCCTGATGCACAGGTTATTTTTGGAGCTGTTATTAATGATAAGTTTACTGAAGGAGAAGTGCAAGTAACTGTTATTGCAACAGGGTTTGATGCTAAAAATTCAAAACTAACTCAAAATGATACTCATAAAAATACAATTCAAGAGCCTACTTTAGAAGAGTTACAAAATAGAGTTGATGAAGAAAAATCCAAAAAACAAGTAGAAGAAGCACGACTTCAAGCAGTAGAGTCCAAAAAAGATGAATTTATCAGGAATGTAGAAGCAGATCCAGAAGATGCCTTTGAATTACCAGCCTTTATTAGAAATAAATTAAATAAAAAGTAAATAACTTGTCAAAATATCTAAAAATCTGTATAATACATAAATCATTGGCCACATCGTCTAGCCCGGTCTAGGACATCCCCCTCTCACGGGGAAAACAGGGGTTCGAATCCCCTTGCGGCTACTATTTTTTGCAGCAAAGAGAGATATAGTATATCTCCTCTACCTAACTTTATTTTGGTAATTTATCTCTGAGTTTGCGATGATATGTAACTGCAAATCTATGAGCCTCGTCTCTTATTTGTTGTAGTATTTGTAGTGATTTATTGTTTTTTGGTAATAATAGGGGCTTTTCTTTGTTAGGGATATAAATTTCTTCTAATCTTTTGGCAAGGGATATAATAGGTATAGATCTAAATTCAATATTCCCTTTTTGCTGTACCTTTATTACCGTTGATAATTGTCCTTTACCTCCATCAATTAGAATTAGATCAGGTATTTGCCAATCAGTTCTTTTGAATCGACGAGTTAAGGCTTGATTTAGGTTGTAGAAATCATCGCCACCTTCGGGAGGCTGGTTAATTCTAAATTTCCGATATTGAGATTTATTAGGTTTTCCATTCTCAAATACTACCATAGAAACTACCGCTTTATCTCCATGGAAATGTGATGAGTCATATCCTTCAATTCTTTTTGGTAATTTATCTAATTTGAGTGTATTTTGTAAAGCCTCTATATACTTATGCTTATAGCTTGTACTAGTTTGAATAATACCTTTATGTAATGATACTTTTTCTAGAGCTTCAATTTGATTTTTTACTTCTAGAGCTTGCTCAAATTTTTGTAATTTGGAATAACTTTGCATTTGTAGATGTAGGTTCTTTATAATAGTTTTAGATTTACCTTTCATAATCTCAACTATGGTATTTAATTTTTCTTGATATTTTATTCTATTAATATTCTGAATACAAGGAGCATCACATTTACCTAATTTATAGTAAATACATGGTGATTTAGGCATAGTTTTACATGAACGATAGGGAAAATACTTTCTGAGTATTTTTAGGGTTTTCCTCAAGGCATCTGCATTTACAAAAGGCCCTAGAAAATTTACATTATTTGAATGATTATTAAGATAAGTTTTGTGAGCTACAAAAATTCTAGAAAAATCTTCTTTTGTCCAAACTAAATATGCATAACTTTTATCATCTTTTAGTAGTACATTGTATTTAGGATTATATTTTTTTATTAAATTAGATTCTAAGATTAAAGCCTCAATTTCACCATCACAAGGTTTTAGTTCTATATGGGAGATTTCTTTTACCATTGATTTTTTTGCTAAATTCAATGAATTATTTGATCTAAAATAACTATTAACTCTATTATTCAGATTAATGGCTTTTCCAATATAAATAATTTTGTTCTCTTGGTTGAGAAAAAGATAAACTCCAGGTATTTTGGGGATGTCTTTAATTATTGAAGATAAATTAATAGTCATATATAAAAAGTTATCCACTTATTCATAAAAATTTGAATTGTATGATATAATAATATTATACAATAATACTAATATATATACTAATATCAAATTACATGGTTGAAACATCAAAAAAGAAGGGTTTATACAAATCTACAGAATATAAGATGTTTACTGGAGTTGCTGCTGGTATAGCAGACTATATTGATACCAATCACGGATCAGTGAGGATTTTATTTATACTACTAACTTTAGCTGGGGGTATTGGTTTAGCTTTATATATAACATTATCTATCATATTACCTACAGAAGTTGAAATGGCAGAGAAAGAGGATAGAGAGTTTTATTATCATATGACACATGATAGTATAAAGCCTCATAATCCAACATTATTAGATAAATATTCATTATTATCTAAAACAAATATAGTAGCATTAGGGTTGATTTTTATCGGAATATTATCTTTATATCTAAGGATTGTTCCATGGGAATTAATACCAGTAATGTGGAGATATCCCAGTATTATTATAATAATTAGCTTTGGATTTATCATAAAAAGTATAACACAAAAAAAATAATAATAAACTTTTATGCATAGTGTAATCATAGATAATGACTTAGAAAAAAAACCATCAAAGAAATTGGATATAAAGATTAATTTTAGTAAAATTTATCTAGGTTTATTGATAGTTATTGTAGTATTAATTTATTTTTATTTAGTATATCAGAATGATTATTTATTAATTTTGATGCCATATGGAGCTATATGGTCAATTGGAATTATTATGATGGGAATATCTATATTTAGAGTCAATAATGGAATAGATTTAGCTATTGGAAGCGCTATGACTATAGTAGTATTAGGGCTAACCGTATCATCAATGTTTGTATACTCAGCTAATATCGAAAACAATAATGGTACTAATATAATCTCAACCAAAGATGCTAGCAGTATATTTTCAGATATTGATCTGGTAGCTGTGCAAGCTACAGTCAAATCAGGCGAACCTAGTACGTTTAGAAGTAGTTTTTTTTCTAACTATGATAAAATCATCTCTAGTAACTATAGAGATGAGAATAAAATAGAAAATATTAAGATAGAACAAACATTATTTCCACCAGGTATTGGTGCTTATAAGAAACAATCAGATATAGTATTACCAAATGATATTCCAATAGAATTGAGAATGAATACTAATTTTTCATCTATTAAAACAGATTTAAATAATATTCAATTGAAGTCAGGATATATTAAAGCCAATGCTACAAGTATGGATCTGTCAATTGAAAATCTTAAGTTAGAGGAGGATGTTATTTTATCTATTAATTCTAACTGGAGCCTATTGAATATTATTATTGGCAAAGACATTCCAGTTATCATTTCTAATTCCTCTAGTTTGAGTCAATCTGAGTTCATAGGTATTGATAAAAAGCCTAATACTTCAAATATATATCAATCTACTGTCCAAGATAATAATACTAACAATGAACCAAAAGAAACTAAAAGACTAATAATTAATCTTAGCTCTACATTATCTCAAATTATAGTAATACGAAAATAATATGATTATTGAAACGACCGAATACAATCTTAAATTAGTAACTATATTTATTAAATGGTATTTTTTTGAAATTCCCATTCAAATTGTAAAACAAGTATATAAATATATTTTAGTTATTAGTAAAATATACTCATTTACCTTTTTACTCAAAACATTTTTTTCACCTTGGAAAAATCAATCCTATACTTATCCAAAGAAAGGATTTGATATCAATCGTATATTAGAGATTTGGACATCTAATATGGTGTCTAGAGTAGTTGGTGCTTTAGTGAGGTTTTTTACTATTTTAACAGGAATAGTTATTCTAGGTCTCACAGGTATCCTGGGTGGTCTGATACTTTTTATATGGGTGACATATCCAGTTCTTTTCTTGATATTAATTATTAGTAGTTTTGTATTATGAAATATTTTTACTCTATATATCACACCAGAACTTTTTTTAGTAATATACTTGATAAATTCATGTTTAATATCATTAGTTATTTAATATGGATGTTGTTTATTATAGTAGCATTAGTATTGGGATATGGTACGGATAATTATCTTTTTACACTTATATTAATATTTACAAGCATATATATATATATTATATCGTATTTATTTATAGTATTTAAATTAAGATCTAATAAAGATGACTTTATATTATCAAATAACTATGGAGAGATATTAGACTATGACACAGCTCAACATTTAGTTCAATATTTTCCTAAAAAGCTTACTTATATCCAATTAATCAAAGCAATTAGTAAGAGTTCTCGTGGCCAAACTATATTATCATATATGGGATTAGTCCCAGATGAGTTTTATGCTAAAATTAAAGATTTGGGCTTAGAGGATAATACTAATATAATTCCAATCGATACTTTATTAGATAAAGCTAATAATCTTAGAGTATCTTGGGAAGAAAAGCATATAGGGTCTCACATTCTATTATATTTGTTATTCGAACAAGATGGTATATTCAAAACTTTACTAGATCAGCTAGATTTATCTAAGGAAGATTTTTTACAAATTGTGTCTTGGGAAGCTCTATATTATAATAATAGTAAGGTAGTCCCTACATTTAGTCCAGAGGGGATATATAAAAGTTTTGGTTCACTGGGTCGTTCTTGGACAATTGGATATACTAATGACTTAGATAGAATCACTGAGGATATTACAGAGTCTATAGTCCATAGAGATCCTCATAGAGTTATTATTCATCAAGATATTTTGAGGCGAATATTAACTAATTTATCTAATTCTAGTAGGCACAATGTACTTTTATTAGGGGATATAGGAGTTGGTAAAAGATCACTGATTAGTAATTTGGCATTTACAATTAGACAATATCAGATAGAGAAAAACAAAAATCTTAGTCGAGTATTAAAGTTAAAAACTACTGATTTAATATCAGGGACTCCAGAGGCAGCACAATATTTGTTAAAGGCTTTAAATTATGCAGAGAAATCAGGTAATATAATTTTTGTTATCGAGAATATATCAGAGTTATTTTTATCAGCCGATGATGAGATTAGGAATATTATAATTAAATTTTTAAATTCAAATAGTATTAATGTGATTGGACTCGATAATCCAGAGGGATATCACATGGGTATCAAAAGTTTCCCGGTCATTGATAGTTTATTTGAAGACATTGCAGTAGAAGATGCATCTAAAGAAGATACAATGTATGTTTTAATGATGACATCTTTTGATTTGTACCGTATGTATAATAAATATATTACATATCAATCATTAAGAGCCGTAATGAGTTTTTCCGAAAGATATGTTAGTAAAGGTGGATTTCCTGGTAAAGCAGTAGAGATATTATCTGATGCTGTAAATCAAGCTAATATAGATGGAAGTCCATTTGTGCTGGAAAGTCATATTAGAACTGTTGTTTCAGAGAGAGTCCATATTAATGTGAACACATTACAAAATGCTGAAAAAGATATTTTATTATCGCTAGAATCAAAATTACAATCTGAAATCAAAGGACAACCAGAGGGACTCACTGCCTTAGTAAATTCCTTAAAAAGAGCCCAATTAGATGTGAAAGCTAGGGATAAACCAATAGGAACTTTTCTTTTCCTAGGTCCAACTGGAGTTGGTAAAACTGAAACCGCTAAAGCTTTAGCTAAACATTATTTTGGATCTAGTGATAGAATGATTAGACTAGATATGAATGAATTTGGAAGTGAAGATTCGGTATATGGTATTTTAGGAGCTCCAGCTGGTGAAACCAATCAGTTTCAAGAAGGCTTTCTGACTAAGAGAATACAGGATAGCCCTTTCTCTCTTGTATTGTTAGATGAGATTGAAAAAGCTCATAAGCAAGTTTTGAATATCTTTTTACAAATTTTAGATGAAGGATTTTTGACTGACAATAGGGGGATTAGAACTGATTTTAGGAACTCAATTATTATTGCTACCTCAAATGCAGGAGCTTTATTCTTAAGATCCTTTCTTAAGGATCATCCTCAATTTGATAAAGCTGTGTTTAAGGCAGAGTTGATAGATACTATAATAAAAGGCAAGGAGTTTGCTCCAGAATTTATCAATAGATTTACAGATGTTATAGTATACTATCCATTAGATATAGAGACTGTCAGTGAGATAGCTAGCAAAATGATAGAAGGGATGATACAAAACTTTGATGAAGAAAGAGGTGTGAGACTTGAGGTGGATAATGAAGCAATCAGATATTTAGCAGAAAAAGGATATAATCCAGATTTTGGAGCTCGTGAACTAGAACGTACAATTTCATCTATCTTAGAAACTTATTTAGCTGAATATATTCTTATACACTCTACAAAAAGAGGAGATGTTATCACAGTTACATTAAATGATATTCAGGTGAAGGTTTAAATTAAGATATTGAAAAAGTGTTGATTATATACTATAATATAATTATATGGATAGTAGAAAAGAGCAGCTTTTGGAGTATTTAATTCTTGATTATATTGATACTGCTCAACCAGTATCATCGTTTATTATACAGAGAAAATATCAATTGCCATACTCTAGTGCCACAATTAGAAATGAATTAGCTGAATTAGAAGAAGATGGTTACTTAGCTCAGGTCCACACCTCTTCTGGGAGAATACCCACAGATAAAGGTTATAGATATTATGTCAATAGACTGTTAGGAAGACAAGAAATTCTACTACAATATGCTTCTGTAACTCATAAATTACTAAATGATATGAGTAAGATGAATGAACTTCATCTTAAACTAAAAAAACTTTTATTATCATTTGCTAATGAGTCAGGAAATGTCGCTATGGGTAAATTGTCATCAGATTTAATATTTGAAGAGGGGGTCTCGAGCTTTTTAACCAAGCCTGGCTTTTCATCAGTAGAATTTATTAGAAATGCACTAGATGATTTAGAAGAAATAAAATTGCATATTGATGAGATTAGTAAAGACGTAAGTCAGGGTAGTTATAAGCTCTATATCGGAGAAGAAAGTCCTCATACATCTATGCATAAATATGCTGTTATTGTTGGTAAGTTCTCAATTGACTCAGATGATGGTACAATAGTTGTAGTAGGTCCAAAGGGTATGCAATATGCAAAAAACATAGCTCTTGTGGAATACATGCTTAATAATAATAATAATTATGAAGAAGAAAGATAGTCAAACTGAAGAAATCAAGGACCAATCTAATGAACTTATGGATTTAGATCAATTGATTGAGCAACTCAAGGAAGAATCAGCTTATAATCTAGCGGGTTGGCAAAGAGCACAAGCAGATTATCAAAATCTCAAAAAAGAGTCAACACAATCTAGCATAGATAGTATTAGGCTGGCTAATAAAGCTCTAATTGAAAATCTAATCCCAGTCTTTGATAACTTTGAACTAGCTATAAAGCATCTACCTAAAGATTTACAAGATAATAATTGGGTACAAGGGGTAGTATATATCCATAAGCAATTACAAGATATTCTAATAGCTGAAGGAGTAGAGATTGTTGACCCTATAGGTAATATATTTGACCCTAATATACATGAAGCTGTTGACATTACAGAGATACAGGATCAATCAAAAAAGAATACTATTATAGAGGTTTTGCAAGTAGGATACAAATTAAATGGGAATCTAATTCGTTCTGCTCGTGTTAAAGTAGCATCTTAAATATGTATTTATCTAATATATGGATATATATTGGAGTACTTATTATAGTTTATTTTATAACATTCTTTAGTTTTAAATTCTTATTAAATAAAGAATGGGCACAACATATTTTTGATAATAAAATTAGGTATAGAGATATTCATATTGGAATTAAACCTAAGATTGGGGGCTTGGTGATTATTCCCATTTTTATCCTAACAGTTTTGATACTTGTAGGAACTGACTTATTAGCATGGCAGAATGAGTTTTGGGGGATGTTATTAGGAGCTATTTGTATCTTGATTTATGGATATATAGATGAAAAATTAGATTTACATTGGAGTACTCAATTTATTTGGCAATTTGGTATAGCAGGTATAGTTATTTGGTCTGGAGTTGGTATCCAAGCCATTAACTTACCAAATGGAGATTTATGGTTTATAGATAGTTATAAGTTTTATGGTATCGTTTTTCCTCAAGATATTATAACAGCATTTTGGATTGTAGGACTAATGAATATAGTGAATTGGCTAGATGGTATAGATGGATTGGCTGGGGGAGTAGGGGTTATAGGATTTGTAACCTTATTTATACTGTCTTTAACTTTATTTGTAAATCAACCTCATATTGCTCTTATTTCAATTATATTAATTGCGATCTATCTAGGTTTCCTGAAGTTTAATTGGTATCCTTCTAGAATATTTTTGGGGACTTATGGTAGCATGTTTTTAGGCTATATGTTGGCAATCTTATCTCTAATTAGTGGGGGAAAGATAGCAACTTCCGCCTTGGTCTTAGCCTTCCCTATAATAGATGCTATTGTGGTTGTTTCTCAGCGAATTTGGAATAAAAAATCTATTTTTGAAGCA
>Ga0213866_10000526_pt1 | contig 30726 bp, 22 predicted proteins | sample PICome_11_FD_160079 | JGI IMG/M metagenome (GOLD analysis project Ga0213866, IMG submission 160079) | Coastal seawater microbial communities near Pivers Island, North Carolina, United States - PICO284 | ecosystem: Environmental > Aquatic > Marine > Coastal | place: USA: North Carolina... | reverse complement strand
CACCTTCGCTAGCTCGGTGAGCAACTTCCAAGCCCTCGTGTTTGGTACCGAAGGCAACAAGACTGATGCCATCTCGATGGTTTCGAGCATGTATGCCAGCGGCGCCACGGCTGCTCACGATGCTTTGATGATCTCCTGCCAGAACTACGGTACGGAAATCGACAAGCTCTACTTCCTTTGCGACGGTTCGCCGAACGTGACGGGTTCTGCTTCGCAGATTCTCCAGAACTTCCCGAACTGGTTCAGCGCGAAGAAGGATGCCGGCTGCGTCTTGGTCTGCGTGCACATCGGTAGCGACGGCTACGCCGCGCAGTTCATGCAGTCGCTCGCCAGCCAGAACGGCGGCACCTACATTCACAAGTAGGCTGAGATACTGAAGCGCTTGTAGCTGAAGACGATGCTCGCGCCCGCTTCCTTAGGAGGCGGGCGCGTTGCGTTTAGAAGAGTTCTCGAAATCTCGCGTTCGACGTCATCCCGACTGGATGCTCAGCACAAAGCAAATCGGAAATTGCTCTAGCCTGGCGTTTCTCCATTTCTCGCGCTCATCCGAGCGAGGGGATTCGGAATTCAACGCAAAAGCGCTGAGGCGCAAAGTTCGCAAAGCCTGCCGGATCTAGCCTTGCGGGCTGGTTTCGCCGACCGCGCTGCGCAATGCCTTTCCCATCATTCCTTGCGGTCCTTTGCGCCTTCGCGGCTTCGCGTTGAAAAAACCTTGTGAGAAAACGTCGCTCCCAGAGAATGGCGAAACCCTAGGCTGGCGGCTCGGTGTCAGGAGAGCTTTTCCTCGCACGCTCTGATCGCAACACAAACTCCTCACCATCTGCGCCAATTGCAGTTATGATGCTTACGAATTCGAGCGAGCGGGCTGATCTGTGAGGACAGAGCTATGAAGATTGGCGTGATCTGCTACCCAACTCAGGGTGGATCCGGCGTTGTCGCGACTGAGATCGGGCACGAGATGGCCAAGGCCGGGCATGAAGTTCATGTCATCTCCTACGCCACGCCCTTCCGCTTTCAGACCTACATGGAGAACTTCAAGTTCCATGAAGTTGAAGTCAGCGCCTATCCCCTTTTCCGCTATCCGCCATACGACATCGCGCTAGCCAATACCGTGATGGAAGTGGCCGAGAGCGAAGGCCTCGACATCATCCACGCGCACTACGCTATTCCGCATGCCATCAGCGCTCACCTCGCACGAGAGATGCTCGCCGAGCAGTGCGGCAGCCTGCGCATCATCACCACGCTCCACGGAACCGACGTCACGATCGTCGGCCAAGAGCGCGGCTACACTCGCATCACCCGCTTCGGCCTCATGAAGTCCGACGCCGTCACCACTGTCAGCCAAGACCTGGCGCGCGAGACGGAAGCGGTGTTCGGGCAGATCAACAAGCCGCTCAAAGTGATTCCGAACTTCGTCGATACGGAACGCTTTCACCAAGACTGCTGCCCCGACAAGCGCGCGCTGCTCGCGCTGCCGAACGAGCGCATCCTGATGCACCTCAGCAATTTCCGCGATGTGAAGCGCCCGCTCGATGTGGTCCGCGCATTCGCTCGCGTAGCAAGCGAATACAAGGCGCGCCTGATCATGCTCGGCGAAGGCCCGCTTCAGCGCAACTGCAAGGAGCTCGCACACAAGCTAGGCGTTGCTGATCACGTGCGCTTTCTGGGCAACGTCGATAAGCCCTGGGAGCTGCTGCCGCAAGCGGATGCCTTCATGCTGCCGAGCGAGCATGAGAGCTTCGGCCTTGCCGCGCTCGAAGCGATGAGCTGCGGCGTCCCGGTGATCGCCGCAAAGACTGGCGGACTGCCGGAAGTCGTCGTGCACGGCGAGACTGGATTTCTCTGCGACGTTGGCGACATCGACGCTTACGCCGACGCTCTCGCTACGCTCTTCAAAGATGATGAGACGCAGAATGAGTTCGGCGCGCGCGCCCGCACTCGCGCGATCACCGAGTTCAGCAAAGAGCGCATTCTGCCGGTGTGGGAAGAGTTCTATCGCGAGGTGCTCGCGGCGCCTGTGAACAACGCAGCATTGCGCGCGTGAGCGCGCTTAGTCTGACGAGGCTAGGGCGGACCGTGACGGCTTGCCCGAGAGGCGGTGCGCGATAGCCAAGCACAAGCGCTGCCAGGCCACGTTATTGCTGCGTTGAAAGCAAGAGAAGAGCCCCTTCCGCCCGCTTCGCGGGGGAGGAGCTTCGCAGCTAGCGCAGTGGCACCGACACTCTTGTCGGTGGTCGCATTCCGATGCGACAGATCCGCGGGGAAGAGCTTCGCGCTTTTGGGTGGGGCAGACAATCCGGTCTGCTAGATATAACTGGCACGAGCCAAACCCCCAGTTTCACTGGGGGCTAACGGATGTGTCGTGCTCCGCACGATGAGGCAGACACGATTGTCTGCCCCACCCACATGTGCACAGCTCGACGAAACCAAATCGTGAAGCGCATTCGGCCACGTTCTCGCTGCGTTGAAAGCAAGGAGAGCCACCTCCGCCCGCTGCGCAGGGGAGGAGCTTCGCTACCTGACAAAATCTGGAAGAATTCGAGATGACGGCGACTTAGGGTTGCGAATTCGCATCAACCATCGCCACGCCGGGCTTACCGAGATTCGGGCGCACCACCAGCACATATGAGTGATAGCCATTGCGCACGCGCACTTGAACGCTCGTGCCGTCGCCCAGCGTAAGGGTCTGGATGCCTTCGGGAACTTCTAGCCGCCCCGCTTGGAACTGCGATGGTAGCGTGCCCCAACTGCGCGTATCGGCGCGCTCGGCGGCAGCCCAAAGCGCTGAGCCGACGATCGAAAGGATCGCAACGCCTGCGCCAGCCGCTCGCGTACCGCCGTCCTTGCTGCCCATCATCTGATAGCCCGCGCTCTCACCCACCGCGCCAGCGCTGGCCTTGATCACGCGACGCAGCACTGCTCGGCCTTCGATCATCGGCATCATCGCTTCGAGCTGTTGCTCTGCGACGAGGTTCACATCGAGCACAGTGTGCGTGGTGACCGCGATCTTCGCTTCATCTCCAGGCACGCTGACGTCAAGCCCGCGCACGAAGCGGTCCGCAACATCAAGCGCTGGCACGGGGACCTCGGCCGGTTGCACGGCAGGCGAGAGCGTTCCGGTGACGAGCGTTGCAGCGATGCCCGCGATCTTGAGCGCGGTGCTCGTCGGCTCGGCAACAGCTTCGACGTAAGTCGGCCCGCGGCCTCCGAGATAGATCACGTTAACCACGCCGAATCCCGGCGCCGGGCCTTCGCTTGCCTTGACGCGTTCAACCGCAAGTTGCAGCGGTTCAAGCCCAGGGTCGTAGCTCAACGCACGCTCGTAGGCGAGCTGCGCTCCGCTGTAATCGTTGTCTGCTTCGAGGATCATGCCCTGCAACCAAGCACCAATCGCTACCCGCGAGTAGCGCTTGCGCGGCTGGTAATCCCCAGCCGAAAGAGGCGAGTCGATGATCTCCTCCTGCCGCTCGCCGACTTGCAGCGCGTAGGCGTAAGCGTCGCCATTGCCCGCGATCAGATCGCAAAGGCAAAGCATCACGCGCACCAGGATGTGCTCGTAATCAGCGCCAGCGTAATCGAGCGCGCGGTCGTCGCTCAACGCAGCGACCATGAAGTTGGAGAGGTCTTCTTGGAAGTGATCGTCGAGCTGATCGCGGCACTCGCGCAGAATCTCAACGGCTGATTTCGCATCCTTCTGAGCTAAGCGAATCATCGCCTTTTCGAGCAGCAGCAAGTAGACGTCGCCGCTACTCGCATCGAGCGCGAGGGGGAGGCCGCGCACGGCGAGCTCATCCTCATCCATCCCGCTTTCATCCGCCAAGCGCTCGTTAATCGCAGCTTCCGCGCCGATGAAATCATGCTGATCGTAGGGATCGTAGACGCTCAGCATCTCTTCGCTATGCGTCGCAGAACAGGCCGAGAGGAGCGCTACCAAGCTCAGCGCACACGCGCACACGATCGCTCGCAGCCCGCGTGATTGCTGGGCTGCGGCGATAGCGCGAGAGAAGTGATGCTGAAGCGTTGCGGTGATGCGACACCTCGTGGTGATGGCACTGCGTTGCGAATTCAGGCGCTGCGAGCAAGCGCTTAGTCGCGGTACTCTTTGCTCACGCTCTTCGTTTTGGTTGCTTCAACCACGCCTGTTTGCAGGTTGTAGAGCTCAAGCTTGAGCGAGTAATCGCGCTGGCGTCCGCCTTCAAACTTCGAAGTGGTGGTAGTGAAGCGGCCCCAGAGCGCGAAGTCCGGCGTGATGCCCTGATTGCCGAGCGCGAGCATGAAGCGCTCTCTGCCCTTGCCGGTGAACATGTCGTCAACGCTGTGCATGCCTGCTTCGCGCATGGCTGCATCGACGAAGCGCTGGCCGATCAGGGTAAAGACGTCGGTGTTCACGACGATCGCTTGGATCTTGTCGTAGCTTGAGGCTTTCGCGTCGCCCAGCTCTTCGGCGCTCTTGTTCTCAATGTCGACGAAAGCGATCTTCAGCTTGCCCTCGGCGCGAGACTTCGATGCGACTTCGTCGAGCAGCGTTGAGGTCGTCTCTTGGATCAGTTGATCGAACACTTCAATACCGGCTTGGCGCGAACCAACGAAGGTTGCTTCATCATCGTCCATGACGCGGCCAGTCTTTTCGCCGCACGCAGCGAGCACCAGTGCAAAGCCAAGCAGCGTGGTCAGCATCAGTCCAAAGTTACGCATAGTCTTCTCCTCGTATCTCAAGCCCGCACTCAGGTGGGGCGCACTTGTATTGTAGCGGATTGCGGGCGAAAAGATGGCACGTGTTGTTGCGGGCGATTGCTGGATTTAGGTGCGAGCGCTCGCATCACTTACATCGAGTGACGATGCCAAACGCGCGATTGACACGCGCTCGACGCAGCGGATGCACGAGGACTCGAGCGCAACGAAGGCCTACTCACTGCTCTCGGCAGTATCGTCCTTCGCAGCGCGGCTGGCAGCCACGGCGTCTTTGCGCGTACCGTCGGGCATCACCATGATGATGCGATCGCGGCCCTCGTGCTTTGCCTCATAGAGCGCGTTGTCGGCAATGGTCAGCAGCTCTTCGAGATCTTTGCCGTTGTCCGGGAAGGTCGAAATGCCAGCGCTCATGGTGACTTGGAAGGGCCCCTGCGCGCTGTCGTGGAAGGAGATTCCCGCAAGTGCTTTGCGAATGCGTTTGACCACTTCAACCGCGCCCTTCACATCCGTACGTCGCAGCACAACGCCGAACTCTTCGCCGCCCAGTCGTCCGATCAAATCGGAGGTGCGAGTGCTTGAGCGCAGCAAGCGAGCGAAGCTCTTGAGCACGTTGTCGCCCGCAGCGTGGCCGTGGCTGTCGTTGACTTCCTTGAAGTGATCGAGATCGATCATCACCACGCACATGCGCGTGCCGTCGCGCACAGTCGCATCAAGTTGCGAGGTGAAAGCGCGTTGAAACTCGCGGCGATTGTTCAGCCCGGTGAGCGGATCGGTGCGCGACATGTTGCGCAGGATCTGATCGCGCTTGAGGCGACCTAGAACGCGTGCTCGAATCTCCCGCTCCGGCATGGGCTTGAGCATGAAGTCGTCGGCCCCAGCTTCGAAGATCGCGATGCGTTCTGCTGGATTGTTCGAGTCCGTGGTGATCAGCAGCGGAACGGTGCTCAGCACAGCGCGCCTGCGCAGCTTGCGGCAGATATCGCGACCATCGTAGGCCATCAGATTCAGATCCATCACGATGAAGTCCGGCGCGAGATCCACCAAGTCCTGCTCGATGTCGTGGGACTCGCCAATCCGATAGACCTCAACGTGCGTGGGCAGCGCGCGCTTCACCAGCTCGTTGACCGAACGATCCGCATCCACGACGACGACTTTCCATCGCGCGACCGTGCTGATCGCATCCTCGAAAAGCTCATTCAACTCAGCGTTGTCGGCAGGCAAGAGCCGCGCCATGACGGGGAACTGGCCCTCGCCGCGCTCGTAGGCGGGTTGCGAGGTGAGCATCAAGACTTTGGCCGCCAAGTTTTGCTCGGCCCATTCGGCCATGTCGTGCGCTTCTTCCTCAGCGAAGAGATCGCAATCGACGACCACCAAGTCTACGGCGATATCGCGCGTCAGATCGCGCGCGGCGATCAGCGAAGAGGCGACCTCAACCATCCAACTTTTGTCGAGCATGGATGAGAGGCGCTTGGCAATGGCGGAGCCCGGTCTGCTCATCAGCAGGAGCGAGCGCTGTGCAGAGCTCTTCTCTGACGACACTTCTGGAATGCCGCGCAGATGCAGGTCAAAGGCGCTGCGAATATCGTTCTGCAGTGCCGTTAGCTCTTCCACTTCGAGATTCGCAAATGCTTCGTTGCCGTGGCGCAGCAGGAGCGCGAGCTTGGCATCAAGGGCCTGCGCTGCATCGGTCAAGCTGCGGAAGCCGAAGGTGGCAGCTCCGCTCAACGCACGCTGCGCAACTTGTCGCCATGCTTTGGCGAGATCGCGGGAAGGCGACTGCATGAATTCATCGCGCGCGCGATCTAGCTCAACGAGGCGTTCTGGAATGCGTGTCGCGAATTCGCTGGCCAGTGATTCGAGTGTCGCAGCTCGATCGGTGCTGCGAAGAATATCTCCCACAACGGTGCGCACTGCGCTGGTGCGCGCGCCACGATTGACGACGAGATGCACGATGTTTGAAGTCAGCACGCTCAGCGAGATTGGCTTGCTCAGCACGAGGTCTACGCCGACTTGATCGACCAGCACGCGACCAAGCTCCGCATCCGCATCCTCAGGCGAGAGGAAGAGGAGTGGCACGCGGGTATCTTTGCGCACTTCGTGGCAAAAGCCCAAGCCGTCGCCGTCGGACATCACACCGTCGACAATCAGCGTATCGTAAGTGAGTTCTTGGTTGTTTACGGCCTCGGCCCACTTCGCGCGCGCATCGGCCAAGGTGAAAGCTGAATCGCAACGCACTTGATCCCTGCGCAAAACCGTTGCCGTTGCTTGCGCTAGATCCTGATCCTCGGTGACGATCAGAACGCGCTTACGAATCTTGCGTGTGGTCTTCAACATGTAACGCTCGGCATTCCTCCCCGACGCACATCAGCAAGAGCTGGCTCACGAACAACGTGGGCGAGCGAGCTTGAAACTGCGTCTGGGATGATGTCGGTTCAAGGGTGCTTTGCTCTGAGTTTGACGCTTTGTAGGATTCTCGCAATCCAAAAGCAGGGATGAGGCACAAGGCATTCCAGCCCTGCGGTCATTATAGCGCGAGGCCCTGCTACGCGCTCTAGGCTAGTGCTTTGCCATTCTCGCGCGCTCAGCTTAGCAGTGAGGAGTCGGCAGAACTTGCTCGCGATGCTTGATCCGACAGGCTTGGCGAACTTTTGTGTGCTTCGCGAGCTCGCGTTGAGTCCAAAGTCCCCTTGCTCGCTTGAGGGCGAAGATTGACGAAACGCGAGGCTAAAGCTTTTCTCGAATTGCTTTCGTCGAGCGTTGAAGACGTGGGTGGGGCAGACAATCGTGTCTGCCATCGCATTCCGATGCGATCATTGGTGCGCTGGCGTAGCCGCTCCACCAATGAAATCGGGGGAGCAGTCGAGGCGCAGCCGAGACTGAGGGGGCATGCTTGCGTAGCAAGCACGAGCCCTGCCAGGGCGCGTTATTGCTGCGATTGACAAGAGAGGAGCCCTCATCCGACTTCGACACTTCGTGTCTCAGCCACCTTCTCCCGCAAGCGGGAGAAGGACCGGATCGGAGTTCCCGGACAAGCCATGATGCTCTGCGCCACCCTCTTCCCGTGGCACTAGCGAATACACTAATTCGAGAACTACTCTAGCCTAGGAATTGGCCACTTTACGCACCGGACTCAGTGTGGGTTTAAAGAGCTCAACGCGAAGGTGCCAAGCACGCGAAGATTCGCAAAGCCTGGCGGATTGGGCGTCTTCTGCCGGGCGTTTGAGGCTCTCCAGTTCCGGCAGCGTCCAGACACTTCTGAATACGAGCGTGACCTTCGCGGCTGAGCGGGTCAGGCCACGAGCCGCTTCGCATTCTCACATTCATGATCATTCTCGGGCGCTCAGCGCAGCAGATAGGAGTCGACGGAACTGGCCGCAATGCTTGATCCGACAGGCTTTGCGAGCCTTTGCGCTCTTTCGGCCTTTGCGTTGAACTCCGATTTCTCTCGCTCGCATGAGCGCGAAAAATGGCGAAACGCGAGGCTAGCCAGAGAGTCCCGCGTTGAAACTTGCAGCGTCGTTGCTTGGATCGATCTCAAGGGCCAGGTTCGCCGCTTGGCGCGCTTCGTCTAAGCGGCCCTGCTGCTGATAGACCGCACTCAAGTTGGCGTGAGCTGCTGCGTAACGCGGGCGAAGCTCGATCGCTCGCAAGAGTGCGCGTTCCGCTTCGCGCAGGCGACGGGCAGCCATCGAGACCACGCCGACGTTGTTCCATGTTTCGGCGGAGTCGGGGTTTTGTTGCAGCGCTTCCTTAAAGATACGCAGCGCGCCCTTGGTGTTGCCGCGCCGGTAAAGCGTCATGGCGAGCCCTTGGCGGGCGTTGAGATTGCTGGGATCTGTTGAGAGCACGCGCTTGAACTCATCCTCGGCAAATGCGTATTGCCCCGAGGAATAGGCCGCCATCGCAGGGCCAACGCGCTCCTTGCGGTAGAGCGCTTCGAGCGTCGGCAGCACCTCGTCATAGGCGCGCGAGGGGCGCGGATCGGGGATGCTCTGATCGCTCGCGGGAGCGGAGGCCTTCCTATCCAGCTCGGCGGCGGCTTGCGCGGCGAAGTTGTCGCTGGGCAGATCGGGCATGTCTTCGAGCAGGGCTTCCAGATCACTGATCGCAGCGGGTTGCGGCGTCTTGCGCGGATCCTCATGCGCTGGATCGGAGCCCGGGTGCATGCGAGCTGCTGCCTTATTGGAAACGTCGGCAGGCGCTGCGGGAGTCCGCTCAGACGCAACTTGCGCCTGGCTTTGTGCGACGCGATCACTCTCGCCGCTGCGGGCGTCGTCACTAGCGAGATCGCGTGCTTCTGTGCGTGCTTCCTCGCGTGCCCCCTCGCGAGCTTCTAGGCGCGCAAGCTGAGCTTTGCGGTCGGCCACCAAGCGCTCGAAGCTGCGCGTGCTCAACGCAGCGCTGGTCGGCACGTTCGGAATCTGCGCAGTCTCTTTGGCATCGCCAGGCAGCTTAAGATCGCGGCTAGAGATCACGGCTGTGCGCCTGCGCCCGCTGGTCGGCTGAGCGGGCACGACGCGCTGCGTCTGCTTGGCTGGCTGTGGCGCTGGGCGCGCGGGAGCGCTTGCGATCGAGTCGCTCTGAAGATCAGCAACAAGCTCGCTTGCGCTGGCATAGCGACGATCTTCGCGGGTGTAGCAGCGGGCGAAGATCGCATCGCACCACGCGGGCGCGCCGGGCACGTTCTCGCTGATCAAGTCACCGGGCTGCGGGATCTCGCCGGTCAGCATTTCATAGAGCAGCAGACCTGCGGAGTAGATGTCGCTGCGAGGCGTGACGGGCCGGCCCGTGCGCTGCTCGGGCGACATGTAGACCAGCGTCCCGGCCAAGCTCGGCGCGCTGTCCGGCGAACTGTGCAAGCTCATCTGCAGCGAGCGCTGATCCGGCGCCGCGACGGCGATCGAAAAGTCCGTCAGCTTGGCGTGTCCCTGCTGATCGAGCAGCACGTTCTCCGGCTTGATGTCGCGGTGAACAATGCCCAAGCTGTGCGCTGCTTCGAGGCCGCGCGCGACGTCGAGCAGAATCTCGCGTGCGATTGCAGGCGCGAGCTTGCCGACGCGTTGGAGGCGAGCGCGCAGATCTTCGCCCTCCACCAGCTCCATGATCATGTAGGGCGGATTGGCCAGCACGTTTAGGCCATAGACTTGCACAAGATAGGGCGAGTTGAGTCCCGCCAGATCATCGTGCAGGATTCCCTCCTGACTGAGCGAGCGCTGAAACTCCGGGTTGGTCGCGAGCTTCACGGCAACCAAGCGGCGCGTCCACACATGGTGGTGCGCTCGCCACACTTCGCCCGTCGCGCCGAGGCCCAAGCGAGATTCGAGAATGTACTCGCCCACAACCATGCCAGCATGAGGGGTTGAGTCTGCCATGCGTGCCTCGCAATCCGTCTGAGAGCAGAAACGCTGCCTCTGGTCAGTATACGCGGATTGGGCGACGTGGCGAACGCACAAGGCGCAAGGGGACTTCACGTTTAAAAACTGGTAGACTGAATTGGCTCGCACTACGCTGCGGCGCGGGATCACCCTTTACCTCACCTGAACAAACGCCATGAATCCAGACTTGAAGCGCGAGCTTGATCTCAAATTCAACTTCTGCACTGATGAGCGTGCGGTCGAAGTTGAGGCATTCCTGATGCTGCAACGCGCAGCATGGGCGACCAGCGATGAGCCTTCGCGCTTGATCCGCGCTCATGGCATTACGCCGCACCAGTTCAACGTGCTGAAGATCCTGCAAGTATGCGGCGGCGAAGGCGTGAGCTGCTCTGGCATCAGCGACCGCATGATCACGCGCGACTCAGACGTCACGCGCTTGCTCGACAAGCTGGTGCGCGACGGCTATGCGAAGCGCCAGCGTTCGAGTGAAGATCGGCGCATTGTGCTCGCATCGCTGACCGAGAAGGGGCAGGAGCTGATCGACAAGATGCACGGGCCTCTGATCGCGCTGCATCACGAGTGCTTCGAGGTGCTTGGCAAGTCTGGCTGCGAGCAACTGATCGCGCTGCTGAACAAGCTCTGCGGGATGGAAAACGACGAGTCTGACGCGGGCAGCCTGCACAATCTCGCGCAGAGTGCCGTCAAAGCGCCATCCCCCCGCGAATAGCCTGTGCGAAGCGTTTTGTGCGGCTCGCGTAAGAGTGTCAGAAACGCTGAGCGATTTGCGCGGATGCGATCTACCACATAATTGCATTTTTTTTGAACATGGATAGAATCACTCATTCCGTAGCTGCCGTGGATAGCTTCTCGCTTGTCCACGCTCGAATGAGACGCCCTTCACGCAGTCACAGCTTTCTGGGGAGGAAGGGCTGATGCAGACGGACGGTGTACCTGCTCAACCAAAGGCAGGCCTCATCGTGACTGCTTGCGCTTGCTTTGCGGCAAACGCGAGCTCGATTGGGAGTATCACAACTTGGAGGAACCTAGCATGAACCGACTCGTAATCGGATTGCTGGGCGTAGCCGCTCTCGGCACCGGAATCTTCGCTGCTTGCAGTAGTGACTCAGGCTCGTCTGGGACACCGACCACAACGGTCGCGCAGGACGTCACCGATCAAGATTTGATGGCGCTGATGGCGCAAGCAAGCGTTGGCACGCCGCAGTTGCCTAGCGCTCAGAATGACGATCTTGTCGAGCTTGGCCGAATGCTCTTCCATGACAAAGAGCTTTCGGGCAATCGCGATATCGCGTGCTCAACCTGCCACTCTGCAATCGCTGGAAGCTCTGACAACCTGCCGATCCCGGTGGGTGTTGGCGGCGTAGGCTCGAACGAGAATCGCAACTCGAGCACCCCTGCGCGTTTTGAATACGAGTTGATGCACCGAAGCGCACCTTCAATCTTTAACGTCGATCTTGAGGACTACCACGTCCTCTTTTGGGACGGCAAGGTGAAGCTCGATCCGGCCGGTGGCTTTGATACTCCGCAGTATGAGCTCAACGGCCCAATGCCGGTGCTGCCGCATTACACAGCCGTCTTCGAGTCGAAGCTTGCTGCACTTGCCATGTTCCCAGCGACGCCGTCAGAAGAGATGCGCGGCCGTCCTGGTGAGAACGAGCTGGCCGACTTGGTCGGCAACGTCAAGATCTGGGAAGGCTTGATGAAGCGCATCGTTGGCACGGAAGATCCGAATGACGCCTACGATGGATTCGCCGAGTACCGCACGCTCTTCTTCGCGGCCTATCCGAACATTCAGAACGCTGATGACTTCACCTTTGCGCACGCGGCAAACGCTATCCGCGCTTTCATCAATCGCACCTTCACCTCGCTTGATTCGCCATACGACGACTATCTTGCCGGCGACATGAACGCCCTTACGCAGCAAGAGAAGAACGGCGCTGCACTCTTCTTCGGCGAGGCAGGCTGCGCTAGCTGCCATAACGGGGAGTTTTTGACTGACTTCAACAATTACGCCACCGGTATACCGCAAGTCGGGCCGGGCACCGAAGACGACGTAACCAAGGATGACCTTGGCCGCTACCTGCGCACGTTGGCACCGTCTGATCGCTACAAGTTCCGCGTGCCGCCGCTACGCAACATTGCGTTGAGTGGTCCCTACGGGCACAGCGGTGCGTACCCGACGCTGCGCGGCATGATCAAGCACAAGCTCGATCCGCACTACTACGCGCAGAACTACGACGTGACGCAGTTGCCCGAGCGCTACCGCGACCTTTACAACGATCGTCAGAACCTGATCAATGCGCGTGTTTCGCGGATTGACAGCTTCTTCGCACAGCCGCGCGTTTTGACGGAATCCCAGATCGATGATCTGGTAGCATTCATGCACTCTTTCACGGATCCAGGCATTGAGGCGAAGATGATTGCGGCGACGCCCGCAACTGTGCCTTCTGGATTGCCAGTGGCTGATTAGCGCGGATTCAATCGCGCTTGATCAAGTATGATTCACAACGAGGGCTGCTGGCTTCATTGAAAGCCAGCAGCCTCTCGTCACTTAAGGTCTTAGCTGAAATGGTGATTGTTTTCGCCTGATGATAGGCAAACATTTTTGGGCGCGAGCATTGCAGAGCGTTCCATTGGAAGAAGAGGATGGCAACCATGTCTTTCCAACACATGGCACTCTTGCTGGCAGCTTGCAGCGCCAGTTTGTTCGGCATCGCAGCTTGTTCCAGCGATTCAGGATCGGGGAGTTCAGGCGGAACTTCGAGCACCATCCAGAACGTGACGGATGCTGAGCTTATGCCGCTGCTCGCTGCTGCGAATGCTGGTACGCCGGCAGCCCCGGCGTCGAACACGACGGCCATGATTGAGCTTGGTCGCGCGCTCTTCTACGACAAGATTCTCTCCGGCAATCAGGACATCTCCTGCGCGACTTGCCACCACAGTGAAGCTGCGGGCGGTGATAACCTGCCGCTTTCCTTCGGCACTGGCGCTATTGGGTCGAACGAGAATCGTCTGCCTAGCTCGATGGATCCGGATACGGTTGAGGATCAGATGATCCCGCGCAATGCGCCGACGATCTTCAATCTCGGCTCGCCCGGGGTGGACGTGATGTTCCTTGATGGTCGCGTGCGGATGAATCCCGACGGCACCTTCCTTGCCCCCGCGCCGGAGCTTTCGGGGATTTTTCCGACGCGCCCGGATTACACGGATGTGTTTGATTCGGCGCTCGCCGTACAAGCCATGTTCCCCGTCACCTCTCGGGAAGAGATGCGCGGGAAGCTGAATGAAAGCGAGCTTGGCAACGTCACCCGAGACATTGATGTGTGGGAACTGCTGATGGCGCGCCTGGTCGGTACGAACAACGGCACGGTGGGCGGGATTGCAGAGTACCGCGCAATGTTCATGGCAGCCTATCCCAACGTGACGAGCTATGACGATCTGAACTTCGCTCATGCAGCAACGGCGATGGCGGCGTTTGAGCGTCACGTCTATCTCTCAGTCAATTCGCCTTACGATCGCTATCTGGCTGGCGACATGAATGCGCTGACGCAGCAAGAGAAGAACGGCGCTGCGCTTTTCTTCGGCGAGGCTGGCTGCTCAAGCTGCCACAACGGGCCGCACCTTTCGGACTTCGACTTCCACAACACGGCCATGCCACAGCTTGGGCCGGGCAAGGAAGACTTGAATGATGAGGATGATCAGGGCCTCTTCCTGCGCACGCTGAACGCTGCGGACCGCTACAAGTTCCGCACCTATCCGCTGCGCAACGTTGCAGAGACTGGGCCTTGGGGGCACGACGGCGCCTACACCACGCTGCGCGGTATCGTCGAGCATCATCTCGATCCAGCTCAGGCAGCGCTGAACTATGACCCCACTCAGCTCCCTGAGATATTCCGTCCTTACTACCGCGACGATGCCGCGAAGATTCAGGGCCGCATCAACCGCTTGGATCCAGACTTCGCTGCTCCCAAGAATCTCTCCGCGCAAGAAGTCGACGCGTTGATTGCCTTCCTGCACGCGCTGACTGATACGGAGATGCTGGCGAACCTGCCGAACGAAGCACCGGACACCGTGCCCTCGGGCCTGCCCGTCGCGGACTAACCGCTTGCTTTGATCGCGCTGCGAATACGAAAGGCTGCCAGGCATCTGCGTGGCAGCCTTTGCGTTTGTTGAAGCTCTTCGAGCACTACTCTAATCGGCGGCTTTGGGGAGCCAGGCTTCGATCAGCGTCTTGACGTCATCGCTCAGATCTTCGGCGATCACGCGCAGCTTCCAGCCCGTTGCTTCGAACCAGGCGCCGCCCGGGGAGAAGACATCCCAGCGATCAATCGTCACCGTCGCAGCAGCCGTGTCGTCGGCCATCATGTCAACATCGCTCAAGCTGACGATGATGCTCTGCTCTGGCTTCCAGCGCTTCAGATGAATGCGATGCGCGAAGTTGCCCTCATAGGTATCTTCAAGCTCAGCGGTCTGCTCCGTGCCATCATCCCAGGTGATGGTCAGGTAGGGATCGGGCGAGCCGATGCTGTCGCTGACTGGCGGGTGGTCGCGATCAATCTCCAGCTTGTCGATCACCAGCGTGAAGTTGATGCCTTCAAGCAGGGCCGATGCGCCGCGCGAAATCGCGTTGAGCTGCTCGGCGCTGCGACTGTTCGCCATCAGCATCGCGCTGAGCTGATCCGCTTGGAACGAGATCCAACGCAAGCGCTCTTCGGTGTGCTGCTGATTGCCAACAGCCTCTATGAAAATCTGCGCGAGGCGCTGCGCGTTCTCAGCGTCGATGACTTCGCTGAAGTAGGAAGAGCTACCGCCAACGACTTGCGCAATGCGACCGAGCGCGATGCTCGCCATCTCGAAGTCGTTCGCTTGAATCAGCTCATTCGCGCTGGCTTGCGCCCATGCGCGACCCTGCGGCGAAAGCATAAAACTCTCACGCAAATCGCTCAGCGCTGATTCGAGGCTGCGCTTGCCTTCATCCGTCAGCATGTGCGCTGAGAGCGACGAAGCCTTTCTGAGATCGTCGGGCATGACCGTCGCGAAATCTGCGGGCATGTTGTTCGCGATGACCTTCGTGTCGATGCTTTCGCCGAAGCTCGCGCGGGCGCGCATGGCATCCTGGCGATAGAGCATGTGCGTGGGATACCAAGCGTTCAGGTAGTCGTCGTGCGCTTGATAGCCCTCGCGCAACTCCTCGAAAGTAGCGCTCTCTAGCGGCACAGAAGGCAGCTCGCTGAAATTGAACGCGGAGACACCAGCGGCACTCCCGCCCGCAAGCACCGTAGCGAGCACGCCACCCACGCCCGCAGCGCGCAGCGGGTGATGCTTGAGCATCGCCGTGAAGGCGTGCCCGAAGTTTGCGCCCGCGCTCGTGAGCGGCTCAATCGCCCAGCGAAATGGATCGACCACGCCGACGGGCTCGAGTCGCGCCGGGGGATCGCAGAAGTCCGATCCAGCTTGCCCGCCCAGATAATCGCCCCATGCGGAAACACTGAAAGCCTTGAAGTTCTCATCCTCAAGCACGCCTTCCAAATCGCGGAACGCTTCGCCGAGCATTGAGCGCAGATAGGCCTTGGGATCTTTCAGACGCTCACGCGCTTCGCCCTTGAAGTAATCCTGCTTGGTCAAGATCGCTGCGATGCGCGCAGGTCGATCGCGCTGCGGCATGCTGCGTAGCAGGCGGTAGAGGATCTCGGCTTGGTCTTCGACTTCGCCGCGCTTTGAGGGAGATTCGAGCATCATCGGATCGATGAACCAGAGCAGCGCGGAGCTTTCATCGATCAGCTTCTTCATCTCTTCCGCGTTTGGATTCTCCGCAAGATTAGCAGCGTCCTCAAAGTGTCCGCCGGCCGTGTCGATCACGTCGAAATGCAACTGGAAGGGCGTGAAGATCAGCGAGCCAACAAAGCGCGCGAGCTTTGCGACGACTCCGCCTTCGTCTTTCTCCACGCTGAAACGCAGGCGCTCGGGGCCTTGCGTGCCGGGCGCGCGCGAGCCGCCACGGAACCACTGCAAGCGATCCTTGACGTAGCGCTTGGTGCGCTCATCGGCTGCGAACAAACGCAGGCGCGTGTACTTGCGCAGTTCTTCGGTCAGCATGCACAGGTAGACGGTCTTGCCGGAGGCTTGGGAGCCGCACACGCCGATCGTCTTGAGCACCGCATTCTTACTCATGACTCTCCTCCTCAAGATCAATCGCCATGCGCCAGCAGATGCCTTCGACGGCTTCGTCGGCGGGCTTTCCGCTGCGCCAGTGGATTCCCATCGAAGCATCGCGCACGCTGCGCAAGCCGCGCCCCGTGGCGTCGTGATGATTGCTCGCAGCGGGGCCGACAAGCGTGTGGGGGTGAGCGTACACGTCGCCCCAATAGGTATCGCGGCACCACTCAATGCCAGTCTGAATGCGGCCCGGCTCGCTTGCTGCAAACCACTGCGCCTCGCTCGGCAACTTGATGCGCGGCCCTAGATTCGCAGCGAAAGTATCGAAGATGCTCGCGCTGCCGCCGGTGATCGGCTTGTCCAATCCGGGCTTAGCGCCAGGCACGCCCATCAGCCACGCGAAGTGATGCGAGATGGGCGTCAACCCGATCAGATAGCTCGCCAGTTGCACGCTCGCAGTCGGCCCCTCGTCGGGATGGCCGGCTTCGCTGATCGGTCTGCCCAGCGTGCGCTTGCCCGCACGAATGCGCGCAAAGACCAGCGCTTCAGACTCGTTCCCCGGCATCGGCATGGAGACCACGTTGCCTATCGCTTTGCCAGCCAGCACGCGCGGACGCAGGCGAGCGAGTAGCGTCTCGACGCTATCAGCGACTTCGAGCGTACTCTCATCGTCGACGATCATCTCCGCCGTGCGCTTCAGTTCTTGCGAAGTCGCGAGTCCCTCAAAGGTCAGCAAGCGCAGCAGCTCGTCAAGCTCATCGAGCACGGCAGAGGTGTTGCCTAAGCTCAGCATCGACTCCGCATAGCGCGGCTGCGCCAAACCCGGAAAGAAGCTGCCCAAGTAGCGTGCCTCTGCGTCGCCTCGCCAGAGCGGAAGCTCTTGCTGCGCGGGGTGCATGTCATGCAGCTTGACGTTCGCGACTTCAATGCCGCTCTCCTGCTTGCGCAGATGATTGGAGGCGAGCGCCGCGATGCGAGCGGGCAGCGAGTCGATCAGCTCGTCATCTTCCAGCACCGCGTTGCCGTGCTCCTTGAGCACCGCTTGCGCTGCGAAGTCGAGCGCGCTGACGGCTTGCTGGTAGGGCGCTTCGATGCGCGTACCGGCAGTGAGGGGCGTTGAGCCAATGCTGCGCAAAAGCTGTTCGAGCGAGAGCGTCATCTTGCGCGATTGCGGAAGCGCCTGCGGGAAGAAGTCGAGCGTCGCGATCAGATCAAGCGCTGCGAGCTCAACGCCCAAGCGCTCATCGAGTCCAGTCAGACGCACGCGCACTTCGGTCTCGCGCGGGATCATCAGGAAGTCGAATTCGCTCTTGGCCTCAGCGCTGAGTTCTCGCTCGCTGAGATAGCGTAGCTTGCCCTCTTGCGGCAAGAAGGCGCCCCAGCCCTCCGGCACAAACCAGGCCGGCGCTTGCCCCTGCTCGGCGCGCACCCAGATGGGAAGCTGAGCGTCGTTCATGGGGAGCGCTTTCTGTCTGGGCACGGATTGTCCACGCGGGCTTTGCTGATGCTCGATGCGTCGTTCACTTCGTTTACTCTTCCATCTCATGCAGGCGGCGCTCGAATGTTGCGGTGTCTTCGCCGATGCTTGGTGCATCAGCGCTTGGTGATTCGCTTCCAGTAAGCTCTTGCGTGATCGCGTCGATCTCCGATACGCGCTGGGGCGTGGCTTGCTCGCTGGCTTCGCTCGTTGCGGTAGCTTGTTTGGCGGGCTCCTTGCCATCCATTTCGTCGAGAATGCTGGTTAGGTTGCCTTCTCCCAACGGCAGCGCCTCGATAGTCAGATCGTACTCGCGCACGCGCTTCAGAATGCGGTCAATCCCATCGTGCTGCTCTTCCGTGCTGAGTGCGGCGCCGTCGACGTAGCCCTCCAGCATGCGCTCCATATCATGGATGTCGGTGTTGCCGAGCAGATCCATCAGGCCGTTCTCGCGGTAGAAGTCTTCGTCTTCTCGGATCGCGATGAGCTGGCTTGCGACTTCCAAGTTGCGCGCGAGAAAAGCGAAACGGCGCTCTAGCCGGGTCTTTGCCTTGCGGATGTCCTGAATTTCATATGCGAGAGCTTTCTTCTGCGTCAGATCGAGCGCTTCTTTGCCGTGCTGCATCAAGCGGGCTTCGCGCTCCACCATGTGGTTGATTTCACGCGAATGATCCGAGAGCTTTTGACGGGCGTCTTGCTCGCGCTTGCGCAATTCCTCCAAAGGGATATCCGTGACAGCGCGGCGGGCTTGGCTATCCGCCTTTGCTTTCGATTTCTTAAGCCAACGTAACACGCGCGCCTCCTGGCACCTCAACGCATAAGTGTGTAGCGGAATGAGCGATCCGGCGATGGTAATTCTAGCGGGGAATTGGAATCGGGTATGCGCGTCACGCTCGTCGGGCTGCGCAAGCGGCGCAGAACGAGCGTTGAGCTGGTCAAGACTCGCTTAGCGTCCCAGCAGCGCTTTCGCCTTCTCGATCATGCGAGGCGCGACGTTCGCTGGCACAAAGCGCGAAACATCGCCGCCCAATGCAGCAACTTCGCGGATCAGGCGAGAGCTGACGTAGGAGTACTCAAGCGAGGCCATTACGAAGACCGTCTCTACCTCGTGATCAAGTTCGCGGTTGGTCAGCGCCATCTGGAACTCAGCTTCGAAGTCCGAGCCGGTGCGGATGCCGCGCAGCAGGATGGTGGTGCCGCACTGGCGCACAAAGTCGACGATCATGCCTGAGAATGCGCGCACTTCGACGTTCCCGAGCTTCTCGGCTGCGATTGAATCGCGCAGCATCTCCTCGCGCTCAGCTTGGCTGAAGAGCGGGTTCTTTTGAATGTTGACGGCGGGCGCGACGATCAGCTTTTCGAAGATGCGGGCGCCGCGCTTGATGACGTCGAGGTGGCCGTGGGTGATTGGATCGAAAGTACCAGGATAGACCGCGATTTTTCCCTGCATGTGCTCTCCTGGTTAGCGCGAGTGATGAGAATGAATCCTCAGGTTAGGCTCTCTCGGCTGGCTTGGGAAGGGGCGATGGAGACTCGCAATTGCACCGATGCTACGCAAAGCCCCGTTTTTCCACGCTTTTCGACGAAAGTAGGCCGGAAATGTCACCCTTTCCACTACAGGCCAACAGGATTTGTGTCGATTCAAGAGGTATGGATATTCTACGCAACATGGCCATTGGAGTAGATGCTTACCAGCGAGTCCAGCAAGGGCACGCCGGTGGCAAGAAGCGCGACCTCTCGCGTGACGCTGGCGATGCGTCGGATCTTCAGGGTGCGGGCGCTGCCTCGCCGGATGCTTTCCGCGAGCTATTGGAGCAGCAGCTTGAGACTCGCCTTGAGCGCGCCGGCGCTGCGATTAGCGGTAAGGCCAGCAAGGTCTAAGCGCGCTTCAGCAACGATCATCGAAAGCCCCTGCACGCGCTTCGGCGTTGCAGGGGCTTTTGTGTTTGCCACTTGAGTTGGCACGGCGAGGGCTGACTCGGTGAGCGTTCGCGCAGGGAAGGGTTCGCGCAGGGGCGCTGAGACGCAGAGCCTCGCGGGTTAGGCGGCGGCCTTCGGAGCAGCGCGGCGTCATCCGATGCTCGAAGCCGCTTCATTGGATTTGAGTTTCGAAGAGAGCAGCGGGAGAGAACTACTGCGATGCTTGAGCGCGATTGCTTCGAGTTTGCTCGACGCTGAGGGATCTTTGAAAGATCAAGACGAAGATGGCGCGCTTGTCTCGCTAGTGATTGGGGCGGCCGAATCAAACATCGCCCTTCCCGCCAGGCCCCGCGTCCCTGCGCCTCTGCGCGAACCTCTCTCCGATCTCATCACAAGAAAACGGAACTGGCAGGAATGCCAGTTCTACTGCGTCGATCATGTAGTGGCTTAGCTGGGTTTTTCACGCGCACATTCGTGCGAGTTGTACTTCATCACGGAGAAGGAAGAGTAGCGCGGAGGTCACTGAGGCCTGCCGGGTGCTCTAGCGTTGCAATGAAGCGGCATCGACTTTCGAAAAGATCCACGCGCCACGGCAGTTGCGAAGAATGCTCGCAGGCGAGAAGGCAGCGTTGATCGACGAAAGTTACGCGGGAGAGCGCAGCACTATCAGAACCCACTGCTTGCTCGCCTGCGAGCATCTTGAAAAACTGACCAAAGCTCGCTGCCATCTTCGATCAACTGAAGCGCAGCGACCAAGCCGCACTCACGCCGCCAGGCCTCCGCAATCTCCGCTAACCTCTTCCGGCTCCGTGTTTAAATGCAACTCGCACGAACGTGCGCGTCGAAACCGTAGCGCCGCCCATCACCGAAGCGCCGCCAAGAAAACGGAACTGGCATGAATGCCAGTTCTACTGCGGAGTTTAGCGGCCACGCTTGAGGGTGATCTCAACGCTCAAGTCCTCTTGCTCGATCTCGCTGATCACTTCATGCCCCTCAAGGCTAGCGCTGCGAGGCACGTTCTTCGCGGGCTCGCCGGCGTCAACGCGTACGCAGACAAGCTCGCCAAGCGCAACTTGCTCCAGCGCGATCTTTGCGCGGACAAAGTTGATCGGGCAGGTGACGCCGCGCAGATCGAGGTATTTCGCAGGTTCGCTCATTCGTTTGGATCGGCTGGGCTAGGCGCTGGCTTGCTAGGCTGCTTCTCTTGAGGATCGGCGCTGACAGCATTGCCCTCAGCTTTGTCGTCTTCGACAGGCGCGACGAAATCCGATTCGCCGCCATCGCCGAGCACGATGCGCACGCCTTCGTCGTACACCTCGCCCACGCCAGACATGCCGATAAAGATCATCACGGCGAGAAAGGTAATCGCCACGTTCCAAACCCAACGCACGGCGCGCTCGTTGGTGTGCGTTTCAATCACGCGGCCACTCGGGATGATAATCGCGAGGTACACGCCGATCGCCAGCGCGCATTGGATGCCGAAGATCGTCCACTTTTCGGCGTCCATCATCAGCAGAATGTTAGGCATTGCGTTGCGCCTTCCTTGGCGGAATCGGCGCTTTGGGCTGAGCCGCCAGAAGTTCGGGGCGTAGGGGCCGACCGAGATCTTCGTAGAACTTGGGTGCGTCGCCGGGGCGAGCTGCGAAGCGCTTGTGGCTCCAGAGGTATTGCTCCGGATACTTGCGCGCCATCTTCTCCATCAGATCGTTGTACCACTGGCCCAGGCGCAGCGCTTCTTCCACTTCATCTGCGTTAGGATCAACGTAGCCCTCGAAGAAACCCTCAAAGTGAAACTTGAACTTGAAGCCTTCGCGAAAGCCAAAAATCCCCAACACGCGCGGCTGGAAGCGCTGATACAACTTGAAGTAGCTGACTTCCGTCGAAGCCGGCACGCCGAAGAAGTTCAAGAATGCAGCACCTCGCCCGGCGTTTTGATCGGCGATCACACCGAGCCAGCCGCCGCTGCGGAGTGTTTTGGTGTAGCCGCGCAGCGCGCCTTGCTTGGTGTAGGCTTCGTTGCCCCAGTAGGTGCGCAGTCGGTGAAGCTCAGTCTGAAACTGAGGAATATCCAAGGGTCGGTAAACCATGTTGAGCTTCTTGCCCATCAAACCAGCAAGCCCCGCGGTCAGCTCCCAGCTACCGATGTGGCCAGTGTGAAAGGCGACGGAGCCTTCGTAATCCGTCAGCTCTTCTGCCCAGCGTTCCATCTCTGGGGTGACGGTAACGTACTTGCGCCACTTGTCGTTTTGGTAGTAGCGCTGAAGCAAGAAGAGGTCGGTCGCCCCAAGCACGAAATGCTGATGCGAGGCTTTGGCGATGCGGTAGCGTTCCTTGGGCGTGTACTGATCGCCGAAGCAGATTTCGAGGTTGCGAATCGCGCGCAGGCGATGCTCGCGCGAAACGTACCACGCAACCAGCGCGATGCTGCGCATGACCATGTAGACCTGATCGGGCTCCATGCGATCAACCGTGATGCGGAAGAGCTTGTAGATCTCCCACAAAATCGGGATCAGGACGTACTTGTAGAGCGGCGACTGAATGCGCTCGGCAGACTTCCTGCGCTTCTTCTTCTTGGGCGCGGGTTGATCTGATGGCGCTACCTCGGGCTGCGCTTGCGCGTTGGCCGTGGCGTCCTGTTCAGTGGTGCTTTCTTGCTCGCTGCCCGGCATGCGCTCTGCTTTCATCCGCGGTTGTGTGGCTCAAGCCTTTGCTTGAGGGAGAGTCTGGTCAATCTGCTTTGTGCGTCGCTCGCTGCCAAGCCTCGATCGTATCGATGACCTTTGCTTTGAGCGCCGCCTCGCCTGCTGGATCGAGTTGCATCGCGATGCGTAGCTCGTAAGCGGGAAGCACTTCGTGTGCCAATCGCCCGCGCAGCTTCACGGCATCCTTTTGCGTCGTCACGATCAGCTCAGCATTCGCGGCTTGTGCAAGCGCAGCGATGCTCGGCCAGTCGCGTTTCAGCCAAGCATCATTGTACGAAAAATGGTCGGGCAGAAGCGCGGCTGAAACTACTTCGGCGCCACTCGCTTGCAAGGTCGCTGCGAAGCCTTGCGGATTGCCGATCGCGCATAGCTGCGCTACGCGCTTGCCTTGCAGCTCGCTCAAGTCGAGTCGCTCGCTTGGATCGCTGAGAGAGAGGAGTTCGCTCGGCGCGTGTTGCGCGAGCGCGATCTGCGTTTGACCGAGCTTTGCGAGCTGCGCCTGGAGCTTCGCGAGTGCGCTCTCGTTGATCTGATCAGAGCGCGTGATCACGCTGAAACCCGCGCGCTTGCTGCTTTTGCGAGGCTCACGCAGCATTCCGCGCGGCAGCATGTGGCCATAACCGAAGGGGCAAAGCGCATCGAAGAGCAAGATGTCGAGGTCGCGCGCGAGGCGCAGGTGCGAGAAGCCGTCGTCGAGCAGGACCACGTCGCAGCCTTGTTCTATCAGGCTATGCGCGCCAGCGACGCGATCAGGATTTTCGATGTGCAGCGTATTCGGCAGCAGCTCGGCGAGCATGCGCGCTTCGTCGTTGCCGCGCTGATCGCTCGCTTCTTCAATAGATGCAGCGCGATAGCCACGCGAAAGAATGCCCGGCGTGTGGCCTTGCGCGATCAGGTGTTGCGCGAGCCAGACGACCATCGGCGTCTTGCCCGTTCCACCGGTGGAAAGATTGCCGACGCAAATCACCGGGCAATCAACGCGCTCTTGCCTCTTGATGCCGAGCGCAAAAAGCGCAAGGCGCAGCCTGGCGAGCACCGCGAAGAGCCAGCTCGCAGGCAGCGTCAGCACCCGCAGCAAGCGCGCGCTGAGATCGCGCGCGTCGCCGCTCATGATCGCTCTGATGCGTTGATCGTCCATGCTTGCTCCAGCGCGCATTGTGGTGCCCAATCGCAGGAACCGCTAGCCAGTAGAACTGGCATTCGCGCCAGTCTGGGGCTTCCTTCGTGCATCGACACACTCACCGCAGTGCCGTGAAGCGCGCGCTTGCGCAGGTCTGCCTATCGCTTCGCTGAAGCGCCGTCATCCCGAACGCCGCAGGCGGAGGGATCACCCACGCAGTTATCGCAGCGCTTTTCTTTGCACACGAATCGCTGATCTGGGAGCTCTTCCCGAATAGTTTTCGCTGAAGCGCCGTCATCCCGAACGCCGAAGGCGGAGGGATCACCCTTGCAATCAATGCAGCGCTTTTCTTTGCACACGAATCGCTTATCAGGGAGAGGGAAGCGTGTGCAATCTCTGCGCTGACCGCTTCTCGGAGGCTACGCCTCCTGCGAACCGGCTGATCCGTTGCGCGACTCGCTGCGCGAGTGTGCTCACTCCTCAGTCCTCGTCGCGCTTCGCGCTCTGTCGGGATGACGGCGATGCGTCAGTATCAATCGCATCGGAATGCGATCACCGACAGGAACGACTTGTTCGAGAAGCCGCTCCACCGACGTAGTCGGGGGAGCTGTCGAGGCGCAGCCGAGACTGAGGGGGCATGCTCGCGTAGCGAGCAAAAGCGCTTTGAGGTCACTTTATCACTGCGTTTCAACGCGGGGCGGCCCCCTCCGACCTCGACACTTCGTGTCTCGGCCACCTCCCCCGATTTCATCGGTGGAGGGGCTTCGCCTGCACTCTCGCACAAGCCAAGAATGCCGGTACCACTGCGGATCAGCATCGCCGAGCGCTTCGTGCCCTTCGGTCCTTTGCCAACTTCGCGACCCTCTCTCCGATCAAGACGCCAGAGTACGGAACCGGCACGAATGCCGGTTCTACTGCGGATGCAAGGCGAGCAGGGCGGCGCCGATGGTGCCGGCGTCGTCGCCGAGGGATGTGGTGAGCAGGGGGAGCTCGGCGGCGACTTTGCCCATGCAGCGCTCGCGCAGCTTCGCCTGAATGCTCGGCAGCATGAAGGGCAGCGCGCCTCGGATGCCGCCGGAGAACACCAGCGCATCAAGGTTCAGCACGTTGATCATGCTCGCAAGGCCATGGCCTAGCTCGCCTCCCGCCTGTTCAAGCGTTGCCAGCGCGATCTGGTCATCGGCAGCCGCCAGCTCGACCAACATTGCTACGCTCTCAATCCCGTCGCCGCCAAGCTCCGTGTGCGTTTGCAGGATGCCGCGCGCGCAGGTGTAGGCTTCCATGCAGCCGGTGGCGCCGCACACGCAAGGGCGACCATCGTGATGCGTGGCGACATGCCCGATCTCAGCGGCAAAGCCATCGCGCCCGCGATAGAGCTTGCCGCCAAGCACCAAGCCACCACCGACGCCCGTGCCGAGCGTGATGTGAAGCTGATTCGCGTAGGTCTTCGAGACGCCCGCCTGATACTCGCCCCACGCCGCGCAGATAGCGTCGTTGTCGATCGCGATGTGAGTCGGATTCAGCTCTGGCGCGAGCTTCTCGCGCAGCGCTTTCGCAAAGACCACGCCCTCAAATCCCGCGATGTTCGGCAAGCGCCAGACCGCGCCCGCATCATTCACCTCGCCAGGAATCGCAACGCCCAGCGCAATCTCGCGCTGACCAGACGCGTGCTGCTTGGCCAAACGCTTCACCACCAGCGCGGTCTGCGCGAGCACATACTCAGCGCCCTGATCCGAGCCGGTGGGAATCTTGTCGTGCGCGAGCAGCTTGCCCTGCGCATCAATCAGCGCAGCCTTGATGTTCGTGCCGCCCAGATCGACACCAATCGCATTCACCGCTTCCATCATCCTTCTCCTCACGCAGATTGTGCCGCATGCGATTGTAAGCACATGCGTGAAGCTGAGGTAGCGATATGGGAGCGCTGCTACGCCTCGCGTTACCGTGCCGTGCGCTTTGCGCGTCAGCGAGAGTGTCAGCATCTACTGGAGAAGTTTTGCCCTACTTTTTGAACCGGCGCAGATCGCGTCGTAACAGGCGTGGGAGCGGGACTAGCGAAGAAGTTCGATGCAATCCGTGCGAGCACGACAAGATTGGCAAGCTGATTGCTTCCACTCCATCAGAGCAACGAGCCGGCCCGCTTGTCGCTCTATAGGGTGCGGCGAGGTGTGGAACCTCGCAGCGAGATTCCAGCGGAGGTACGCCTTCGCTGGTTTCGATTTAGGCCCTGAACAAGCCTGCTCAGCGCCCAAAGATCAGCGCGTAATCAGCTCTCGAATATCGAGAGAAGCGCTAGTCTAGCGCATGCTTTCCCAGCGATCGCTCAGCGCTTGGGCAAGCTCATTCGTCGTCGCATCAGCATCGCGACGTGAGTTGACGCGCATCATGATCTCCGCGCGGTGGAACTCCTCATTCGCCGAAAGGTCGCGGGGCGTGCTCGGCAAATCCATTCCCAACACAACGAGCATCGCAGCATCCAAGCTGGCCAGGATTTCCGGCCCAGACTCAGAAACGCGGGTCAAATAGCGCACCGCAATATCACGCTCGCCCAAGGCGTTCAGCGTGCTGATCAGCATGTGCAGCGACGCCACATGTTGGTCAAGCTCTTCACTCATCGCCAGCGCATCCATCAGCACAACCACACCGGCGTAAGGCTCGTTGTTGCGGATCAGCTTGCTGGCTCTTTCGCGCATCGCAAGTGCGCGGCTACTCGCTGCTTGCTCATCTGAAGATGGCACAAGGCGGAATACGCCGCGAGCATCGGCCTGCCCGCTTTCGGAAGGGAAAACGTCAGCTTCCAAGCGCAACTCAATCCCGCGATAGCGCAGCAAGCGCGCAAAGCGATTCAGCGCATCGGTGTTGTTAACGGACTTGCCTTCAGCAATCAAAGCGAGCAGTTCATTCATCACGCTTTCAAAGTGCGCGTCGTAGTAGGCATTCGCGTCGCGGCTGCTACTGCCATTGGGCGCTGCGCGAAGAACGCGGAGCACATCCGTAGCGTAGTCGGGATCAACGGCCTTGCCCTGCGCTAGATCGCGCGTGAGGTTGCGAATGCGCATGCCCTTCGTGCCGAGCGCATCAACGCCCATATGCTCGTTGGTGTTCTCAATCGGATTCGGTGCGTCGTAGATCACCGTAGCGATGCTGCCATTTCCGACTTGAGTCTGCGCGGGCGTCAGCATGCTGACAACGCCGAATGCGAGCGCCATGCCAGCGGCGAGGCCGCCAACTCCGGCTGCAACCCAGCCCATCGCACTCTTGCGCTTGGCGTTGATAGCGTCGACGCGATGCTGCGCGTCCTTCTCCAGCTTGGCGCGATGCAGGCGCTTTGAGAGGCGCGCATCGAAGCCTATGGGGAGCGTCGCGATCGCATCCGAAACACGCAGCATCTGACGCGCTTTTTGCAGGCGCTCATATGCAGCGGCAAGGTCCGAATCGTGCTGCATCTCAGCGCGCAGAGCACTGGCCTCAGCATGACTCAAACGCCCATCGAGCAGGTGCGACAACTTCTCATGTGCAGATGCTTGCATAGTTTCCGCGTCCTTTGATCGCGTGCGATGGCGGGCACTCACGCCCGCATGCATCGCAAACCTCAGATCACGCACTGAGGCTGAAAGAATCGAATCGTCAGGTCATGCTTCGTCCGCTCGAATCGGAGCAGAATCTAAGCCCTTCGCTATTCATCGTCAGTCAGGCAGTAACGCTCAAGGCAACCCGCCAGGAATTCGCGGGCGCGGTACAAGCGCGAGCTGACTGTCTTGACCGAGCAGCCCAGCACACCCGCTGCTTGCTCGTAGGTCAAATTCTCCAGATCGCAGAGGATCAGCGGCTCGCGCAGCTTGTTCGACATGCGATCGAGGGCAACCCTCACCATCTCTTTCAGTTCGCCATCGGCGCTGTCGAGACTGGGATCGCCTTCTTTCCCCGCGAACTCAGGCTGAGTCATCTCATCGCCATCGTCCCCAGAGCGCTTGCCTTGCAGCACCGTGAAGAGCACGGGCTTCTTCTTGCGCGAGTAGTCGGTAACGAGGTTGCGCGCTACGCGGTAAAGCCATGCGCTGGCAGTCTCGTCACGGATACCTTCGAGCTCGCGGTACAAGCGCACGAAGCTTTCCTGAGTGATATCTTCGGCAAGATGCTCATCTCGCACTAAGCGCATCACATAGCTGAAAATCGGTCGGCGAAAGCGACTCACGTAACCCTCGAAGCGTTCCTGCTCCGGGTTCGCTGGCGCGCTCGCCTGCTGCGTTTTGGCTTCAGCTTGCTTGCGCGAACCTGAGCCGATTCTTGCCACCACACCCATGGTGTACTCCTGCTGTCGCCCAAACTCTAAGGGAAGCTTGAGCGGAGTGCCTAGCCGCTAGCAGCCGCGGGTGTTGGCTGCCAGGCCGGGCTATCGTGATCACACCATTATGACGGGATTGGGTACGCTTAAAGGAAGCAAATCACGGCGCTCGCCAAAAATCTCGCACCTTGCACGAAGATCGGCACTGAGGACTTGCGCGGAGTCATGCATTAAGGAAAATAGTGTGCTCGCATGACCCCTTCAGGCTCACGCTCTCGGAGGCATAAAGATGAAGCACTTCTTCTTCCATACCATGCTCGCCGCCATTGTGATTGCAGCCTTCGCTCTCTTCACGAGCGGCTGCGCTGCCACCGGCCACCACTCGTATCACGAGCACCACTACGTTCAAAGCCACCATCGCGGCCACCACCACGCGCATGTGAGCTATGAGTCGCATGACGACGGTGATGTCGCTGGCGCTTTTGTGCTCGGCACGATCTTCGGCGTAATGCTTGACGCGATCTTCGACTGATCGCGCTCGCGACGTGCTTCGTTTGAGCTCAGAGCAAGAAGATGATCGCGCAGAGGCGCTGGGACGCAGGGCCTCGCGGCTGGTGCGAAGATGTTTCGTGATGCGCAGCTTCTCCGAATGCACGAAGCCGCGTTTTCTGATTTGCGTTTCTATGAGAGCAGCGCAACACGAGCACTGCGATGCTTGAGCGATAGCGCTTCGGGCTAGCTCGTTGCTGAGGGGTTTTAGAATTCTCAAGACTGAGAAGGCGCGCTGCGCTAGCCAAAGATTGGCGCGGCTGAATCAACCCATCGCCCTTCCCGCCAGGCTCAGCGGCTCAGCGCCTCTGCGCGAACCCCTCTTCGCAGCCCGCAGCGTAACGCAGTCGGGCTGCCCTTCACCTGCGCGCGATTTTCTGCGAAAATCATCGTCCACCTGTAACCCTCGCATCCCAGTCCTCGTCTTTGAGGCGAAACTACCCCCATAGTGCGCCGATCATGGCGCGGACTGGAGCTGAGATGAAATTCCGGCTACGACACACGCGAAACATCGCGCTCTTCTGCGCGCTGGTTGCCGGGGGCTATTTGGCCTCCGATTTTGGCGGGATGCTCCCGCTCGAAGCACAAAAGCAAAGCGACGATAAGCAGAGGAAACGCGACATGGATGACACGCCAAAACCCGAGTTCAGCAAGGATCTGCGCGAGAGCGCGGGCGAGGATTTTCTCGCCGTCGTGAAGCTTACCCAAGAGCATCGCAGCGACCTTTTCCGCTACTGCCACGGTCTCACCGGCAACCTTTGGGATGCGGAAGACCTGGTGCAGGAAACGGTCCTCAAGGTCCACACGCGCATGTCACGCATGAGCGGCGTGAGCATTCAAGCGCCCCGCGCCTACCTCTTCCGCATGGCGACGAACACCTGGATTGACTGGAAACGCAGGGAAGAGCGCGGCGCCCTTTCCTTCGGCGATCTCGCGAATGAAGAAGCCAGCGAAGATGATGGCTCAGCGCTCGATCTCGAAGCAGCTTTCGATCATCTGCTCGTGCGTCTGCCTGATCGCCAACGCGTTGCATTGATGCTCTGCGACGTGTTCGGCTTCACTCCCACCGAAGCCAGCGCATTCGCTGAGACCACGCCCGGCGCGATGAAAGTCGCCCTGCGCCGCGCGCGCAAAGCAATGGAAGCAGCGCGCAAGGCCGAGAAAGCCGAAAGCGCGGAAGCCAAGCCGCTCTCTATCGATCAAGGCTTGCTGCAAAAGTTCGTCGATGCCTTCAACAAGCGCGACATGCAGGGGCTCGTATCCCTCTTCAGCAACGAGATCAGCGCGGAAATCGTTGGCGTGCTCGACGAATACGGTTCAGACGCGATCGAGAATGGCTCGCTCTTTTACACCCTCTTCGACTTCGCTACCGGCGAGCCGCAGCCTTTCCCGGCGGACTACCCGATGGCCAAGATCGAAGTGGTGGATGGCGAGCGCGTCGTGCTGCTGATGTACACCTCGCGCAAGGACAAGATCACCCGCGTGGGCGACATCGTGCGCCTGACCGCGACGGGCGACAAGTTGACCACCATGCGCTACTACTACTTCAGCCCGGAAGTGCTGCGTGCGGTAGCGGATCGCGTGGGCAATCGCCCCGTCACGCACGGCTACTACTTCAACGGTGATCACATGACGAGCGAGGAAGAATAGGCGCTGAGCGGTTGCGCTGGAGCAGTTCTCTGCTTCGCCTCGAAGTGACGCACGAACAATGCAAATCGAGAGCAGCTCTAGCGCAGCGTTTCGCCATACTCGCCGAGGTCATTAAGAGCTCAACGCAAAGGCGCCAAGCACGCGAAGTTTCGCAAAGCCTGGCGGAGTGGGCGTTATTCGCCGGGCGTTTGAGACGCTCCAGTTCCGACAGCGCCCAGAAACTTCCGAATATGAGTGCGACCTTCGCGGCTGAGCGGGACAGTCCATCAGCCGCTTCACTTTTTCATTTTCAAGATCATTCTCGGGCACTCAGCCCAGCAGTGAGGAGTCGACGCAACTGGCCCGCAACGCTTGATCCGACAGGCTTTGCGAGCCTTTGCGTACTCTGCGGCTTTGCATTGAAGAGACCTTTTGTGGAGGCTTCGCAGTAAAAATGGCGAAACGCTAGGCTAGAACGGTTACCGGCTACGCCTCGAATTGATGCGCAAGCAATGCGAATCGAGATCTGGTCTATGCGCGCTCGCGGCATTCGTCTTCGATTGAACTTCGCCAATGCAAAGCGATCGCTGCCCCTCGCAGGAGGCAACGATCGCCCGGTGGTTGCATCTCGCTTCAGCGCGATTTGATGCGCTTAGAAGCTCCAGCCAAGCAGGAATGCCAAGCGGTAGTCGTTGCGCTCGACGCCCGGCGCCGGCTGATTGTCGTAGTCATGTTCAAAGACAATCGCAGAAGCAATCGACTCAAAGAGCAGAAAGTTGACGGAAAGACGGTTCTTCATGAACACG
>Ga0213866_10000524_pt1 | contig 30748 bp, 21 predicted proteins | sample PICome_11_FD_160079 | JGI IMG/M metagenome (GOLD analysis project Ga0213866, IMG submission 160079) | Coastal seawater microbial communities near Pivers Island, North Carolina, United States - PICO284 | ecosystem: Environmental > Aquatic > Marine > Coastal | place: USA: North Carolina... | reverse complement strand
GATTGAATACAACAATAGACATTGTACCTTGATACTCGCTCTTGTAATTGATCTCAAAGGGAGTCATACCAAAAGCAGATCCGAGAGGACCCGCTGAGCGATCATAGTTCGATACGAGTTGTGACCAGCGATGAAAGAATCCCAACATGCTATGATTTTTGTCAACGAGGAATGTTGCTGGGATGATAGGAAAAGTCCGACCAATTGGCTTCTTCGTTGGAGCACCAAATCCTTGTATCGGAACATCCGCTACCTGAATGTCAAACTCTGGAAGACCTACTGATCGACAATAGAAACGAAAGATACCGTCAACTTCTCCCCCAATTAAAGTGGGTGGGGGAGTGATGTCAACAATAAATGTGCTAGTCTCAGCATAGCCACTTGACGTGACTTGAGATTGAAACTCTTGTATGTTGAAAGCCATTTATTCTTTTCCCTTGCTCATAAGGAATCTTATGTAGTCTTCTATCTGATCAATATTTATGATGTCTAAATCAAGAGCCCTCAAAGCTTTTTCTTCTGCTTCTTCGTATGTCATTAGACCCTCTATTTTATAAATAAAAATGTAGTTCACGAAGCGGCAACTTCCAACTACCCTAGACAACCCAAGGAGGATTCTATGTCCAGCAATAGTATTTATCATACCCATCACATTGTCCCTAAGCATATGGGCGGAACAGACGACCCATCCAATCTCGTTTCCCTTACTGTCGAAGAACACGCTGAAGCTCATCGAAAGCTATACGAAAAGTATGGGCTAACTGAAGATTATTTAGCATGGCAAGGATTGAGTAAGCAGATAGGAAAAGAGGAAATATTAAAAGAAATTTATCGACAAAATGGAATCCGCTGCGGGAAAGCGAATAAGGGACGCTCTGCTTGGAATAAAGGAAAGACGGGAATTTATTCTAAAGAGACTTTGGATAAAATGCGTAAATCTAAGTCCGAAGAAGCAAAGCAGGCGATGCGTAAACCTAAGTCCAATACTGAAAAGATGGGACGATACGAAAGAACTAAAGAAACTCGAAAAAAATTGGCTGATGCTGTCAGAGGAAAGAAGTGGTGGAATAACGGGACAGAGCAAACGCAAGCATTTGAATGTCCCGAAGGATGGGTTAGAGGCAAACTTAAGTAATCATCTTTCGGGAGTCGGCCCACACTTTTTGCTTCGAAGCTCCAACAAAGTTTTCTACGGGTAAAAACAGCGCTAGATCCCACTCTGAAGGATAGACATATACAAATCGACTCTTAACTTGAGTATTTAGATATTGTTTTACACAAGGCTTGAAGCCCTTAAACTTTGATGCTGAAGATAATACTGAATAACTTAATTTGAGTCTTGTTGACTCATCATACTTTTTATTGTTAGTGATGTCGTAAAGCGAATCCATGAGCTTTGCTCTCAACGCTGGGGGTAGATAGTGCATGTTGATTCCATAGAACCCACCCTTCGCAACTCGAAACGGAAAGATCAACGGAAATTTATCGTAGTACGGTAGTGTTGCTCGATTCTTAGCGGAGTAAGAGAACATGTACATAGCACCTATCATGGGCTTGCTTGTCATGCGATCTCGATCACCACGGAGCAGTTGACGCTCGTTGACGTTTGTATAAGATCTAGCCGTTCTTCGATACCAGTTCCTTGCTTCCTGTTCACGTGCAGGAACCTTTCCTTGACGGATACCTTTTGCTAGAAGATCGCTAAAGAGTACTGCCATTAGTTACAGATCTCGTTTCCGTCCACTAACTCATTCCGTATTCTACACTGCTCTCGCTCCACTAGATCGAGTCTCGCTTGCTCCGCTTCAGTCAACGCTCTCTTTTGTAATTCGTCTCGATAATACTTAGCGACTTGTGCGTATCGTGTAGACTCACTCATAAGGATTCTTGTTTGTAGATCCTCTCCGATAGCCTCATAAGCGGCTTTTTGTTCCGCTTGATCGACTGACAGTTCAGTTGGATCGATGTATAGACTGTCGATAGCGAAGTACGCTGTGAATACGACACCGATAGCCCATACTGCGAATTTGGGGATTCGATCATCAAACTCTACTGTTCTTTTCGCCATTTAAATTATCCCCTGTTTTCGAGATCTGTTAATTTCTTTTCCAAATAGTCAATACGTATTTCTTGCTCATGATTTTTACGCACTGATTCTTGTACTTCTTTGGGTGGGGCCCATGTGTTACGGAACACTGTATTAAGTTCAATCTGTTCTTTCATCATATTGATATCAGCATTCTGCATGAGATCGTCGGGCAAAGAGCCCAACTCACCACGTGGCCATTTGACTCTAAACTCTGAGTTCATTGACACTTCTTGTTGTATCAGTGACATATCTCTTTCCAAGACTGCAATACGATTAGTCACTTCAAAATATCCTACTACTGCTACCGCCACTCCAAATATAATTGCTAATAAATTACGTATAGGTATTGCTATCACTGAACCATCGTTGAGATCCAGTTTGTTTACCATCTTCCATTTCCTCTTTTTTTAATAACTATAGCGACATCCTATAGTTGACTCGACTGTGCTTCATTTCGTCCTCTCGAATACACTTGATCATATCTGAGAGTCTTGCATTTTTATTTAGTCCGTAGTAATCGATGGACAATGATGACGCTGGAACGTCTCGTATGATACCACTGTTGATGAGTTCAAGATATTCAGTATAACTACGGACAGCCTCCTCTTCGAAGTAATGGATCATGCGATGCGCAGTCTTAGGAAAGAAAACATATAGAATAAAATAATAAATCCAGAAAATTAACTGAGCAATGAGTACAATATTCCGCTCAAGCCAATTGGGCTTTACAATTTCAATAAAAAACATGAGATGCATTCTTTCATTTTCTGCTTCAGAAAGAAGTTCTCGAATTTTAGGACCATATCCGGTTTTCATTTGTCGTAGCGACTTGAGATGAATCCACATCCCCGCTACCATACCCGGTACACCTGCAATTGTTTCTAGAACTACTGCCCTATGTCCATAACGTTTCGCAAAGAATGTGTCAGCGAAAAATCTAAAAAACTTTGTTTGACTTCTTGCTATCGTATCTCTCATTTGATTCCAAGTTCGTCCTCCGTCATGATCTGGAATTTCCAGCCTCTATCTAAACAAAACTCTTGAGCCGCTTTCCATTTTGCCTGATTGACTCCCCAAGTCTTGACTTCATTAATAAATCTTCTATTCCTCACGTTATCAGGTTTCTTAGGAGGCTTCGTCTGTGCTTTAGGCTTTACCTCTATTAAGAGTGTTTCTTTTTTCCCGTCTCTATTTATTTGCTCAACATAAAAATCCGCAAAGTATCGATGTATTTTATTATCTATGGGACTACGATATGGAATGACAACCTCTTCTGATGCCCATCCAGTGACGTTTGGATGCTTGTCTAAATATGAGCATAATTTTAATTCCCACCCTGATCGATAAATGATATTTGTGGGATCACCCAAATATTTTTTCGGATTTCTTGGATTGAATTTTCCTTGATAATATTTTCCCATAGAATTCAGTATAAATATAGTAGACAACTCTAACTTATTATTTATAAAGGTTATCGAATGACTTCAGCAGAAACATTTATTGCTCAACGAAAGGCAAGTCGCTCAGCGCTGAGTCGTGTAGAGACTTATCCGGGTGTGCTTGGGGATTATCACATTCGACTTCAATTTAGAAATTATTCATATACTGAAACTGGAGCGGCTCAATTAAATAATGGAAGTCCAACAATTATTCTTCCGCTTCCTACAGTTATGTCTGACTCACTTACCGTTCAGGTAGGACAAAATGAATTAGGTATACTTGGAACACTTTCAGCACAAGCCGCATCAAATCCTAATGAAATTGGTAATAAGGTAAAGGGAGTATTTAATGCAATCGAAGCGGCCGGAAAATCAGCAGGCGAAGCGACAGGCGAAGTATTGCAAGGAAAATATGAGACCGCTTTAAATAAATTAAGCGGAGCTACGGCTGATGCTGCATTCTTCGCAAAAGCAGGTCTCGCTTCAGTCGCTCCCGATGTTACAAATGGCTTTGGTGTTGGAACAGGAGAAGCTGTTAATCCATTCGCTACACTTGTATTTAATGGAGTCGATCTGAAGACACACACATTCGAATGGCTCCTCTCTCCAGAAAGTCCATCCGATTCAGAATTTATTAAAAATATTATTGCGGAAATTCGTAGAAATATTGTTCCATCTTACGAAGCAGTCGGGGGAGAAACTTCGGGTGTGTCCGCATTAGATCGTGGCTTGCTACAATATCCTAGTTTATTGGATATTAAATTCTCAGGAATTAAAGAGGATTATTATTATAGACTGAAGCCTTGTATGGTTCAGAATTTTGTCACAGATTTTACGCCGAACGGCGTAGCAATTTTAAAAGGCGGAAAGCCAGCGCAGATTCGAATTTCCATGACAGTCCAAGAAGCATCTATCTGGACTTCAAAAGATTATCCTCAAGGTGGATTCGGAGTAGGCACAAGCGATTCCAGCGCTAATCAAACTGGAGAACAAACCATTGATCCGCTCGCTGGATTAGATTTTGATGGAAGTACAATTGATGATGTCATTAACGAAGCAATTGGAATTGTACCCAACGGAAATGTCAATACGGAAGGTGCTGCGACAGGATCTACGACTGGAGAGGGAGGTGGCTAATGAGTTATTTTAATAAATTTCCCAAGACAAAACAAAATAATTTATCTACGATTGATATCACTCGTCGAGTCGTAATTAATTCAGAAAAAGACGGCGTACTTTATAATTACGTTCCGTATGAAGTCAAAGACGGTGAGCGACCCGAGGACGTTGCATTTTATTATTACAATGATTCGTCCTACGCTTGGCTCGTACTCCTCGCTAATAATATTATTGATCCGTATACGTCATGGCCAAAGACACAATATAATCTCGACGAATATATTAAAGTCCAGTACGCTGAAAAAGCAAACGCTACCGGTCAAGCTGTCATTGAATGGACACAGAACACAACGATCACCGAAAATATTCTTTATTACGCTCATCGACGTAACGGACAAATTCGTATCTCTCCTAATACTTACGAAAACTTTCCCACGCCTGTTGTAGACGATAATAATCCCGCTACAGCGAACACTGAAATCATCGTTGATCAATCCTTCGTCGCAGCGGATTTTCGACCCATTCGTATCTATGAGTACGAAGAAGAACTCAATGAATTACGAAAGAAAATTATTCTTTTTGATCGTCGATTTATCGTAGAGATCGATAAGTCCGTAGCAGAAGTATTATCGAATGAGTAAAAACGCTGGATACTATCGACTCGATTCCTTTTATGCTCAAGCGTTGAATGAGCCAGGTAAATACGCTGAAGGTATTGAACTTAAAAGAGCGGTCGTACAATTTAATATTACTGAATCTATTGATCAAGCGTTTATCAATGGCTCTGCTGTCGTCTCTGAATCCTTTGATGCGTTAAAAAAACTTCCTTTTCGTGGAGAAGAAAGACTCACTATTTCTTTTACTGATTACTTTGATGAATCCTTTGAGTATGTCTTCTACGTGTACGCTATTACAGATCTTAAAAAAGATCCATCAACAAACGGAAAGCTAATGACGTACACTCTTCACTTCACTACCTTTCAAAAATTAGAGTCAGATAAGTCATACGTTCGTAAATCCTTTGGAGAAGAAAGAGTATCGAACATGGCTAGTCAAGTCTTTGAACGATATTTTAGTGGAGACAAAGAGATTGAAGTCCAAGATACAGACTCAAAACAAACATTAGTCATTCCAAGACTGAGATCAGATGAAGCAATGACCTTTTTAGCAAGACGTGCGGCGACTGATGCTTCACCTTCTTCTTTATTTACGTTCTTTGAAACAAGAGAAAAATATTATTTTATGGCTTATGAGAAGCTAGTAGAGAAAAAAATCGATTTAGTTGCCAGTGCGGCCACTGCGGAAGAAAACCAGTTAAAATATATTTACTCGACGTTGAACGATAACGAACCTACCGGACAAAGAGTGGCGCAGTTTACGATGAATGAACTCTCGTATCTGGATAGATCGAATACAATCAAAGCGATGAAGCAGGGAGCGTATAAGAGAAACATCACAGAGCTAGACTACTACAACAAGTTTCGCATTCGAACGACCTATGACTATCTGGAAGAACAACCGAAGCATTTCGCTATTGATAAGCTATCGAAGATCAATACAGACGCATTCGTTGAAGCGTACATGCCCGATGAAGAAGCACCGGAAGTTGTTTACGTTACAGACTATAATCAATTAGGTGTTGCTCAAGGACGGGATGGATCGCTCGCACCGTTTCGAAACTATGCTCAGAACTATATGACGAAGACTGTGATCAATTATCATATGAAGAACAGCAGTGTGTCTTGTATGATCAATGGACAAGGAAAGCTTATGCCTGGGTCTATGATCTATCTTGAAGTGCTGGAATTCAGTGAAGACCTTAAAGGTTCTGTGTTGGATAAAGAAAGAAGCGGGCCTTATTTGATTACGTCCGTGGTTAATATCTTTGCTGGGGATCAGTATAAGCAACAATTGACAATCACGAAAGGTGGCTTGCGGAGAACTACATCATGATGGGATTTGATAAATTTATTTGGTTCATTGGAGTCGTAGAAGATAACGATGATCCTACGCATAATGGTCGAGTAAGAGTCAGAGCGTTTAATGTTCATCCACCAAAAGGTGAAGATGTTCCTACGAGACATTTACCATGGGCGACAGTGATTAACAATAGTTATGGAGCAAGTCAAGTTATTCCTGCGGTTGGTGAATGGGTCATTGGATTCTTTATTGATGGAAATGATTGTCAGCATCCTATGTTAATTGGAAGCTTGCCTGGGACGAATTTGGGACTACCGGGTGCGACTGGATTACCTGATGCTGATGAGTATCTACCACCAGAGTATATTAAGAACATTGGAAAGCCTCCTTTGAGTCCGTATATGGGTGCGGAAGATGGAGAGTTAACAGCGAGTCCTGCTCAAGCGACAGCACAGAAGAATGGTATTAAGACAGCGATCTTTAAGAATGCAAAGAGTGATGAGTATGTAAGATTTAGTGAGCCGAATATTTTGACTCCAGAGAAGAACTATGATAGTCGAGTCTTTCAGAGTAAGGAAGGAAACAATGTTATTGTATTGAATGAGAGTGAGGATGGTGATGGAAGTACAATTCTCGTTTCGCATTCAAGTGGAAGTGCTGTACAGATTGATGCAAATGGTACAATTTTTATTAAGTCATTTGGTGATACGTATAACAGTAGTGAAGGATTTGAGTTCAATCGTATTGATAAGGACAGTCATACAAACATTGGTGGCGACTGGTCAATCATGGTCGAGGGTGGAAGTGGAAGAATCGAGATACAGGGAGATCTGGATATCTCGTGTAACAACTTCAATGTAGACGCACGAGCGAGTGCGAATATCTTTGCTGGAAATGCAATTAACTTATCGGGCGGTAAAGTCGGGTTGACAGCGCTTGCAGATGATGTTAACATAGGAGCGCTGAATCAAATCAAAATTCAGACTGTGGGAATCCCCGGCCTGAAGTCTGGAAACATTATCATTAAAGCACCGCTGGGAGATCTCAACATAGACTCTTATGCGCTGAATATGTTCAGTCATTCCTATATTGGAATTACAAGTCTTGGACTTCCCGACATTCTAGCGTTACCTCCTTTGGGAACTCCGAACATTCTGATACCCCCACCTCCGAAAGTTATCTCTGGAATTGAGATTAATACACCGACATATCTTAACGTATGGACAGGGCTTCGTACAACGTTTCAGACGCTTGGACAGTTTGCTTCGACAGCGATTGTCTCTTCTGTCGTACAGTCATCTGGTAGCTCTTCGATGATTGGAGGCGTATCAGCGAATGTAACAGGGGGAGCAAGCGCTACATTATTTGGTGGAGCAACCGCAAATGTGACAGGGGGAACAAGTTTGTCTCTCTTTAGTGCCGGTAAAGCCAGTCTTACTGGCGTTGGAGGAGCGTCAGTTTTTGCTGCAGGAAAGGCCAGTTTGACCGGAGCGGGTGTTGCTCATGTCTTTGGAGGAGGAGTAGCAAGCGTTACAGGAGGAGGAGCGGCCTCGCTAAATGGGGGTGTTGCGTTCGTTGGAGGAGGAGCTACGTTACTGGGAACAAGTGGACCGAGAGCGACACCGGGTACTCCAGGCACTCCGGGTCTTCCAGCGGTACCCGCTATTCCACAAATTCCGATTCCAGCATACATTAATTTGGCTGAATTCGCTGCACTTGTTACACCGGATCCCGAGAAATTAGATCCGATTCGACCCTTTACTGGATGGAAAGCGGATAATCGTTTGGGTGTTGTACAGCCTATTAATATTACAAGTCGGTCCCCTAAATAGATGAAAACCCAGAAGATAGCCTTATGAGTTGCGAAAACGGATATTTACCTACCTCTACACTAGCGAATTTGATTCTACGATCAAACGGAAACTCGCTACTCAACGGCAATGGACTCGTTAACGAGGGCCAAGAAACAGGGTTGACTTTTCCCGATATCGATGTTAGAAGTACAGCACTTGATCAGGATCGGCTTGCTGGAGTACGTTCACTTCAGATAGCATTGGCTCGTGGAGAGCTTGACACGGGCTCAGGACTCGCTGAAGAGCTATTTGGAGACTCTTCGAGGATATATGACACTAACGGAAACCTCCTTGAGAGCGCTGGGAGTCTCTTTAACGGGGGTGAAATTGACCCGTCAACACTGGATGGATTCCTAGATACCAGTGCTGTTTTCTCTGAAATTGAAGATTTTTCTTCTAATTTGGACTTGACATCCGCAGAAAATACGTTTGGAAGAGAGACAATTGTCGATACAACGAATGCTCTAAACGGATTTTTGAACTCAGGATTCAATGATTCCGAGCGTTTTCCGGATCTCAGTAGCTATCCGAACTTATCAGATCGCTTGACATCCGTCCCCGCATTGTCCTTTACAGAGGTTGGAGACTGGTTAGTGACCTCGGAAACTGACCCAAATGATCTATTGACAGCGATTGGAAACTTTGATCTTAACTCCGACACGTCTGCTTTCCTAATCAATTCTCTAGGATCTCTTGAAGATTACTATACAAGTAACATTGGAGCGGATATTGCAAGAGGATTATGCTCAGCATCGGCTAGTATCATTCAAAAAATTCTTGGAATTCTTGTCATTATCGACACAGCAAAAGAAGTCATTACGCTGATTAAGAACATATTCGAACTTGACTTGATTAAACTAGCGGAACAATTGCTAGCGAGATTGACCATTGAGGCAATTGTCAAGTTGATTAAGGAGACAATTCAGAAAATTTACGACAAGATTCGTGCCAGAATTTTACGTATCATTGAGAAGTTTAAGGATATGATTTGTAATCTCAAGGGCGCAAAGCATCGAGCAATGTCTACTCTTGGAAAGGCGTGTACAGAACTTGAAGACTTTTACTCTGATGAAAATCTTGATACGTTTCAGAAGCGTATTGAAGCATTCATTACTAAGTTGACCGCAGAGTTTGAGCGTTTGACTTTCGAGAATGTGATTCTTTTACTTCAGAGACTTTGTGATTTTGTCAATCTGATTCAGCAACTACTCTTTAATCCTATACTTGCTTTTCAAGAACTTGGAAGAACGTTCGCAGCAGAAGATAGAATGGCTCGTTCCGTATCACTTAAGAATACAAAGTATGCTGTAGAGCATGGCGCATTAAGACTCTCTCCCGAGGATCGTAGAGTCCTACAGGAAGAAGCACGTAAGAGTATCAATGCGAAATCAGCAAGCATACAAGAACTCATTGATGGAGAATCAACTGATTATGTGACAGCAAAAGAGATATCATGTGATGAAGCACAAGCGCTTTTCTGTCTCAAGGACGAAGGCGTACCGGGTAGTTTTACCTTCTCGGGAAGTATACTGGAAGGAAAGCCTAAGAATTATAAGCTAGTTAAGCCTATTGTCTATGCTAGACTCATGAGAATGGCCGCTAGATTAGACAAAGAATTTGTTGTTGTCAAGGGTTTTGAGAAAAAAGAAGACGATAAAGAAAAAGTGGGATCAGCGGATAATTCGATTATGGCGTCCGGTGGAGCAATACACATACAAGCAAGTGGCTTTCAAGAGCAAGCCGAGATCATTGTTTCAGCAAGTCAGGAAGGTTTTGTAGGAATAGGTGTACACTCAGGCTATATACATTTGGACATTGGGCCACGAAAATTGACATGGGTTGCTGGATACTCTGATGGATTCCAACAGTCAGATGACGCTATCACTGAATTATCTACAAGTGCTAAACTTGCTCGTTTACTAGATCGTCATGAGAAAAAAGAATTTACTCGAAAAGTTGAATAGCGCTATAAATAAGAATAAAGGATAACTCATGAGCATTCTCAGTCCAAAATTTAGATCAGTAGAATATTATTCAGACTTTCCGAAGACTCTGGAACAGATACCTGGTCGTAATGAACTTTCACGTAAGCTAAACGAAAATGCTGTCAAGGAAGCGATTCGTAATATCGTATTGACAGAACCCGGCGAGCGTGTATTTCAACCTAATTTTGGTTGTGGAATAAAGGGCTTGCTATTTGAGCAAATTGATCCCACGATTCTACAGCTAATCAAAGAGAAAATAGAATCAGCAATTGAGACATATGAACCCCGATGTGAAGTTGTATCAGTGGAAGTGACAACAAGCGATCAGGAACATACACTCCTAGCGAATATATTTTTTAGAGTCATAAATACAGATGCGACATCTTCTGTGAGAATACAAATTCAAAGGGTTCGATAATGGCAAAACAAAAAGGTTTAGGACTTGAGCGAAGTGCACCCGCCCCGAAAGGAACTTCTATCGGATGTGGAAAAGTTAAGCTTTCGTCTATGAATAAAAGAAAGAAAGTCAGCTATAAAAAGTACCGAGGACAGGGAAGATAAAACATGGCCAGTAAGCTACAGCCTGTACAGGATCTAGATTTTGTAGAGCTAAAAGAATCTCTCAAGGACTATCTCAAGAATCAGGATCGATTTAAAGATTATGATTTCGATGGATCGAACATGAGTGTCCTTTTGGATATTCTTGCTTATAACGGATACTATAATACGTTCTACTATAACATGGCGATTGCTGAAGGATTCCTTGATAGCGCACAACAGCGTAATAGTGTGATTTCTCATGCAAAGGAATTGAACTATCTTCCTCGCTCCCGTCGATCTTCTCGTGCAAGAATTAACTTGACAATTACGGATAATAGTGCTACAGCGAATTTCCTTTCTATTCCCAAGGGATGCGCATTTGCGGGTCGCTGTGGAAATCAGACGTATACCTTTATTACGGATAAAGTCTATACTGGAAATAAACTAGCGGGTACGACGAACACATATCTCATTGAGGATATGGACGTATACGAAGGAAGACTGATTACAGAGTTTTTGGATATCAGTAATACAACGCTTTCCAATGAGTTTGTGGATATTCGTAGCGTAGAAGTTAAGATATACGAAAATGCGTCCGCCTCATCGGCGGATATCGGAGACGTGTACAATTATCGTAAGGATATCTTTGGTACAACAGCAACGGATAATGTATTCTATATTCAGCCTGAAGCGGATGGAAAATATAGTCTTCAGTTTGGAGAGGATACGTTTGGAAAACAACCTGTTGCGACGAATGTGATTCGAGTGACTTATCGTATTACAAGTGGAGAGCAAGCAAACGGTGTACGTAAAGTAAATCTTGTTACGAATCTTGGAGAAGCAAGTTCGAGTGTTGTAATGCCTGAAGTGAGTAGTGGGGGTGCGTATGCGGAAGATATCGAGTCCATTCGTAAGTTCGCTCCTAAGTCGTTACAAGTCCAAGAGCGGGCTGTTACAAAGCAAGACTATGAAGTGTTACTGAAGCAACGTTTTCCAAATATTCAAGCGATTTCTGTATACGGAGGAGATGAAGTAGATCCACCTCGATATGGTAAAGTCGTAATTTCTGTAGACGTACAAGGTGGAGATGGCGCTTCTGATTTTGAAGTGACCGCCTTTAGAGACTATCTAGCGAATCGTACTCCGTTAACAATTGAGCCTGTTTTCGTAGCGGCTAAGTTCATGTACGTCGATATGGATGTGAGTGTTACGTATGATCCGAATCTGACAAGCAAGAGTGCGAGTGAAATACGTAGTGATATTCGATCTCGTATTCTGGAGTATCAGGAAGCAAATCTGAATGACTTTAATATCACGTTACGTCAGTCTAATATTACAGCGTATCTTGATAGTTATGATCCGTCGATTGTGAGTACGGATATTAAGTCACGTCCGATTATTGAATATATTCCTAGAATTAACGTTATTACAAATCCGTCTTTCTCGTTTGTGTCTCCTTTAGTAGAGCCTTATCCTTATAGTGAAAGTACAGGATTCCTAAAATTCATTCCGTCATTAACTTCGACTACATTCACATTGGACGGATCAATTGTTTCTCTACAGGATAATGGAAGCGGAGAGATCATTGCTGTTGTGACAGCGACAGCGGGTGCGACAGCACTGAAGCAAAAGATAGGCACAATCGATTATACAACAGGACACGTAGCGCTTTCTAACTTTGTTGTAGAGGATCTTTCTGGAGACGCTATTAAGTTCTATGCGGATACAAAGAAGAAGGATATTACAGCACCGAAGGATCGCATTCTTTCGATACGAGATGAAGATATTCGTATTACTGTAAATAGCACAGCAGCCGAGTAATGTTAGAAATAAGAGACAACATTCATACAGACATCTATACTCAGCTACCTAGCTTTGTAAGAGAAGAAGGTCCAGCGTTTGCTGAGCTTTTGTCTGTCTATTATCAATGGCTCGACTCTCGTAATACACGAGATCTTTCAGCGATAGATGATATCGATACGACCTTTGAAAAGTATCTGATATTCTTTAAGGAAAAGTATTTAAAAGACTTTCCCACAAAGCGGGCTGAGAATAATGTTGATGTTCGTTTTCTTGTCAAGCATATTACAGATCTTTATCGTCGAAAGGGAACGGACGAAAGTTTACGTCTTCTCTTTCGTATGGTCTTTAACGAAGAGATTGAAATCTTTTATCCCAGTACGTCGATACTTCGAGCGTCTAACTCTATCTGGAGTGGTGTAGACTATCTTGAGATGAGACCCGTGATGTCTTACGAAGACTATCCGATTCGTAAGCAAGACGTTATTACAGGAACAGTATCCGGTGCACGAGCATTCGTCGATGAAGTTATATTCATTCGTCTGAACGGTCCGCTCATTCCGATTCTCTACGTATCCAATACAGACGGGAACTTTAGTCCAGACGATACGTTTAATGTACGTCGGCAAAATGAAGAATTTTTAATTACAGGAAAGTTGTTTTCTGGATCAATTTCTGCTACAACGGTTTTGCGTAGAAATCGAGTACCGGGTCAAGAAGTGGGTAAAGAGGTCAAGCTCATTTCAGATCGAGATGGCCTGGGTGCTACAGCTCTTGTTACAAAAGTTGCGGAAGACATTAGCGGACGTATTGAGTTTGAATTGGAGAACTCTGGATTTGGATTTATTTACGGAGAATGGTACAACCCGTTATCTCCGAATCTCGATCCTACAAATTCTGAGTATACAGGATTTTCGTATGATCCCGCTATCTATACACCACCGAATAATCTTGTCAATAATATTCTCATCAGCGATCAAGTTGTTGTACTGGAGCAAACTCAGTCTGTAGACGTAAGACTCTACGACACGATTGAAGCGACTGATGTTGTGATCGAACCTATTGATCCCGACACAATTCCATTGACTGCGCCTGTCCTAACGTTTGTAGCGGGAGACGTAGATACTGGAACAGACATTATTACAATTGAGTCTCATGGACTAACATCAGGCGCTCCTCTTCGATACGAAATTGGATCAGGTAATACCGGCGTAACGGGACTCAATGAGAATGATATTTTCTATTTAATTCGAGTCAGTGATAACGAGATTAAACTCGCCACCAGTTTGGCGGACGCCCTAGCGGGCGTAGCTATAGATCTCACGGATGCGGGATCAACAGTATTCCAAGATATCAACAATAACGGTATAGCTGATTCAGGTGAGCCGCTCGTAACAAGTAAACTGAAGTGTATCATAGCGTACTACGCTGATACAGCATCTACGACTGTTACAATTAATGATATTGTGGGAGATCCTGCAACATTTGATACTCCGAGTCAAACGTTTTCGGAAGTTACGATTACGACAAACTCGCCTCATAATCTCCAAGTTGGAGACTCCGTTGATATTACGAATGTGTCTCCTTCTGACTTTGATGCGTTCAATGCGCTTGTAGTAGATGTTGCAAGTGCAAATGTCTTTAATATTGAGAAAACAATTAGCGTGTTGACAACGTATCTCGGAGATGGTACTGTCGCTAAGACAGATAAGTTTCTATCTCGAATTACTGGATCAGGAACTATTATTGATACGAATGATGAAGAAAAGTTAATCTTCTTTCAAGCGGGAACTGAGTTTCCAGAGCTTCCCGATAACGGAAAGGTTAAAGTCCAGTTTACGAATATAGCAAAAGATCCAGCGGATAACGTAGTAATCCCCGATATTGAAGTTACTCGTATCGCCGCTAAGAATGCATCAGCGCAGTTTGATGTATCAGTTAGCGAAATTGAAGAAGTCACTTTGATCACAGATATTATCGACGATTATGTTAATACGACTTTATCAAGCTTTGTGGATACGAATGATCTATCTTTTTCTGGATCAGTAATTACTTCTGGTTCGACAGATCTATCAGCATTTACTGCAGGCTCCACAATTGAGATTACGGGATCAGCGTCCAATGACGGTACGTTTACAATAGCCGCTGGTGGAGGCGGACAAGCAAATACAATTACGATTACTGGAACATTCACAAACGAATCTGCTGGTGCTCAAATACTAATCGTCTCTGATGGTGGAGTGGATTACGGAATGTCCGGCCCAGGACAAGAAAACATTAATACTACGCTTGCGGATGCATTTGAAGTTGTTGATCTTAAGATTGGTGAAGTTGAACAAATTTTTGTTCGTAGTAATGGATTCGATTATCAAAACGATGTCAAGGGTGTTGTTCGTCAAAATGAACTCTTTAACTTTGATAAGAAAGATTTAATTATTGAGTTTGATATCATCGACTTCTTATTGAATGTGGGCGATGAAATTACTCAAGAGAGAACAATTGAAGATTTAAAATATGATGCGGCGTTGACATTGACCTCATCGAATCTTGCTTTCTCCGGTAGTACGATTACAGCATCGACCGGAAACCTTGGAACTTTTGCAAATTTGATCACGATTTCTGGATCTGGATTGAATGACGGACAGTACACTGTTGTGTCTAATACGGGAACAGTGATTACTGTCGAAGAAGCCTTTGCTGAAGAAGCAGAAGGCGCAAGCGTTACAATTGCAACTCCTCAGTTGATTCCGTACACAGCAAGAGCAAAGTATATTCGTCGAGAAGAGAATCGCTTCTACTTTAAGCAAACAAGTTTCTTTGACTTTGATCCAACACTTCAGATTCAAATTTTTAATCGCACCTATGATGTTCTGACACTACAGCGAGATTTGGAATCAAATGCACTCGGGGGTAACGCATTTATAGAAGGCCAAGCAAGATTCGAGCAGGGACAGATTGAAGAGATCTCCATTACAAACACGGGCTTCCGCTACGAAGACAATGAAGTCGTTACATTGTATGGTGTCAAAGATACTAATAACTCTAACCCGCTTGCGCTTTCAAGTCTCAGAGTGAATCAAAATGGAAAGGGCGCAGGCTCTTGGAAGACAAAGAGTTCTTTTCTTAGTGAAAGCACGAGAGCGATTCATGATAACTTTTACTATCAGGAATACTCTTACGACATTTCGAGTCGGGTGCCACCGGGTTCCTTTGAAAAGTTAATTAAGGACACAGTTGGAGTTGCTGGAACAAAGCAGTTCTCTTCTCCTTTGATAAATAGTAGCAATAGTACACCAACCGATTTGGATGTCGAGATGCAAGTGTTTGATATTAGTAACGCTGACTATATTACTGATCCAAGCACTCAAAGTCCTAACGAAAATGGTACATATATCGTAGACCCATCGACTGTACTAATCAGTACTGCTACTACAGCACCTGCGGGAAGTAACTTAGTCGCTACAATATTGACACTAGATTCTGAAATTACGATAGAAGAGTAAACAAATGGCAAAGATTATAACAGAAAATTTCAAAGCTGAGACAACAAAGGAGCTATTCGATTCCTTTGACTCTGGTGTCATTTCTAGAAAAACTTCTCAGCTTTTTGATGCCGATGCTGTGACTGATACATCAGATCCGTCATATGGACAGATTCAGCTTACTAATGCGACAGGTCTAGCGAAGGGAGACTTCGTAAACTTTGGCGCATCAATTCCCCTATCTTCTGATATTAAAATTTTAGAATTCGTAGACGCTACAACGATTCGTTTGACTGCTGACAATCTAACTGTGTTCAATCCTCTCTTTGATATTCCTCAAGGTGCTGAATTAAACTTTGTTAAAGCTGATACTGATCGACCTAGCACGTATTATGTTTTTGGTTCAGTAATCAACGGTGAAACAGAAATTACGAATACTCAGTTTTCAAGTCGTAACTTTAAGCGAAAGGTTATCTTCGGAAACAAAGTCTCTGAAACTGAAGTGAGATACATGTTTAAGAACTCTTTGTGGGAGCAAGGAAAAGTTTACGATCAGTTTGATGACACGCAAGATGTAGCAACACTTGATATGTTTGCAACCGTACTGGGCGATGGATCTTCGACAGCAGAATTGAATCAGTCTTCTTATAAAGTATATAAGTGCATTCGAAACAATCTAGGTGCTACTTCTCAAAGTGTTCCGTCCGTTTCAAACGTTGACGATAACACTCTTCGAACAAATGATTTTCAGATTACTCTAGATGACGGCTACGTCTGGAAATTTATGTTTGAAGTATCACCAGCGGAATACATTATTTACGGAACTTCTGATCTTCTTCCCTTTAACTTCCCAGGCGATCTCGATGTAATCGATGCTGCCAGAGAAAGTATTTCCGATATTAAAGTTGTGACAACTGAGCAAAACGTATTTACAAAATTTGCTCCATTCACCCATGTTGACGAAGACGGAGCAACAGGTGTTCGTATTACTGAAATTATCGATACCAGCTTACCCACTAAAAAATTAAGAGTAAGCTATCCGACATCTGCTGGGGATCGATTCGTTGCTGATGATGCATACAAAGATATGTATTTTTATACTCCGCTTGATGGAATTCTATATGATATCACTAGCAGTACGGCCTATGATGCAGGCGGCACCGCAACATTAGAGTTGGAACTTCAAAATGAAAGTCTATCCGCAATTAGCGATTTATCGACACTCGATTTTGACTTGAGTTCAACTAAGAATTATTCTATTGTTCCCAAAGTGGAAGTGAGTCGTAGTACCGGAAATCGTTGTCGTGCATTCGCAGTTTTAGACTCTTTTGGAAATATCGATGATGTTACAATCGTAGATGGTGGATCTGATTATAAATTTGCAACAGCGAAAGTTTTGTTTCCGGCACCAATTGCACCAAATGAAAATAATCCTCCAGCAGGTTATACACAAACAACGTTACGCTGCATCGTCTCTCCAACTGGCGGACATGGTAGTGATCCTGTAAAAGAACTCGCTATGAGTCAGTTGAGCGTTGCAACAACGTTCAGTGGTGCGTCTCCTTTCATACCCGGTACGAACTCTTATAGTCAAGTTGGTCTTGTTAAGAATCCTGCTTTTCTTAGCGAAACTTTTCCAGAGCAATTTGACAATCGCACAAAGATTACATTTGCTGGCCAGGCACTTTCGAATAAAGTATTTGAGGATTACTATATCAAGCAAGATGTATATGATGGATCAGAAATTGTCGAGACAGTCTTAGGTCAGGTGCATGAGATATATTACGATACTCAGGAATTTATTATAGATAGTACAGGTGCTACTGTACAAAATCCGGATTACGAAAAAACAGTTATGTTCATTACGAATAATGTTGGAGACTTCTCGGCTAAGTTTTCGACTGATCCAGCGACAACAAACAACGGAACTATTCGATATATTGAAGATATTGGTCAGTCTGGTGATGGTATTGACTATGCCATAAATAGTATTACTGATTCTGATTACGTTCCATATAGCGGAGACTTGTTGCATTTTATCGACTTTTCTCCTATAGACAGATCAGAAGATCGATTGGAAAAAATTAAATTTGTATTCGACTTTTAAAGGCAGTGGATTAAATGGGAATTAATACCGACTTAAACGTAGATCCATACTACGACGATTACGACGAGGATAAGCAGTTTAATAGAATTCTGTTCCGTCCTGCACGTGCAGTGCAAGCTAGAGAACTGACTCAACTGCAATCAATCCTTCAGAATCAGGTTGAGCGATTTGGATCAAACATCTATAAAGAAGGTACTATCATTACCGGTGTTAACTTAACCGCTCGTGATGATATTAAGTATGTCAAGTTGTCGGATAACAGAACATTTACTGATCCTTCTATTTTTAATCCCAGCGATACTACAACATATATTATCGAAGGAAGTAGTTCAGGTCTTAGAGCAGAAATTGTATCTACGGCAAATGGTTTTGAAACGCAAGCCCCAGATCTTAAAACTTTCTTTATCAAATATCTTAACACTGGCACAAATCCAGAAGACAAAGAATTCCAACAAGGCGAAGCCCTCCAGATTATTAATGCAACAACTCAGGTTCCTGTAAGCAATGTTAGTGTTACAGTTGCTAATGTTGCGGATCACGCTGGAAGTTCGTTTGGTGTGTCTTGCGAAGAAGGTGTGATCTATCAGCGTGGTCACTTCATATTCGTAGATGCTCAGTTTGTAGTCGTATCTAAGTACTTACCAGATCCCAACAACGGCACAGTTGTAGTCGATGGATCTCCTTTGGCGATTCAGCCCAACAATGTTTCAGTTGGATTTGTTGTTAAGGAAAATCTTGTTAACTCGAATCAAGACGCATCTCTCTTAGACAATGCGAGTGGATTTAACAACGAAAATGCGCCGGGCGCAGATCGTCTTCAGTTAGTACCACAGCTTACTGCGATTGCTAGTGACGAAGAGCCTGATGATTTCTTTGCTCTTATTCGATACAAGAATGGAGAAGCTGTTCGAATTCGTGACTTGACAGAATTCAATAGTATTGGTACAGAACTCGCTCGACGAACATATGAAGAATCTGGTAACTACGTAGTCAGTGGTCTTAAGGTAAGAGTTGAAGAAAACGATGCGGGTGATGTATCTGCTGTTGTAGAGCCTGGTAAAGCGTATGTATTCGGTCGTGAGATTCGTAACATCGCAGCAAAAAGACTTCCGATTGAGGGCACAACATCCACCCAGATTAAAGATGCTCAATCTACTGGTCTTTCCTATGGTCAATATTTTACATATGCATATCAAGACACTGCTGATGTTATCGATCAATTTGAGCTAGACGGCACAGAATACAGTCTCACAATTAATGCTCCTGTTAGCGATACTGGTAATACTACGATTATTGGTTCAGCGTCAGTTGCTTCTCTTTCACCAGGTAGACTGTATGTCTATAACGTACAAAAGTTAGCTGGCTATGAAAATACATCACCAACTTTCTTTCAGAATACTCCACTTACATCTATCGGAGCAGATCCAGCGGGAACACTTTATGGATTGAACGAAGGTGGACGAATCTTTGATCTAGGTAAGGACAGTCTTAAGAGTGTTCAAGAGGCGTCCTTTGTGGTTCGCAGAAGACTTCGTGTTGATACAACTGCAACGCAAATTCTAATTAATCCAGATGCGGTTCAGGGTAGATTTCCTCTTGCATCTAACATTGTTGCTGTTGCAAACAACTCAACCATCGCTCCTATTTCTTCAGTAGAAACAAACGTAGTTCCAGACGGTACTCAAATTGAAGTTAACTTAACTGAGCCTGTTGGATCGCCTGGATCGCCTGGGTATGTTTATTATGATGAGAGAATCAATGGCGTATCTCAAGATACCCTTACTGAGCTAGATGTATTTGTTCGTTCCACATATGAAGAAACTGGAAACATTGCAAAGATTGGCTTACCGAATGCTATCAAGTTACTTGAAGTTTTCGAAATTCCGACATCAGGCCCAGAAGTAGATATCACGGGTAAGTTTGTTCTTGTAAATAATCAGAAAGATCATTTTTATGATTTATCTTTCCTTAGACTGAAGATTGGCGAAACGCTTACTGACGGTACAAGTATTCGAATTAAAGTCAAGGTCTTGAGTCGAAGCTCAGTAAGCGGAAGTGGATATCTAAGCGTTAATAGTTATAGCGGAACTAGCACGAACCTTTTGAGAGTATTTGAATCGAGAGATGGTACGTTATATGATCTCAGAAACTGTTTAGACTTCCGACCCTACGCTGCACCTACTGTTGCATATTCTATTTCTTCTACAGGTGCTCAGGTTGTGAGTTTGAACCCTCCGGTGTCTGTTGAAAGAACAAATATCCCCATTGCTACTGATCATCAAATTATCAGTAAGCAAGAATACTATCTTTCTAGGATCGATAACGTAGTTATTGACGAATATGGAGACATCAGTATCTTTAAAGGCGCTGAGTCTGAAACACCTTCAAGACCATTGCTGAAAAACCTGTATCCAATTAGCCGCATTTCAGTACCCGGTAATGCCTTGAGTGTCAAAGGCGTGAATCCTATTAAGATTTTCGACGTATCTAATAAGACATATACGATGAAAGATATTGATGCTATCAATAAGAAAATTGATCGTCTTGTCACAACTGTCTCTCTCAGTCTTTTAGAGCTAAAGTCGAAAGACGTTTTCATTCCGGATGCTCAGGGTCTTGATCGATTTAAGACAGGTATTCTAGTAGACGCATGTCGAGATCTCACAGTAGCTAACATTATCGATCCGGAGTTCCGTTGTGCTGTAGATAAAACTAGAACTGTCATTACTCCGTCAGTAATCCAGTATCCCATTGATATGATTGTTTCTTCGGACGAAGCTGGAGTCGGATTCCAATCTTATGATGATATTGCTTCCATTTCAAATACTGGAACACAGGTTGTTCTATTTGATCAGCAATATGCAACCCAATTTAGAAACTGTGTAACTAACTTCTACAACTATCAGGGCAAAACAAGTTTGTTCCCAGCATTTGATGTGGGTTATGATGTCACTCAAGCGCCTGCGGTAAACATTGAAATTGATCTAGATTCAGTTATCACAGATCTTGTAGATAATATCCAAGAATTTATTCCTCTGACACGTGAACGACTGATTGACACAGAAACAACATTTAGTGGCGTTAGACGTAATCGAACAGTAACTCAAACTTCTACATTTGAGGTACTTGGTCTTACAGCGGAATCTGTTATAGACACTCAGTCTGTTGGTAACTTCATTACTGACTTTACGATGACCCCATTCGTCGCTTCACGTGAAGTTGGTATTGCAATCACCGGGCTACGACCAGGCGCTAGACACTATTTCTTCTTTGAGGGACAAGATGTAAATCAATACATCTATCCTGGCGCATTGATTGATACTGGTATCGACGATCAAGATTCTACAGTTGAAGGCCGTAATGTAGTCAAGGGTACGACCACATATCTGAATAACGGAGTCGAAACGACAAGTGGACTCGCAGGAACTCCAGTATTTGCTGATAGCACTGGAACACTACTTGCTGTTTTTGAGATTCCAGCAGAAACCTTCTATGTTGGAGAAAACACACTTGAAATTGCTGATGTAGATTCATACGATAGTTTACAAGCAGCCAAGACATCTTCCTCTAGAGCGACATATCGTGCTTATAACTTTGACGTAGAAAAAACTGAATTGAATGCCACAACTCGCACAGTTGACTTTGACGTTGACAGAGAGATTATCGAGCGTTCGATTCAACGGCCCGCCCCAACAGATCCTATTGCACAAACATTTGCGATTCGTGCTTCACAAGCAAATGGCGCAACGACTGTGTACGTCAGTGAGTTAGACTTATTCTTCAAGAGTAAGTCAGCAACAACAGGTATTACTGTTGAAATCAGAGAAGTAGTCAATGGATATCCTTCGCAAAAAGTACTTCCATTTGGTAGAAAGTATCTGAAGGCTGCTGATGTCAATGTATCGGATGACTCTGCTACTGCAACTACTATTAGATTTAGTAATCCAATCAAAATGAATGTTGAGAAAGAATACTGTTTTGTCGTAATCCCAGACGGTAACTCTCCAGACTATTTGATTTGGACTGCTAAGGTTGGTGGAACTGATGAGATTCAAAAAGCGCCTATCACTAACGATTGGGGTGACGGCGTACTCTTCACATCAACGAATGATAGTGCTTGGAAGTCCTATCAAGATGAAGACATTAAGTTCCAACTGAGAAGATATGATTTCCAGTCTACTGGTTCATCGTATATCAATCTCGTTCCGAATAACCCTGAGTTTTTGACACTGACAACTCCCATTGGAGCTTTCCAAGCGGACGAACTTGTTTATGTGGTTAAGACTAATCAATACTCGGCAACTGTAACTCAAGGTAGTCAATCAATTACAATTGGACAATCAACAGAATTTATTGCTAAAGGTTACGTGAGTATTACGGATGGTACTAATACTCACATTGCAAGAATCGTTCGAGTATTTGAAGAGACTGTTGGTCTTAATACAAATACCACACTGACAATCGATAAGCCATGGCCATATTCTGGAACTACGGGCGCAACTGCTAAAGTTGCTGTAGGTGGAAGAGTTTCTTACTACAATAGTACAAGACCAAATCGATTACACTTAAAAGATAGTTCTGCAATTCAAGATGCACGATTTGAAGCTACGGACGTTATTACTGGACTTGTATCTGGCGCAACAGCGACGATTGGTACAATTGACAATCGTGATATTTCCTACATTCAGCCACAGATTCTGATTGATAACACTATTAAGTCTTCTTCGAATCTTGTGCTTTATGATATCATTACGGAAAATAATGTTGATAGTATAGTAATTGATAGGGATATCGATGATGCATCTAATACGTATCTACTTAACAATCTTCGTACTATTAATAGTAAGTCCAACATCGCAGAAGGATCAGTAAAAGACGACTTCATTATTCGTGCGGAATTAACAAACAACGGATTCTCGGCCACGACTCCGCTTGTTGATACTGATCTTTCTATGATAAACGCATATGAGTATTTCATATCACCCGCAGAAGAGAATACATCTAAATATATTTCAAGAGAAGTAATTCTTGAAGAAGGATTTGAAGCGGAAGGATTGAAAGTGTTGCTGAGTGCGTATCGTCCAGCAGGCACATTCGTAGATGTTTATGCAAGATTTGTTTATCCTACGAATGCGGATCAGCAGAGCGAATGGTATCAGCTAGAGAATCAAACACCAGGCTTGTTTTCTAACTCATCAAACACTAAAGACTATCGTGATTTTGAATATCTCCTAAACGAGACTACAAATCCGAATGATGCAGGCGATGCAAACTGGCCTTATGCTTACTCTTCATTCCAGATCAAGCTTGTTATGCGTCAAATGACAGATCAGGAACTTGAAGATAATGAACAATCGACTGTAGTGCGTGGAGCCGCTTTGTTCCCACACATTTATGACTATAGGGCTATAGCAGTAGTATGAACAACGAAACATTTGTGAGAAAAAACGCCGGGCTTGTAAATACAGATTTACAGGCTCTTCGTGCTGCGAAAGCAAGAAAGCTTAGTGTGAATAAAATGTTCATGTTAGAGGCTCGTCTTGAAGCTATAGAGGAAAAGATCGACGATTTAATCAAAGGATTAGAGAGACTAAACAGAGATGAGTAAGAATCTTCAAGACATTGTAAACACAGATACCTTCGGCGTTTGGAAGAATCGTACAAACGAAATTCTGTTAGAACTCAGAACTTCAATTGTAACGTTGAATGATGGTATTGGAACGGGTGAAGAGAATAGCGGATTTTTAGAAATTGATGGTTATATCGAAGCGTCAGGTTTAATTGAAACAACTAGCACTGACGGCATCAAGACAGATAAGATTCAACCTTCTACTGCTCTTGCTCCAATTGAGTTTGCTGGTGACTTAGAAACAACGGGTGAACTTACTTTAATTAGTACAGCAACCACACCCGCTGGCGCATCTAATATCCTCAAGTTTTATTTGGATGATGGAATTGTTGACGGAGAAACTTGGAGTATTGGTCCGAATGACACTCACACTCGATTTGAAATCAAGGGTACAGATCTTAATACTGGAGACTCCACTGCTTCTCTTCTTTACATTGATGACGTAACTCAAACGCTAGATGGTAATATTACAATTGCTTCTAATCTTTTAGGAACTGGCGCATACGGTATCACAGTCGCTTCTTGGACAAACGAAATCACTATAGATTTTGCGGGCGATGCGTCTGGTAGTGTATCTTTTGATGGATCAACGAGTCCCGTTGAAGCAAGCTTAACTGTAACAGCATCAAGCGCCGCACAATGGACAGACGCAAGAACCGTAACCTTTGGTGGAGGAGATGTCACCGGTAATTTCACAATTGACGGAAGTGCAGATGTTTCTGACATTAATTTACAAGTTGGAGATAACTCACACAATCATACAATTGCTAACGTTACTGGTCTTCAGACTGCATTAGATGGCAAGGTAGACGACACCGGTGATACAATAACTGGAGATGTGACAGTAACAGCAGATAGCGGAACTAGCGGAGTTAAGTTAGTTGCTGCCCCAAGCACTGGTGATGGTATTATCACAACTGGAGATATTACGGCGTTTGGTACACTTTCAGATATTCGTCGCAAGAAGAACATTGAAAGAATCGAAAACGCTCTTGACAAAGTATCCGAGTTGAATGGATACACATTCCAATACATAGATAGAGAAGATCGGATGACCGGTCTTATTGCACAAGAAGTCGAAAAGGTCTTACCAGAAGCTGTTTACAGCACAGAAACATTTGACGGAGAACAAACTAAAGCACTTCGTTATGGTAACATGGTGGGCTTACTTGTAGAAGCAATTAACGAACTTCGTGAAGAAGTCGAAAAACTTAAGAACTCATGATAAATAGACATATAACTCTATTGTATAAAACAAGGTCGAACACATGGCAGAAGTAAGATTTAGTGATCTACTACCACTCGATAGCACTACTATTACAGACAGTGATCTATTTGCTGTTTCTGATAATAGTGAAACTGCGTCGAAGAAGATCGAGTTTGGTGAACTAAAAGAAGCCATTGTATCTACAGACTTCTTTACATCGAACGCAGGATTAATCGTTGATGCATTAAACGCTCATGATGACAATCCAAGCCTTGTGGGCACAATCAATGATTTAAATGCGACTCGACTGTATCACGATACTGGCCTTGTGTCAACTTCTGGATATAAGACTGGCGACTATTTCTTAAACTACGATAATTTTACTAATACTCCAGATATTCCCGTAAATTTAACTCAGTTATCGAATGACAACAATTACATTCAATTCGACGAACCAAACTCTAGACTGATACGTCAATTCAGTATAGAAGATTCTAATGGTAATGTAACGACTCAAACAGCGACAGAAATATCGACTCGATATGTAACGGAAAATACAAATCTTTACTATACCGATGAAAGAGTGGACGATTTCTTTGTTGAAAACTTTGGTCGATTCTACAATCAATTTACAGCGGCATTCGACAACGGACTTATTCGTGACAGTCTTTTAGATACTGCGGCAGAGTTTCAGAGTGTAACAGCAAGTCAATCTAGCATAGTAGAAATCCCTTCCGCAGACGTGTTTGAAAACTATCAGAAGGGACAGACTCTTCGAATCTTCGGCGCATCGCTTGATGATTCAATCGAGGACATGGATGCGTATGAGCAGTCTGGATTTAGTTTATCAGCTAATCGTGCTGGATTTGTAGAAGCTGTAGGTGCAAAACCCGGAACAGTCGCAGTAGACTTTTCGTATAGAGCCGCACTATTTGATTTACAAGACGGTAAAATCAGTAAGGTTGCGTCAACAACTGCTTCTGTTGAAATCGCAGTGCCAACAGAGTCTAGCGCCAGTGATGTATATGAGCAATTTAACTCAGATTATTTTATTCGTGTACAGTTTTCGAACATTCCAGCAGGCAAAGGAATTGCGTTATATCGTCAGCAAGGAGGCGATACCACATATAAATTGACAGCAGTTTTAGGGCCGAAGGAAACTGTAAACAATCAGTGGATTGACTATTTCACGTTTGACTATACAACTTGGTCGGGAAAAGATGGTGAGTTTTCTTACGTCAAGCAAGGCGAGATCGAAGCGACAGTCGCTATTGATAATACTTACGCTACTGTAATTCACTTCCCAGTAGCAGCCCCAACTCAACCTCAAAGAGGATGGGCTGATGTTCAGATCGAAACTTCAACACAAAATACAGTTGCAGATACAACGACATTGACGCTTAGCTCTGCTCTCTACGTAAATACAAATAGAGATTGCACACTTTGTCACAATGATACTTCTATTATACAATCTGCGATTAATGCTAACGCTGCAATTGGTCGAAAGAATATTCTTCTCAATGCTAAAACTTATATTTCTGATGGACTTGAAGTTCCTAGCAAGTTTGGTTTAGAAGGAACTACAGCCGTTACTAAAATAATTAGACTTCCTTGGTCTGGAGGTCAAACGGGTGTTTTGAATAATAAGATGATCAAATCACTATCAGATCAGGGTGCGGAAACGATTACACTTGTTGGATTCGATCTCGATGGAAACGTGAAGAACTCTTTCCTTTACAACGATGTAGCTGATGGGGATAAGAATTATGCGATTGATCTTGGTATTAATCCTATTGACGTAACTATCGATAGAGTTAGAGTCTTCGATGTGGCTGGAGGCGGAGTCTATTCACCTGGTATTACAAACTTAAAGATTACAACTTGCGATTTCTTAAATAGTGGATTATCAGATAGATATGAATATAATCCAATCGTTGCTGACGCCGCATTCACAACATTGATTACGTCATGCCGCTTTGAGAATTATACTGGTAATGTCAATGTTTCTCTGACAGATAAGGGCGTAGTAGCGAACAATATTATTAACAACTGCGGAAGCGGGTTGTTTATTTACGGATCACGATTCTTTGTATCGTCTCCAAACGTTCTGATTGGACCTGCTAACGAGTTCTTACCAACTCCAGATAGCCTGAACTCTGAATACGATGTTATCAACGTAGATTTGACAGAAGCATATCTATCTTCAGATCTATTTTCGAGTGATCAGTTTGTATATCAAGAAAATGGTAGTGCGTTTAATCTACTTCAAACAGCTAGTACCAACTACAACTCACTTAATCCTACTGCGTCAACAGTAGTTGGTACTTTGAGCTTTGAATCATTTGCTCTTAAGAAGTCTGGGACAACTGGAGTTGAGGAAATTTACTCTCCACAAAACGTGACTTCTATTCCACTTATCTCAAATACGACTTACGAAACTAGAGCGGAAGGTATCTTCGGATTCCAGATTCCACAAGCCGATGTAGCGTCTGTTAAGAAGGCACCGTTTATCGTTGATGCAAATCCAAATGAAGACTTAAACTTTTCCGGTAGCACTATTACGTCCACGACTACAGATTTGTCTGGATTCTTAGATGGAGATTCGATTGAGATCGTCGATAGTGATCAAAATAATGGACTCTATACAATCAATGGAGATTCTACAAGCACAACTTTAACTGTTGATCAAACATTCAATGGCGTTACTAATAGCGGTGGTAAGATCTTCCAGACCTCAGTGGGTAATAGATCATTTACAGCAATGTATGCTAGAGATAATGATCATATTGGATGGGCATGGTCAGCATCATACGAACAGCAAGTTAAGGCAGCAGATATAACGGGTGTAACTGGATGGTTGCCACAAGGAACTAACGCAGGCGAATTTGACTACGCAGGAACTGGTGTGCCAGAAACTGATGCTATATATCAAATACTTGTAACTGATGTCTTGAGCGGATACTTAGCTCCTAGCATTGTTCTTGATCAAGGAACTCCAGTGGCATTTAACGGATTCCATGCAGGATGGAGCAATCAACCTGCTGGCAATAGTGCTAATCAGGTGAATACTGGAGAAGTTTATTCAATTGTTCAAAATGGATCGTCGTTTGTAGTGCAAATTAGATTCAATGGTTCCGTATCGGGTCAGACTGTCGCAGAGGCCATTACTGCAAGCAACTTAACTAATGGCCAAAACATAGGTCAGATAAATATCACAGATAAGTTTGTCTTAGCGCAAGGAAGGATACTTTAATGTCTAGCATTACTAATGTAAATAATAATTCCAGTATTGTAACCGTAGGACGGACTACACCAGTCTCGCCCGGTCAACAGCCTGCTGAGAAGTCGATTCCTGTTGTCCTTGCTTCAGATCAAACTGCGATTCCCGTAGAAGAGCAAAACAAAGTACAGTCAGAAGTTGCACTTTCGCTTCTTGGTATTCCCCGAGCGGAAGTAGCGCTTGGTATCTTCGCTGATGTAAACACATATGACGTTAACCCATCAGAATGGTCAAACGCTCCCGAATTTTATCTCGCCGGACACGGTATTAAGCACCTTCCTAACGAAGCGGGTGCTCTGGTTGAAGCGCCTAGAAATAAGACTGCTGTACTGACATCAAAGCGTTTCTTCCGCTATCAGCCAGGTCGAGTATCAGCGGCTACATTCGGTATTAAGTCTACTATTTCTGCTGCCGGATACGCTCGAAATCCTGTGATCCGTAAGTATGGTATTTTCGATAACTTCGACGGATACTATTGGGAAACTAAAAACAGTGGCGTAGGAGATAACTTCTCATGTGTTCGTAGAACTCAGTCTGTATCTAGATCGCCCTCTACGCAGTATGGTGTTGCGGGACAAACTCCAAAGAGAGGTCCACAAGAAACTGGCTCAAATGTATCAGTAACACAGGTTGACGATTATCGTTTTTGCGGACAAGGTGAAAAAGAGATTGCCTCTTCTCCAAATCTTTTAGTAAGGGATAGAGAAATTCTTACCGGTAAGAGATTCGATCTTGTCGAAGCGACTTATGCTACTATTGTTGTAGCCTACGACCAAAGCTCTAATACTCTCAATATTGAGGGCGGCGGTACATTTACTGGATCTGGACCAGACGCTACTGACACAAATACAGTTGAAGGTGAAGTAGTCAACAACTATTATTACGATCTTGCACGAGGTATTTACGGAACTGGGGCAGTAGGATCAGCAGAAGACGGCGGTGTAGATGACGGTCTTGAACTGATTCGACTTGTAGAAGAAAAGTGTAAGAGAGACGCCGACTATTGGATAGACTTTTTCCTTCAAGATATGGAGTGGGGTGGAACAGCGCACACAATTTGGAATCTGACTAATTTCACGACAGCACTGATCCCAAACTTCTCAGCGTTTGAGGGAGCATTTTATACTCAGCTAAGCACAGACATTGGAGCAGATCCAGACTTGAGTGCTGCAGCTATCACAAAGCTTCAGAGCCTTGTCGGAACAGTAAATTCTAACTTGGAAGCATCTAGCAATCATTACACAACTCCCGTAAACTGGACAGGTATCGCTGGATTCTCGTATGGTAGCCGTGGACAAATTGACACATTCTATGACGTTAAGAAAAACTATTGGGGATACTTTGTTTCTACTTTTAGTGATAGTGGTGCGGCTACATCAAATCCATACAACGATAGAGTAGTTTCAACTTACTTTGACGAATCTAATAATCCAATTACAGACGATACTGCTACTGCATACACAGGTAAGTACGGAAGAACATTTACGCTTGCTGAGGTCAAGTATAAGTGTCAACGAGATATTGCGGACTTTGTTGTTGAAGGATTCAAGAACGATATTGCTGGCGGCGGTATCGCAGAAACAAAATATAATATGTCGATGTACTATCAAGATGCTGGACTTTCAGTATCATCTCAGAATGTTACGGAAAAGCCTAGGCATCAATATCTTAAGAGACTCATCACTTTTGATTTGACAGATAAGCTGGGCTACGCTACTAATAATACTAACTACGTAAAGCAGGAAGATCTTAGTGATAAAGTTATTGCTAACTTTGATTTTGAAAACGTAGAAACAACAGTAACTGGTGAGCGAGGATTTGCAGGTAACTTGGTTGCTCTTCGTGACGGCCTGATTATGGTTCACGCTGGTGTCTACGATCCAAACTTACTCAAAGAAAAGAAGAAGATTCGAGTTGTATGTGATACTGATAATCAGTTGAAGTTAACTGAAGGTAAAGTAACATTTGGACAACACGTTCGATTCGCTCAAGCCGGAGATACAATTGCGACTATTGGAGGCTTAGAGCCTGGCGCAATTTATCAAGTAGATTCTGTAGTTGGTCCGAAAGGTAACGAGTTTACTTTGAAGTCTACGGATGGTGTAACAGCGATTAACTTCACTCAAGCTCAATTTGCAACAGCGGAAGCGAACGGTGGCAATCCCGCAAATGTCTTCTTCGAGACAGTTGTTCCTTTCTTAATGCCCGATAAGGCTGTAACAACAGGTAACGTTACATACAATGGATATGATCCAGATATCTATCGTCCGGTTGGGTTTGGAGGCTCTGGTAACCCAA
>Ga0213866_10000522_pt1 | contig 30768 bp, 46 predicted proteins | sample PICome_11_FD_160079 | JGI IMG/M metagenome (GOLD analysis project Ga0213866, IMG submission 160079) | Coastal seawater microbial communities near Pivers Island, North Carolina, United States - PICO284 | ecosystem: Environmental > Aquatic > Marine > Coastal | place: USA: North Carolina... | reverse complement strand
GACTGCTGCCAGTTTGCCGCGTTTATCGTGAAAGAGATAACCGGCAAGGACTACGCAGAGCGGTTCAAGTATGAATCAGAAGCGCAGGCAGAGTTACTGGTAGGACGAGAGGGTGAGCTTGTGGACTTTATCGGCAGCATCTTGGGTGATGTCAGTTCTGACATAAAAGACGGCGACCCTTGCATTGTTGATATCCCGATGATTGGTCAGGTGTGCGGGATAAAGCTATCGGATAAGGTGGTCTGCTTAACTGAAAAAGGCATGACACAGATTCCAGACCGATACTTGATAGCAGGATGGAGCGTATAGAATGCCACAGATCACTCCATTTCTAGTCAAGGTTGGCTCAGCAGTAGCGGGCTTTGCGGCTTCTGTCGGTGTTCCAGCCGGAGCTGTTTATGCCGTAGCAGGTACACAAACGGCTTTGGCTGTACTTGGTGCTGTAACGATTGCTGCTGGAGTTGCTGTTGCTAACGCCGCCCTCAAAGGGTTGATGCCGGATCTATCAATACCACAAGCGGATAATGACAAGACAAGACAGCAGACAGTTCGTGGAACCATCGAAAGCCAGAAGATGGTCTATGGTGAAGCTCTGGTATCTGGGCCTATTTTCTTTGTTGGTTTGGGCGGGACAGACAATAAAGACTTATACCACGCCATCGCCCTCACTGGGCATGAGGTGGAGGACATCACAGACGTTCACTTCGACCTAGAGGTTATAACTGACGCACAGATTAGCGGCACAAACGTAACCGCTGGGGCATACGGCCCAACATCTGATGACCCTTCAGTCACCATAACCCAAATTAATCGACGGCTAGGCGCAAGCGACCAGACCTACGACACGCTCCTTCAACCCTTTGTGGATGTGAATTGGAGCGCTGCCCACAGAACTCGTGGGATTGCCACTATCTCAACTAAGTGGACTTTGACCGACTCATCTCAGCAAGTGTGGGATAGAAAAAAGCCACAGAACATCAAAGCCTTGGTCAAAGGCAAGAAAGACATCTATGACCCTCGACTTGATACGAGTGCGGGGGCCAATCCTACTAGCGCAGCCTACCAGCAGTGGTCAGACAATCCCGCTCTCTGTGTGGCTAATTACCTGACTGATACCAAGTTTGGTCTGTCCATTCCAGTTAGTAAGATTGACTGGGCTGCGGTAGAAACTGCGGCTGATGCTTGTGATGTCACGGTGGATGTGCCCGACCTTGGGACGCAAAAGCGTTTCACTGCAAATGGGGTTTTGTTCGCAACAGACACTCACCGAGCAAATATTAACAAGCTCCTTTCTGCTATGAATGGAAGTCTTGTCTATTCCAACGGCGTCTACACAATCAGAGCGGGAATTTATGCAGCCCCCACAGAGAGCCTTACCGAAGATGACCTTGCAGGGCCAATCACGGTTAACACTTCGGTGGAACGCGGTCAGCGTTTTAATACAATCCGCCCGATTTTTATTGACCCCGCCCAAAACCACAAATCTGTCGAAGCGCCAGCGGTATCAATTACAGCAGCAGTTAGCAGAGATAACGACGAGGTTCTCACCAAAGACGTAGAGCTACCTTTCACTAATAGTTCTTTCATGGCTCAGAGGATCGCGCACAAACAAGTGCAAATGTCAGACCAGCAAAAGGTGCTGACGTTTCCTGCCAATTTAACAGGACTGAGAATTGACGTTGGGGACAGAGTTTCCGTCACTGTTGAGGAACTGAACTACAACAACAAGGTGTTCCGTTGCGCTAGTTGGTCTTTCTCTGATACGCAAGATGGCGTGGTTAACCTCACGCTCTTAGAAGATGACTCGGGGTCATACGCCGATCCTACGCCAAATGAATACAGCACCCTCGCTCCCTCGGGCATAATCACTGAGGCTTTCCGTGGAGTACCTGACCCACAAAACCTAACGGCTACTTCGGGACTCAAAAACATTGAGTTGAACTGGACTAACCCAGCAAACCCTAAGTCATTCGAGACTATTGCCATTTACGCTTCTGCGAATTCCTCGTGGGCTAACAGTCAGTTGATTGGAGAGACTCGCGGGACTCAGTTCATTCACGATGCATCCAACGCAATTGACTCATTAGCAATAGGCGACACAAGGTACTACTGGATTCGTGCTCTGGCTTACGGTGGTGACAGTGATGCCACATTTGTTCGCTCAGATCGCAACCCAGACTCAGATATCTCCAATATCGTTGCCACGGTAGGGCCAAACAACCCTGACTATTCGGACATTGTTGACAACACAGCAGAACAAGGCGCACCAACTGCTTTGACCCTCACAGAAACCACCGTTTTGGGTAATGATGGCTCTGTTCTTCCTGCTGTTCGTGTGTCATGGACTGCGCCTAGCGTCAGCACCTACGTTTCGTTCTACGAGGTGGAGTTTAAGCAGACATCCGAGAGCGAGATTGATTACGGTCAAATCACAGATTCCTACAACGAATCGCTGAATTACGGTTCTGTTGCTGACGCCACAGTCATTGAATTAAATTACGGCGGGGTGGATGAGGCCCTTGGCGGTGGTGCTACACCATTCTCTTCCATCAACGTATACGGAACCAGCACTGTCATTGCTGGCATGAAAGAGTTGGAGTCATTCACCTTTAGGGTGAGGGCGGTCACTCTGACAGGCAAGGTTTCTGGCTTCATCACTGAAGACTTAATCTTGCAAGGCGATCAGACTGCGCCAGCCGTTCCGTCCAGCATCACAGCTACCGGCGGCATTCAGCAAATCAAGCTCAACTTTGAATTGCCCAGCGACTCAGATTTGGCGTATGTCGAGATATTCGAGAACACGGTAGATAACCTTGCATCCGCGAGCCTGATTGTTCGCACGAAGTCTGACCAGCACACGGTGACGGGATTGGGCAATGATGTTACCCGATACTACTGGCTTCGTAGCGCTGACCGCTCTGGCAACTTATCTGGCTACAGTTCTTCGTTCTCAGCTACCACACAGAAGATTGTTCTTGATGACTTCGCCCAAGATGTCTTAGATGAGTTCGCTGCTGGCGATGCTTTTGGTATTGAGCCTGTAAGCACCCTCTCCGGCGTTACAGGGGCGCATGTTGGGCAGATTAAACTCTTAACAACCACAGACACCCTTTACGTCTGGACTGGCTCTGCGTGGTCTACTGACATCTTCACGGCATCAAGCGCAGACCCCGGTTCCATCACTGCCGCATCGTTTGCTAGTGGTGTTGAGCCGATTTCTGCGGTTTCTAGCCTACCGTCTCCCACGGGATACACTGGGCCTTCGGTGGTGTTCCTTACGTCAGATAAGAAGCTCTACCGCTATGACTCATCGGTTCCCGAGTTCACTACACTAGTTGCTACGACAGACTTGTCAGGCACGTTAGCAGAGGATCTGTTTAGCGACACCATTAGACCGATAGAGCGGGTGGGTACGCTGCCAACCGCCAACCTAAGCGTTGGGCGCGTGGTGATGTTAACCACCGACAACAAGCTGTATCGCTACAACGGTACGTCTTGGACTTCTGCTATTTCAGCAGCCGACCTAGATGACCAAGTAAATCTCCAGACGCAGGTATTCGGGCAGGTACAGGCTTCCAGCCTCACTACAGGGCAAGTCCGCACTGCGGCATTAGACGCCAACGCAGTCACGGCTGCCAAGTTAGATGTGAGCGAGGTCTTTGCTGATTCTGCGGTTATCGGCGCGATTCAAACCTCATCCATCACTGCGGCTGCTATTGACGCTGCGGTAGCTAACTTTGAGTTTGTGGAGAGTGTGAACATTGTCTCCGACGCTATCACCGCAGGAAAGATTGCCGCCAATGCTGTAACCGCAAGCAATATTGACGTGACAAATCTATCGGCTATCTCTGCGGATCTTGGGACAATAACCGCTGGAACTGTAAATGCGGATGTCATCAAGCTAGACAATGTGACGATGGATACTGACGCCAACAATAACCTTGTCATCAAGGATTCTGGCGTCGATTCGGCGCAGATTAAATCCAACGCACTAGGAACCATTAAGAGCGCTGTTGATGATTTCGCGACTGCTACTCAGTTTGCTACGAGCTACACAAACTTCCTTGCAACTACGCCATACCACAAGTATTCAACACAGACGCTTGATGAGCTTTCCACCTTAACCTATACGACATCCCTCACAACGGCAGACAACATAGACTTCGTTATTGGTTTTGAGTCTCAGGCGGGTGGGACTTTCTACGGCAGTTCCGTTGGCATGATTACCATACACATCCAGCGCACCGACACTTTGGGCCAAGCCTATGACATCAACGGCACTCGCTCCGGCGACCAAAACCTCTACTACTTCGCGGTCAAGTTGGCTGGCTCATCTTCTGGCTTTTACCGAATCCCTCGCTCAGTTTCGTTGCGTGGAGGCAGCACAGTCCATGTTAAAGTCTACGGCTATCAGCAGAACATTGTGTCTGGTTCGTGGAACCTGAGCGGCATTTCAGTGGAGGCTTTGGCGCGATGATTTTTACAGGCGGGTCAGACCAAGAATTCACAATCCCATACGAGAAGGTTGCTAGGCATCGTAGGGAAGAGTCACTGAAAGAGACTGATTGGACGCAGGCAAATGACTCGCCCCTCTCAGAAATGGATAAGCTAAAATACCGAACATATCGGCAAGCCTTGCGCGACCTAACAACGCACGAAAACTGGCCTGAGCTTCAAGAAGAAGACTGGCCCACACTGGAGACTTAAATGGCTACTCAACTTCAAATGCGCAGAGGAACGGCGTCCCAAAATTCAAGTTTCACGGGTGCCGAAGGGGAAGTGTCTGTCAACACCACAAACGACAGCCTGCATATCCACGACGGAAGCACAGCGGGTGGGTTCGAGCTTGCGCGAGCGGATCTCAACAACGTATCAGACACCAGCCTGAACGCTGCGCTCACGGGTAACACTGTAAGCGCGTTGACGATAACCACACTGACTCTGGGTGCTACGGCGATCACTGCGACGGGTACTGAACTTAACCTGCTGGACGGTGTTACAGCTACCACAGCAGAGCTGAACTACGTTGATGGTGTGACTTCAGCAATCCAGACACAGATAGACACCAAGGCACCTCTGGCGTCGCCTACGTTTACTGGCACTGTGACTGCTGGTGGTATTACTAACGCAGGGGATATTACTTTAGGTGCGGGCGATAAACTGCAATACAACTCAGATAGATATTTTACTCCTGAAAACAATATTGATGGTGCAGAAGTAAGTGCTAATGGTGTATTTAGAGTAAAGACAGGGGCTACACCTGCGTCACGTCTATTAGTGGGAGGCACAGGAGACATCAGCTTCTACAATAGCAGTGGCACCAGTCAATCTCTCTTCTGGGATGCTTCTGCAGAACGCTTAGGTATCGGCACTACTTCGCAAACAGCAGCCCTTCATGTAATAAACAGCGCCGCCTCTGGAGAAAGCATTGCAGTTTTAGAAGCGGCCTCAACCAAAAATGGCTATGTTTACGTAAACGCGGATGATAACCGAAGAAAGTCTTTAATTTTTCAGTCGGGCGGTGTTGATAAATTCAGCATGGGCGTAGGAGATAGCGACGAACTATCTTCCAGTAGCTTTTTTATTGGGTCAGGTAAGCACGGCGGAAGCGGCGCTGATTTAGTCATCGACTCTAGCGGCTCCGTAGGTATCGGCGCTAGCAGTCCTGCTAGAGCTTTACACGTAAACTCTGGCTCAGATAATGATTGTGCTAGATTTCAAAGCACTGATACAGAAGTTGCCGTTAGCTTCGTTGATACAACTGGTACTTCTGAGATTAAATGTAGAAACGATTTTAGATTTCATGCTGGCGGCTCAGAACGCATGCGCCTCGAATCTAGCGGCAACTTGTTGGTTGGGACTACTACAACGTCATCAACTGCTATAGGAGTTAAAATTTTACCTACTGGTCGAGTGACGCTAGTAACAGCCAATAGTGGCACGCAATATCCAGTTACGTTTGGAAGACAAACAACTGGAGCTGTTGGCTCTATATCAACTACAGCTTCCGCCACTTCCTACAACACCTCATCAGACCAGCGCCTCAAAGACAACATTGTAGACGCACCTTCTGCTTCTGATGACATCGACGCTATCCAAGTACGCTCGTTCGACTGGAAGTCTGACGGCTCACACCAGAAGTACGGCATGGTTGCACAGGAGCTTGTCACTGTTGCACCGGAAGCAGTATCAGCACCTGAAGACCCTGAAGACATGATGGGCGTGGACTTCTCAAAGCTAGTCCCAATGCTTGTTAAAGAAATTCAATCACTACGCAACAGAGTTGCACAACTGGAGAATAACTAATGGCTACATGGACTATCGCAACACTAGAACGAGACTTACAGGGCAACCTAGCGGGAGGCGTTATTGTTGCCCACTGGCGGGTAACTGAAGAAGAAACCGTGGGAGAGGATACATACAGTGCTTCTTCCTATGGCACTTGTGGTTTTACCCCAGACCCCTCCTCTGAAGGATACATTGCCTACGATGACCTAACGGAAGCTGATGTGATTGGCTGGGTACAAGCTGAAGTAGACCAAGATGCCATTGAGGCTGGTCTGACTGCTAACATCAACGAGCAGAAGAACCCTACAACCGCTGACGGTGTGCCGTGGTGAGTGATAGAGCAGAACAAGCCCTAGAAAAGATCGCTAAGCACGAGCAAGAATGCGCCCAGCGGTGGGGTGAGGCTCTGACGGAACTGCGTAATCTGCGAAAGGTCGCGGATGCTCACGCTGCGCGATGGGAACGTCTGGCGTGGCTCGTTGTCGCGTCTGCCGTGACTGGTGTTGTCACCGTTGTTGTAAGCAATCTCCAGTGATCCTTGAGGCTGTTGCAGCGGTTACAACTGCCTGCAAAGCCTTGGAAATGGCTGCGGGAGCGGCTAACAACATTGAATCCCTGGGAGCTTTTATAGGCCGAATGGGGGCTGCGGAGTTTGATCTACAGCGGGCGAAGAATACCGCTAGGTCCATGAGCGAGGCCGAGGCTGCGAAAGCGGTCATGGCTGAAGAAATGGTTCGCCAGTCTCGTGAGAATATGAAGTCTGTCTTTTTAGCCACCAACCGCATGGATCTTTGGGATGACATGCAGAAAAAAATGGCCGAAGCGAGGCGGGCGCGACAGGAAGAAATCAAGCGGCAAGAATTAGCTGCCAAGAAGCGCAAAAAGCAGATGATCGAGGTTTTGATTGTCTTGGCTATCGCTCTTGGATTGATACCCGTAGCCATTGCACTGGTGGTCTGGTGGGCTACGTCGTAACCATGATCGTCGGGATAGTGCTAGCCGTCTGGCTGGCTTACACAATTTGAGGTAATTATGTACCAATACCATCAGCAAAGACCCACCCCCCATTACCTATTCGACGTTGCTCAAGGCAAGATGTGGGATCAGCGAGCCGTCAACATCTTTGGCTTCAACACCCTTGTGGGAACGTCGTTTGAGACGCTCTGGAACGACGGTGCAGCGTATGTTTTCCCATCCTCTGCTGTTGCTATGGATCTGGTTTCAACCAGCACCAGCGACACCATGGACGTTCTGGTGAGTGGTCTTGATGCAAGCTACAACGAAATCAGCGAGACAGTGACGCTGACAGGGACGGTAGCAGTCACAACCTCTGCCAGTTTCCTACGCATCAACTCGGCTATTATCCTTGGCGGACAGAACGCAGGTGACATCTCCATTAGTAACGGCGGCACCACCTACGCTTTCATCGGCACCAACCTTGGAACCACTCAGGCTTGCATCTACACGGTACCCGCTGGGTATTCGCTCTACATCTTCCGAATCGACTTCAACAGCGCGACAACCAACCCAAACAAGTATCTAACGGTCAGAAACAAACTAGCCACCCACACAGGGAGAGTGCTACACGTTGCAGAGGCGACATTCTCTACCAGTCAGGTAAGCTATGACCGTCAGGTGCCGTTCAAGATAGCGGAAAAGACTGACTTTGAATTCCAAGCGAAGTCCAGCAGCGGTGACAATGAAGTTGCTGTCTTCGTGGAATGTGTGTTGATTAAAAACTAGGAGAATCAAATGATAACGATTGATGGAACAGAGTACACAGAAGAAGAGTTAAGCGGAGATTCTAAGATCCGAGCAAACAGGATTATGGAGCTACGATCAGAAGTCGTGAGGTTAATACTGGCCCAGCAAGAAGCCGAGCAGAACATTATATTTCACGCTCAGCAGATTAAAGAAGAAATGGAACTAGCCGACGAAGATGAATAGTTCCACGTGGAACACTAACTAAGATTCGAGGGAGCGGGCCACGATGTTCGCTTCGTTAGCAACATAACTTTGTGCCGCGTTACCCCTAGTTGGTCAGCCATCCACCGCGTGGTCTTTCCTTCCCTTTGCCACTCGTAGATCTGCCGCTTGGTTTCCTCGCTGAACGGCGCGATCACTGAAGCTAGAACCTCAGAGATGTACCGCTCCCTCAGTTTCTCTTGACACACAATTGCTTGATAGAACATGTCTACCGGCGCTCCTTGAAGCTCGTATGCCTTTGATGACAAGTCTGGCATCGTCTTGTTATCCCCTTGGTCAGATCCTTTGTCTCGAACAACCCTTTGCAGTTCATGCAAACTTGCATGTCGCGTGGTACGCCAAACGGAATTTGGGTGATCTGACCACCTTCTTCAAGAAATTTTTTGACCGCTTCGTTCATCGTTCCCCCTGCGCTACTGCTAAACCGACCCGAGCAAGCCTGATATTCATCGGGCAGTCTTCTGGAAGCCGTTCGTTAGCCTCGTTAACCACGTTTACCACCCAGTTTGGCACTCCTTCGGGCCGCTTCACGGCTTTTCCGTTGTACTTTATCTCGTACAAGTGCTCACAAAGCCGAGTGGCCAGGGTTTCATTGTGTGAGGTTACGTTGGTCTTAGCTTCTCCCCCTTCGGTCTTGCTGCTAGAAAGTTGGTTTAGCTTTGCCCGTATCTGTTTGGGTGAGGGGAAGTTGTCTATCTCCTCAGTCAATTGGCCTAGCGCCTCGGTCATCAAAGACACGCTCTCCCTTGAGAACGCTTGATAGTGGACTTTTCCAAGCTCAGGCCAGTCCCGTTTTTTGAACGGATGCAGTGCGAACCATTGCTCATAGAGCGCTGTAAAATCGTGCTTATCCACTATGGCCTCCCGCAATATCCATAACCAGAAGTTGTGGCGAAGTGACCGCCATAGCATTCCCAGTTGCAGATCGTCTTGCCATTCATCCCTTCAAACTCGCTGACCTTTTGCCAAGAGTGGTAGTGATAGGCATACGCGCTGGATGCGAGAATTAACAGGGCAAAAAATCCTATGATTTGGTTTTTCATTTAGCTTCCTTTGTTGAATTAGTGCGGCAGTTGATCGCTTTGGCGGTGAATGTTGCGGGCCGCAAACAAGCGACCTATCTCTCATGCCCCGAGGGGAGGCTGACGCTGCCGCTCGCCTGCCTGAATCACCCGCTGAGCAATAGTACCCTAGAACGGGATGTCGTCATCAACCTCCGGTTCTTGTTGTGTAGCCTGTTGGCGTGGTTGCTTATCACCCCTGCCGCGCTGAACATCTGCGTACCATTCTCCTTTCTGGTTGAGCTTGACCTCCATATTTATCCAACCGCCCTCTGTTTCTGTCGTTTGCAGCCAAGGAATCAGGCGATCCTTGTTAATGTTGATGCGAAACTTAACCCAGTCTGGTGAGTTAGGCCAAGGCTCTTTGATGTATAGGCCGTCCGCAAATTCTTTATCGTAGCTCATGCTTTTTTCCTCATTACACGTTGGTTTCTGCCGCTTCTACCTTTCCGCTTTTCGCCTGTATATTCTATAAATCCTTTTTCGTAAAGCGCCTTGAACCTCGCTGTCACAGTGCTGTAGGCATACATAGGAAGGGTTCGCAAAACATCATCTTGGATGCACCCGTTTTTTCCTAGCGTGTTTATCGTTTCCAAAACTATGGATTCCATTTCGGTTGCTTTTACGGCGTGTGCTGCCTCGACAGACGTATCCGGCGAATCTTTAAGATGCAACTTATAAGTTGGAGTTTCATTCATTTCTCGCTCTCCACTTTTCTGATTGCTGAGCGAATGTTGCTAGGAAGCTCTGCCCACACCGCTAGCTTCATGTCACTATCTCTGCGCAGTTCGTCGAGCAGTTCTTTCATGCCTGCGTGATCTTCGGCGGTAGTGGCTTCGGTTAGAAGGGAAATATAGCTGGTTCGTTTTCCCTCATCGACCTTGATGCCCTCTTCTTGCATGACAGTCTTGGTGACTGACTGAGGCTTTCGGCCAGTTGAGTTCTTCGCTGCGGCGTTGCCATCATCGTCCTCATCTGCTGCCACACCGCAAGCCATCGCCAGAGAGTACCGCTTGGCATACGTTAAGGCCGAGCCGAAGCCTTGGGCGTTTGCTTTGTCTACAGGGACGGGAACTGGCCCAGTGGATAGCTCTTCACCGTGTCCGTAAAAAACGGTTTCAACAGCGATGCCATGATCCATTGGAACTGACTTCTGGATGTACGCTATTCCGTTCGCATTTAGTGCGGGTTTCACCGCGTCGATCACACTCTTGAGCGAGGCAAACTTGCTCTTAAAGTGTGGGTTGGTTTGGTCAAATGCCGCATGGGACATCTCCGACTGCGCTTTTACTAAGGCGCTAATTAGCGTTGGTTCTGATGCCATTCATCAATTCCTTTAGTTGGGTTCTTAGGTACTCGTGACGCTCTACCGAGTTGGTTGGTAAATCACAGTTGCGGATATTGTCCACAACTTGTGAAACGGGGAGGGGTACCAGTTCATCGTCTGGCCCCAAGTTATCTTCAAACATTTCAGATTTAACGCGACCCATTGCGAACCTCCGTTAAGCATCCGATCTGATTGCCGCGCCACCAGATAAAATACTGACCAGCGGGGTTGCCATCGCGCACATCTGCTAGTTCGTGAATCTCGTTTACAATTTTGGAAAGTTTCCAGTGCAGGTTTTCTTCCCACCACACCTGGAGATCAAACATTTCAGAGCGGGAGTGCTCAACGATGCCGTTCTCAAACGACTGGCATTCAGTCATGCCGTAGAAATGGAGGTTGAACAAGACGTCGTTTTCTTTGGGTTCGCCCAAATCGCAGACTGGGCAGACTAGGAAGGCGTGGCCTGCGTCTTGAAGGTTGTGCAGTTCAGCCTCGCACTTTGGGCAAGTGTCAGGATCACCCCACATTTCTTGAAAGCGTGGGTCAGATTCAATTGGTCGGTCAGGTACTAACATAACGTCTCCTCGTTGTTGTTAAGCCATTGTCGCCGATTCAGATACATACGTCAACAACAAAGATACAGCAATACTATCGCTTTCAGGTTGACGCAAGTAGCCGTTGGGGGTACTATTGCCAGATGGACACACAATTATTTGAAGAATTACTGAATGGGGCTGGAACCAATCAAGCTGGTTTGGCTGTAAAGATCGGCGTTACCAGGCAGATGTTGCACAAGTACAAAAGCGCAGGGATACCTGCGAATCGTGTGATACAGTTTGAAAAGGTGACAGGGGTTCCAAGAGAAAGAATAAGGCCGGATGTCTTCGACGAAGAGTTCATCCTGCGTGGTTAGTGGTCAGTCCCTCCTCCCCTCCTCCCTCCCCTGTTGTTGTGAGGGGCTGGCCCTTTTATTTGCTCCACTTCGGTGGCAGAGGCTTGTACGGAAAAGCGTACATGTACGGGTGGTTGACCCGTTGAGCAGAACGACCAAAAGACAATTTGTTTGAAGCTGGGCGCTGTAGTAGGGAGCGCCAAATGGAACACTCGTTAATGGTGGCATAAAAACCCTCTCCCCCGTTTTTATATGGGAAGAGAGGTGGGCAGCGTTTGAGCCAGCGCAGAAATGGTTGAGTGGAAATACAGCCTAACGATACAAGCAAATCAAGTATGGGCCACCAAACCCCTACTAAATGTCATCTGTGGGAGAGTGAAAATCGATAGAATGGATCAGATCCTTGACCGACTCAGTCAACGTATAAACGAGTGGGAGGGGGCGAGTAGGGAAGCAATTGAAGCAGAAACCAATTTTAAGAGCTTTGAAGCTAGCAGCCAGAAGGCGCACATGGATGCAGGGGCGAGCGCTGCTAAGGCGCAAACAGAAACCAGATCAAGCGGAGAGTGGGCCAACCACTACCGAACAGTCCAACAAGCCAGTCTGAAGGCTGAGACACTCAAGAAGAAAATCATGCTTGGGCAACTAGCTTTTGACGCAGAGCGCACCAAGCAAGCCAATCAGCGCCGGATTGTGTAATGGCAAAGAAACAAACTTCGGCAACGCTTCGCGCTAAGGCATTGAAGACACTCCAAAAACTTGCAAGAATCAGCGCGGCTGACGACAATGGCTACTGTAAATGCGTCAGTTGCGGGAAACTTGACCACTACAAAAACATGGATGGGGGGCATTTCATCCCCAAAGGATCATCCAGTAGGTGGGCGCTAGAGGAGCAAAATGTGCACGCCCAGTGTAAGGGGTGCAACGGCTTCGGCATGAAGCATGGCAGCGCAGAAGCGCAGTACACCATTTGGATGTTGGATTGGTACGGTAAAGATGCAGTGGAATACATGCTGGCGACCAAGAAAGATCCCGTGAAGTATTACTCTGCCGACTATCGAGAAATGATAGAGGACTGGGGCCAGCAGATTATGGCCCATGAAAGACGCTTGGGGGAGCGTGGCAGATGAGATCCCCCAGAGTTGTAGCGCAAGACATGGTTAAGGCTATGGACGCAGCAGCCAAACAGGTCTGGGACTCTGAACCTAAAAAAGAATCGGATGAGAAGCTAAAGGCATTGGTTTTTGCCCATGTCTGCAATTCATACGCAAGAAGAGGGGGATATGGGAAGACCGAAGCTACCGACTGATCCTGAAGTATTCGCGGCAGAGTTTGAGGCGCTGGGAGCTACAAATCTGTCAGCCAAGTACAATGTCTCGGTCAGAAACGTATTCTCCAAACGCAAGCGAGTGGAGGGTATGCTGGGCAGGACTTTGAATGTCCCTGCGCACCTATCCAAGACCAACGGGCCTAGAAAGGCCGTCCGTCAAACGCTCACCATCAAGAAAGACAAAACCTTCCTAATCGGCTCAGACGCTCACTACGAGGCCAACACCGTAACCACTGCCCACCTTGCCTTTGTTGAATTAGCCAAGCAACTCCAGCCAGATGTCATCGTATTGAATGGTGATTTGATGGATGGCGCGAGCATCAGCCGTCACGCCCCATTGGGTTGGGAGGAAAAGCCCACAGTGGAGCAAGAGCTAAACACTGTCACACAAAGGCTTTCAGAGATTGAGAAGGCTGCGCCCAACGCGGAAAGATTTTGGACGATGGGCAACCACGACCAGCGGTTTGATATGTCGCTGGCGAAGAATGCGGCGATGTTCCAGGGTGTGATGGGGTTTAGCCTAAAAGACCATTTTCCTAGTTGGAAGTTTTGCATGTCCCTATGGGTTGAGGGGGCAGAGAAGCCGATAATGATTAAGCACAGATTCAATGGCGGAATCCACGCAGGATACAACAACGCTTTGAAGTCTGGCATTCACATGGTGACTGGGCACACACATCAGATGGAGTGCAAGTCTTGGTCGGACTACAACGCGCACCGTTATGGCGTTCAGTGCGGGACAATGGCTGACCCATATCAGCCTAGCTTTGATTATGCCGAAGACACTCCAAAGAACTGGGTGTCAGGCTTTGTTGTCCTTACCGTCCGTGATAACTTCCTACTGACCCCAGAGTTTGTAAAAGTTCACAAACCAGCCGAATATGAATGGCGCGGCGAGATCCACCGAGTAGACTACGAATGATGCGTGACATAGACGCCACCGAGTACATAATTGCCAACCAACTCAATTATTTAAGTGGGCGGGTGGTTCACTTGATTACGGAATACGGGGTCACGAAAGATATCCAGCTACTTGAGGAAGCCTGCCGCGATTTGGCGACCTTGGTTCAGCGCGAGCGCTTTATAGAGGAGAGATTTGGTGCCGACTGTTCTGATTGAGGATCTACCCAACAACTGTCAGGTGACAGTCATCGTCTCAGACCTATACGAAGAGGAGCCAGACCCTAACCCTCCAGCGGAGATGCCAGAGGTTCAGGATCGGGAGAATATCTGGCTGGTTAGCAAGAAGGCTGTAGATTGAGATAGTCCTTGTGGACACCGCCGCACACTCTCTCGATGTACTGCTGTTCCTCCATAACTTCGTTTTCGTAGTCGTTCTGACCGACAGCAAAGAAGCCGACAATCAAGAGCAGGGCGAGTGGGTAGCGTAGTCTCATGTGATTTCTTTCCTTATCCCCATTGCTCAGACATAGCATCAGCCAAACCTTGAAAAGTTTTGCTGCGTATCTTCCACCTATCCGCCGACGGTGGCAGGTAGTGCAGTCGTTGCTGTTCACGTTTTGGTAGCCTGTCAAATTCCTGTTTCACGTTGTTAGTCTGATTTAGCTTAGGCAAACCATGAAGCCATAAGCCTGTCTTTTTGGACTCAGCGTGACCGAACATCCAAGGTTGAACGTATTGCGCAGGCTTAAAGGGCAGCACCCCTACAGGATTTTCCATAGCTACTTTGTCGCATAGACTTGTGGCTAGGTTCCAAAGGTCTGTTGTCCACGCTATGGATTTTAGTCGCTGCCCATACTTAGGCATTCCCTTCGCATAAGTAGAGTTGCCACTGACCGCTAAAGCTGTACAGGGTGGGTGCATTATAATCAGATCCCAAGACTGACCTTTGATGGCCTCCACACAATCTGCTTGAATGTGAAAAGGGCTGCCATCGTCAGGCGGCAGGATATCGTTAGACCAAGCCTCATGGCCTAGTTTTGTAAATGCTTTACGGACTACGCCGCTAGACTCGCAGGCTACAAGCACTTTCATGTTAATTCCTCGTTGTTGATGGGGTTATTGTACACCAAAGGTTTACACATGCAACAGGGAGAGGGTGAAAAAGTTGCCTTTTTTGTAAAAAAGACGGGTATAATTCCCACCTAGCACATAATGAACACCGAAACAAGGATCGCAAATGGCTTTATTGCAACGATTTGCATACCTAGACAGTGGAACGCTGGGAAAGCTAAGTGTTGGCGATTGGTCGTGCTATACGATAGAAAGGCCATGGAAAGACAACCAGCCAAACGTATCCTGTATTCCTGAAGGGACGTATGCTTGCCAGCCATTTAGCGGAACGCGGTTCCAAGACGTTATTCAGTTGATGGATGTGCCAGGCCGCAGCTATATCCTGATTCATACGGCCAACTGGCCCTACGACGTTGAAGGCTGCATAGGTGTTGGTGATCGCTTTGTGTCAGATGCGCTAGAACCTGCCGTCTACAACTCCAAGAAGACGCTGCAAAAGCTGATGGACATATTTAACGGACACGAAGAACGAATGACCCTGAAGATAACAGGGGTGAGGGCTGAAGTATGAAGTGGGATGCGATCAAAGGTTTAGTGGGCGCGGTAGCACCGACTATAGGAAGTGCTATAGGAGGCCCAGTAGGGGCTGGAGCGGGGAAAATACTCGCACAGGTACTTGGGGTGCCGGCAGAGCCACAGGCCGTCCAGAAGGCTCTCAGCGAAGCCTCACCAGAACAACTGGCAGAGATCAAGAAAGCCGACCTGGCCTATAAGACCCGCTTGGCAGAGTTAGAAGTGGATATCTTCGAGCTTGAGAACGCAGACAGATCAAGTGCGCGTGAGATGGGCAAAGGTGACTGGACGCCCAAAGTCTTAGCTATGTTGGCCTTCCTGTTCTTTGGTGGCTACGTGAGCATGGTCACGCTGATGCCTGAACAGAACGAGGCTATTGTCAATTTGGTCTTGGGTTACTTGGGCGGCATTGTTTCCGCTGTTGTTAGTTTTTACTTTGGCGCAAGCCATAAGGCTGACAAGTGAGCAGACCCTTAAAAGAGATTGATTGGGAGCAAGTGGACGAGATGTGCCGCATCCACTGTACGGGGGAGGAGCAAGCAGCGGTTCTAGGTATCGACTATGACACCCTGAATCGAGCCTGTAAGAGAGAGCAGGGGCTAAGTTTTACGGAGTATTTCAAACAAAAGAGCGCATCAGGGAAAATGAGCCTAAGACGCAGGCAATACACCAAGGCCATGGATGGCGATAACACCCAGTTGATATGGCTTGGCAAGAACTGGTTGGGACAGTCAGACCAGCCTGAAGTAGAAGCGCAAGACCTACCACCAATCGTGATAGAGCGAGCGAGTGAGGCTAACTAAGCCACAAGATGACATCTTCTTCAGTGATTCACGGTTTAGGGCGGTGGTCGCTGGTAGACGATTTGGGAAGACGTTTCTGTCTACCCATGAGCTTCTTCGTGCTGCCCTAGAAGGCAAAAACAAGAACTGCTGGTATGTAGCGCCGACCTACAAGGCTGCAAAAGAGATAGCTTGGGACATGCTGAATGAGGCTTTGCCTGATGGGTATATCAGCAAACGGAACGAAACAGCGCTCTCGCTGACGCTGAAGAATGGTTCTACCATATCCCTCAAAGGGGCAGAGAAGCCTGACAACCTCAGAGGGCGAGCGTTAGACTTTGTTGTTCTGGACGAGTTCGCAGATATGCGGAAGGAAGCGTGGTACGAGGTGCTGCGGCCCAGTCTGTCGGATCGTCACTCTGGAGATAATCCGACACGGGCATTGTTCATTGGAACACCGAAGGGGCGCAACCATTTCTATGACATCTGGACGCGAGGCGTCGATGAGGAGGAGGGCTGGGAAGCCTTCCAGTATACGACCATCGAGGGCGGCAATGTTGATGAAGCTGAGATCGAGGCAGCGCGGAATGACCTAGATGAGCGGACATTCAGCCAAGAGTATCAAGCCAAGTTCGTTAACTACTCCGGCATTATCTACTACGCATTCAGCCGAGAGGAGAGCGTGCGGAAGGGTTACATGAACGACCAGCTACACATTGGCATGGACTTCAACCTAGACCCTATGAGCGCAGCAGTGTGTGTGAGAGAGGCTGATACGATCCAAGTGATCGACGAGATCGTGATTTATGGATCAAACACCGATGAGATGGTGGACGAGATCAAGCAAAGGTATGGTGACAGGCAGATAACTATCTACCCTGACCCAGCTAGTAAGCAAAGAAAGACCAGTGCGGGAGGGAGGACAGACCTATCAATCCTCCAGAACGCAGGGTTTGCGGTGAAGGTGCGGAACAGTCACCCCGCAATCAGAGACAGGATCAATAGCGTAAACAGCAGGCTTCGCTCCACCAGTGGAGTGCGGTCTTTGTTTATTGACCCCAAGTGCAAGCAGACCATCGCTTCGCTTGAACGACAGACCTACAAGGAAGGCACTAGCCAACCCAACAAAGATGACGGCTATGACCACATGAATGACGCACTGGGGTATCTAGTGGAATACTTATACCCAATCAGGAAACAAAGAGAGATCGAACAACCAGTGAGGTGGAGCTAGTGGCATCGAATATCGAATATCAGCATCCCGATTATGACGCAAGCGAGGCAAGGTGGGAGCTATACCTGCGTTCATATCTAGGTGGCGAAGAGTACCAAGAGGGCAGCTATCTCACTGGATACCTGAACGAGTCAGAGAACGAATACGCCAGACGCATCAATCTAACCCCGATTGATAACCACTGCCGTAACGTCGTTCATATCTATAGTTCGTTTCTGTGGCGCACTCCCCCAGTACGGGTGTTCAACTCGTTGGCAGGTAACCCAGCCCTCGATGCGATGGTGAAGGATGCAGACCTTGATGGCGCAAGCATCAACAGCTTTATGAAGCAGGCGCAGATATGGTCATCGGTGTACGGGCACGTTTGGATTCTTGTTGATAAGCCAGAGTCTAACGCGCAGACAAGAGCCGAAGAGCTAGACCAAGACATCAGGCCGTACCTGTCACTATTCACCCCTGAGAACGTGTTTGACTGGAAGTGGGAGCGCACCCCATCTGGGCGCTTTGAACTGACCTACCTGAAGTTGCGCGAAGCGGTAGACCGCGTGAACGCCACAACGAAGGTGACGTACTACCGCTTATGGCGTAAGGACACCATTCAGCAATGGAAGTCTGACGGCGACAAAGAGCAGATGATTAGCGAGATTGCCAACCCCCTTGGTAAAATCCCAGCGGTCTATCTACCAGCGCAACGCAGCGTCACTCGTGGTCTAGGCATCAGTGACTTATCAGACATCGCTTACATGCAAAAAGCGATCTATACCGAGCTTTCAGAGATTGAGCAGCTAATCAGGATTAGCAACCACCCCTCCTTGGTTAAGACTTACGACACAGATGCGAGCGCGGGAGCGGGTTCTGTTATCAACGTACCAGACGACGCAGCAGAAACCATGAAGCCGTTTCTACTACAACCCTCTGGTCAGAACATCAACAGCATCCGTGAGTCCATAAAAGACAAGGTGGAATCTATTAACCGCATGGCTCAGATGGGCGCTGTACGCGGAACCGATGCAAAGACCATGTCAGGCATTGCTATGCAGACTGAGTTCCAAATGCTCAACGCTAAGCTATCAGAGAAGGCGGATCTGCTAGAGTTAGCCGAGGAACACTTGTGGACGTATTTCTGCAACTGGCTAGACGTAACGCCAGATGTTGAAGTGTTCTATCCTGATTCCTTTGATATCCGCGACTACGACAAAGAACTGATGTTCTTGCAGCAGATGAAAGCCAGTGGTGTGCGTTCAGCAACATTGGCTCAAGAGATCGACAAGCAGATTGCAGACTTGGTTCTGGATGACGAGAAGTTGGCAAAGTCTCATTTAGAGATTGAGGGGCAGACGCAAGTTCTAGGCCAATTTATAGCAGAGAACGAAGAACAGTAATGTCCGAAGCCGACAAGTATGCTGGCTTTTTAGAACGTCTCGGTGATTCGCACCAACAAAGAATCACGCAGTTCTTGCAGGTTACAGAGAACGATCTGGCGAACTACTTGCAGACCGCTCCGTCTACCGATGGGGCGATGTTTGACGTTGAGTGGGCTATAAACGCTCGCGCCGAGATGCGCCGTATTCTGGAAGAAGATTACTTAGAAGAAGTGCAGGACATGCTGGGCGACTACAACGCTGTAGCGCGTAGGCAACTCAAGATGCTGAACAACTTTGGGAAGTTTACAAGAGTTGCGCCAGAAGCCATCGCAGGCTTACAGCAGCTATCTTTCCAAGGCTTTGAGGCACTGGCAGACCAACAACTAGAGACGTTGGCAAATGGCGTGTATCAGTCTGCGTTAACGGGCAGAAACAAAGACGATTTCATCCAAGAAGTGAGAGGGCAGATCAATGGAATCTATCAAGCAAGCGATCAAGAGGAAATTCGCCAACTGGTGGAAGTGGCTCAAAACTCAACTGGAGCCGCGCAACAGGCAGCGGTTGATAGACTCCATAGAATTTATGCTTCTGACCGCCTGGGCAATAACTTGCGGCGTTATGCGACAGGTTATGCAACGGATTCGCTCAATCAATATTCTGCGACGTTAACAGTCACCACTGCCAACCAACAAGGCATAGATACCTTCGAGTATTACGGTGATGTGATCCGTGACAGCCGCGAGTTCTGCAAGAAGCATGTCGGCAAGGAATACACTGCCGACGAAATTAGGAAGATATGGGAGGGGAGTTGGTCAGGCAAGGCTGCTGGCGACCCATTCATTGTGCGCGGTGGTTACAATTGCCGCCACCAATGGCTTCCCGTTGTCGAACCGAAAGATAAGACTGAAGAGCCAGAAACCAAAGAGATACCTACAGAGCGACCCATTCCCATCAGGAAGAAGTCTGTCGTTAAGAAGACCGTATCTGAGCAAGCAGAAGAAGCAGCGCAGGATTCAAGGTATCTAAAAACAGAAGATGGCTTGCCAGCTACAAGGTTCAGGCCGTCAGGGGTTAGGCGTAACACAAAACAGAAACAGATTGAGAGCTTTGGCAAGGCGGCTCTCCCCGCATCGTTGTCGGATGATGGCGCTTCATTGCTAGAAGACTTGATCGCTGTTGGTAACGGACTTGCGGACAAGTACAAGCTCCCAAGACTGCGAGGCACTCGGTCTGTCGGAGGCAGAAGTGCCAATATGTCAATGGGTGATGGCGTTCTTTCTTTCAAGCCCGACTATGTAAACCGCACAGCGGCTCAGTTGATAGGGCCAGCATCTGATGCAGCGGAGAAAATAGCAAAGGACAAGGCAAGGCTTGAGATTTTAACTTCCGAGTTAACAACAGACTACGAAGCTATCCAAGACGCAACAATTCCGTCTGATCTGAAGTTTGGAACAAAAGAATACAATAGGCGATTCAAGGAATACAAAGCCCTGACTGCTGACTACAACAAAAAAGTAGACGCAACAAATAGGCTTCAAAGAAAAATCGAAAAAGAGAGCAGGGCAATTCAGCCGTTGGAACCGCAGTCATCTTGGTCTGTTGGTGATGATTTAAGCGATAGGCCGTTTTCCTCGAAGGAATATCTACCTGATCCAACGAGTAGAATAAAGAACACAGTAACGCATGAGATGGCACACCATATTCATCAACAGTACGCGGTTAAGACGCTCGCAGACCTGCAAACTCCAAGGATAGAGGGGGTTTTATCCAATCTGTGGCGAAAGTATCGAGATGATAAGATATCGCCGTCAAAATACGCTGACACCAACCCAAAGGAATGGTTTGCCGAATCGTTTGCGCTTTACGAAGCAGGCCGCAAGGATTTAATCGACCCAAGGTTGGAAAGGCTGATTGACCTGATTGCAGATCAGACGCCAATCGAAGAAATCGAACAAATAATGGGCGAGATATGAGCAAGGAATTAGACCAAGCACTAGAGATATTATCGCTCGACCCTCTACCTGTTGATGCAGAACAGCGTATCAATGACCTGATGGATGAAGCACCAGAAGGCGAGACGTTTGAGTTTGAGATGATCTTGGAAGGATTGTCGCTCGCAGTTCTCGATGCGTCCGATGAGGAAACGCAGCAAGGAGAGAAAGGCGAAAAAGGCGACCAAGGAGAGCAAGGGCCAAGAGGCAAGACTGGCGCAAAAGGAGAGAAAGGTGACCGTGGGCCTAGAGGTCAGCGCGGGCCTAAAGGTGAGCCAGGCCCTCCAGGGTTTGGCGCAATTGTTCAATCGCAGGGCGGTGATGGTGAAGCTATACAAGGCCCACAAGGGGAGCAGGGGCCGCAAGGTGAGCAAGGTATACAAGGGCCAGTAGGCCCACAGGGTATACAAGGCCCAGCCGGTCAGGATGGCGCTGATGGCGCACAAGGTATTCAAGGTTTGCAAGGGCCAGCCGGTGTGCAAGGTGTCGCTGGCCCCGCTGGGGCAGACGGAGCAGACGGTCAGGACGGGGCGACAGGCCCACAAGGGCCTCAAGGTGATACCGGCCCACAAGGTGATGCGTTTGTATATGCAGATTTTACTTCCTCACAATTAGCGGCTTTGACCGGCCCCACAGGGCCTCAAGGGCCTGCTGGAGTAGATGGTCAAGATGGTGCCCAAGGCCCACAAGGTATTCAGGGAGTTGCGGGCGCTGACGGTCAGGATGGGGCCACTGGGCCGCAAGGAATCCAAGGCCCCGCAGGAAATGATGGTCAAGATGGGGCTACTGGCCCGCAAGGGCCGCAAGGAATCCAAGGCCCCGCAGGACAGGACGGCTCGGACGGAGCGCAAGGCCCGCAGGGAATACAAGGGCCTACTGGCCCCAAAGGAGATGCCTTTGAGTATTCGGATTTCACTGCGTCACAATTGGCAGCATTAACAGGACCGCAAGGCCCTGCTGGAAATGACGGAGCGGATGGAGCCACTGGCCCCCAAGGTATTCAAGGCCCTGCTGGGAATGATGGAGCAGACGGTGCTCAAGGCCCGCAGGGTGATGCTTTTGTGTACTCGGACTTCACCGCCCAGCAACTGTCAGATTTGACCGGCCCAACTGGAGCGACTGGTGCGACTGGCCCTCAAGGAATCCAAGGGCCTCAAGGTCCGCAAGGCGAGCAAGGTCCGCAAGGAATTCAGGGGCCAGCGGGCGCTGACGGGCAAGATGGCGCTGGCATTGCTACCCAAATATCAGTTTTTGGAAGAGCATTGACCAGCAGAATAACGGAAGTTTTCAACCGCTTGGGAGCTTCTTTGATAAGCGGATCGTCTCTGCTGAGTGTTACAGCCAGATCAGGCCAGCAAACGCTGCCAGCATCAGGGACGTTTTTTATCGTTAACGGTAGGACACAAAATTACACAATAGGATTATAGACATGGCGAATAGATTTCCATTGATTGTTGATAGCAGCGGAACCGCTGCGATAAAAGAACTGGCCTCTGGTGACAACCTTGACTTAACAGGTAACAGCATTGTCGGGGTTGGAACCGTGGCGCTCACCAACCTAACCGTGGGAGGCTCTCAAGGTACTGATGGGCAAGTGCTGACTAGCACAGGCTCTGGTGTAGCTTGGGAGGATGCTGCTTCTGGTGGCGGCGGCGGCGGGGCTTGGAATGTAATTTCTAGCCAGACTGTGAGCACTGCGGTAAGCTCAGTAGAATTTACAAGTATTACTGGTTATACGCACTACGTCCTACAAATTAGTAATCTCCTTCCTTCTGCTAGTAAGGCTTTACGTTATACTGCTGCTTACGATGGCGGCAGCACTTATATAACGACTGGTTATAATAGAAATTTAATGTTCCCCGCTAACAATACTACAGGCACTGTTTCTGGGGCCTTAACTAGTAACCAGCCGTATGCAGAGGTATCTAATAGTTTTGGAACTAACTTACCGGGACAAGCGCAACTTTGGTTTGGGAACGCATCTTCTTCGGTAAGTGCTATTTGTTTTAGTGCGCCCGGAACAAGCACAACTCCTCCAGCGGCTCTTTCTGTAGCTAATACATTCAACACAGGATATTTAAGTTCTGCTATTACCAAACTAAAATTTGTAATGCAAACAGGAACTATAAATTCTGCAACCTTTACCCTTTACGGACTAGCAACCTCTTAGGAGAAAACAATGGGCACAGGTGTATTTAAATTAGTAGATGGCGAAACCATCGAACTAACAGAAGAAGAAAACAATCAACACATCGCAGATAGCGAGGCGGCACAAGCAGAATGGGAAGCTGGTGCATGGTTGCGAAATCGCCAAGAGGCATACGGCGATTGGTCTGCCCAACTTGACGAGATGTTCCATGACTTTGACGCATGGAAGGCCCGTGTTCAAGCGGTCAAAGACGAGTTCCCCAAACCGGAGTAAGTAATGAGCAAAGAATTGGATCGAGCCAAGAATTTGGTCGCCAGAAGACCAATACCACCCGCCATTCGTGAACTGCTTGAGCCACTGGCTGCGGCAGCGCCCGAAGAAGAAAAACTGGAATTTGAAGACCTATACGGGATCGTGAGCGTCCTGTTGCCTCTACCCAAGAAAACCAAAGGTAAAAAAAATGCCAAAGATGAACCCGAGCAAGTACGGCAAGAGCCTGAAACAGATCAGCAAGAAGAAAAAGAAGAAATCTAAAAAGTAACCCGCTAGCTGTTGACATTTCTCAAAAGCTGGTATACTCCCCCCCACTCGTAAGAGGTTCGCACATGAGCGATGAAATCATGGAAGGAAGCGCTGAAACTGAACCAGTGCAAGATACGGAAGTTCAGGAAAGTAAGACGTTTACGCAAGAGGAGCTTGATCGCATTTTAGCGGATAGGCTGCAAAGGCAGAAACGCCAGATCGAAAAACAGTTTGACGGTATCGACCCCGATAAAGCTCGCCAGATCATGCTTGAGCGTGAGCAGGCGGAAGTAGAGCGCCAAAAAGACAGAGGCGAGTTCGACAAGGTACTGAAAGAGACTGTTGAGAAGAAAGACTTAGAGATATCGCAGTATAAGCAGCGGCTCGAAAGCACCCTGATTGATGGGTCACTTTTGCAAGCGGCGAGCAAGTACAACGCGGTTGAACCAAGTCAAGTATCGAAGTTGTTGCGTGATCGTGTAAAACTAGCCAGCGATGGCTCAGTTGAAGTATTGGACGAGAACGGATCAATCAGATACAACGACAAAGCCGACCCACTCTCTGTTGATGAGTTGATGGGTGACTTTCTTACGGCTAACCCGCATTTTGTCAGAGCCTCCCAAGGTGGCGCTGGCACTCAAGGGATGGCTGGCGGCTCTACACAGAAGCCCATATCTGTGGCTGACATGGTTGCCAATTGGAAGGACGGAGGTGCCGAGGCATTCCGCGCCTACAAGAAGGCAAACAAATAAACCACATTTTGATATAGGACTACTAATATGGCCGCTACAACTAGCACAACCCTTGACGACCTGTTTGCGAACATCATCGCACAGGCACGATTTACCGCTGAAGAAGAATCCCTGATGATGGGATTGGTGACGCAGTACAACATCGGCGACGAAGCTGGCAAGACGATTCAGGTTCCAAAGTACCCTGCAATCACTGCCGCTGACCTAACCGAAGGCACCGACCTGACCAGCACAACTGTCTCTACTTCCTCTGTCAACATCACCGTTGGTGAGGTGGGCGCACAGGTTGTATTGACTGATCTGGCTGCTATGGGTGCTGGCAACCCTGCTGAAGAGTTGGGAACGGTACTGGGCAACTCAATCGCCACGAAGATGGATCAAGATTTGATCGCATTGTTCGACGGATTCAGCACCGCATTGGGCGCTGCTGGTCAAGAGATCACTGTGGCTGATTTGTTCAAAGCCGCTGCTACCTTGCGTAACAACAAGGCACAGGGCGAAATCTTCGCAGTTGTAAACCCTTTCCAAGCGTATCAACTGAAAGCCAACCTGACCAATACCTTCGCCAACCCTAACGGTGGCGTGGCTCAGAACACCGCTATGATTAACTCATACGTCGGTACGCTGGCTGGCATTGATGTCTACGAGTCTGCGAATGTAGCAGTAGACGGCAACGACGATGCGAAAGGTGCTGTGTTCTCACGCGAGGCTTTAGCTATCGCAATCAAGCGCGACTTCCAAATCGAAGCGCAACGTGACGCATCACTACGGGCCTTCGAGCTTAACGCTACCGCCATCTATGGTGTTGGTGAGCTTGATGACACCTATGGTGTTGAGATGCTGTTCGACGCAGCCATCTAGAGCGTTTGGATGGCCCTGCCCCTATCTCTCCTTTGGGGTGGGGCCGTCCCTTTTTTTGGAGGTTCTATTGGCTATAACTTACCGAGGCGAGCGGTTCGAGGGTTACAACAAACCCAAGCGCACACCTAAGCACCCAGAGAAAAGCCATGCAGTATTGGCAAAGGAAGGCGACAAAGTCCGTCTGATTCGCTTTGGGCAAAAAGGCGCAGATAACAAACCCCCTCGCAAGGGTGAGAGTGAGGCAGACAAAGCCAAGCGTAGATCGTTCAAGGCTAGGTTCGCCAAGCAGATAGCAGCAGGGCGCAAAGACAAAACAGCATCAGCGGCCTATTGGTCAGATTTGGTCAAATGGTAGGGGCATAACATGGCATTTTCTCAAGACTCCGATCTGGTAGCCCTTGTCCCTGACATCTTGGACTTCGGCATCACATCCTTTGCGACTGAACACGCGAAAGCTCAGACAGATTTAACCCGTACCATTCGAAACGAGTGGTGGTACAAGAAGCAGATCCCAGGGGAGATGAACCCCGCTTATCTGACAGATTCCCAGTGGACACGGTGTAACGCTTACCTGGTGTTGTGGAAGTTCGCCCTCCCCCAGCTAACCAATTGGGTTCAAGATGACCGCTTTCTCAATATGATTAACTTCTACCAGCAACGCTATCAAGAAGAACTGACTGCGGTGTTTGCTGACGGTGTTGAGTATGACGACGACGCAAGCGGCACAATTGAAGATGACGAGCGCGGAATTGTCGCTTATGGGCGACTGACACGATGACGCAGGGACTACCCGTAGAAGTTGAATTCCCAGAGAATATCAACCAGATACTTAAGGAAGAGAAGAACAACGTCCAGAAGGGCGTCAATCGCGCTATAGGGCGTACAGCTTCACTAGGCAAACAGATCATCCTGCGCAGAACAAAGGCTGGAGAGGGCTTCAATGGCCCCCTTAAAGGTTATTCTGGTGGCTATATCAAATTCCTACAGAAAAAGGGCTACCCAACTGACCCTGTGGATCTGTTCGCAACAGGCCAGATGCTTGGGTCTATGCAGGTTGAGCAATTGAATCGAAGGACAGCGCGTATCTATTTCTCGAATCAAGAAGCATCTAAGAAAGCCGCGTTTAATAACCAAACCCGTCCTTTCTTCGGTTTCAACGATAAAGAAGAGGAGCGTCTAGGTAGATTCTTCCGCAAGGAGTTTAACCTATGAGCGTGAGAGAGAATATTGCGGGTAATTTGGTCACAGCGTTACAAGCGGTGACAACTCCTGTGGCTATCAAGTTCGTGACCCGCGAACCGTTTGATTTTGACAAGTTGAGCAACGCGCAATATCCAGCGGTGTTAGTCAGAACTACAAACGAGAACAGGGAAGATGGAACTGTGGGTGGGAGCATGACCCAGCGGTTCGGCACAATTGATTACCAACTTGTCTGCTATGTAAAAGGGACAGGTTTGGACGAAGCAAGGAATAACATCGTCGAGGCTATAGAAGAAAAGCTAGACGAAGACAGATCGCGTGGTGGCTATGCAATCGACACACAGATTGTCAGCGTAGAAACCGACGACGGCAGCATTACCCCCATCGGTGGGGTGATTTTAACGGTACGCATTGAGTACCAGTACACTCGTGGAACAACCTAAAGGGGTTTAATCATGGCAACGACTAAAGGCTCAAGCGGCGTAGTCAAATTGGCGGTAAGTGGCGGCAGTGTCGCTGCTATGGGTGAAGTCCGTAGCTTCACGCTCTCAGAATCAGCAGACACCATCGAGGACTCGGTTATGGGCGATACCGCTCGCACCTACGTTTCTTCTTTGACTTCTGCGACTCTATCAATGGACGTTTACTGGGACGACGCTGACGCAGTCCAACTGGTAATGGATTCAGGCGCCGCGCTTGATTGGGAGCTTTACCCAACAGGAACAGGCACTGGCGAAAAGTATTACAGCGGCGGGGGCGTATTAACTAGCAAGGAAATCACAGCATCCTTTGATGGTATGGTTGAAGGCAGCTTCGAGCTACAAGTCTCTGGAGCGGTCACTGAAGCCACTGCATAAAGGAATCCCAAAATGGGTTTAGCTAAAGATTTACGAAATAGAAGACAGGTGAATTCTCGAAAAATCGAGGTTGCGGCATGGGCTGATCCAGATGGACAGCCCTTTGCCATGTATTGCTTCCCGATAACTTGCTACGACATCAACCAACTTCAAAAGAAGCACCCCAAGTTCATGGAAAACACGACGATGGCGGCAATGATCGACCTCATCGTTATGAAGGCCAGCGACGAGGAAGGCAATAGGTTATTCACTGCTGCCGAGGACAAGACCGACTTGATGGGCGAGGAAACAGGCGTCATCTCCAGTATTGCTGAACAGATGTTCGCAGAAATCGAATCCATAGAGGATCAGGAAAAAAACTGATTGCCGATTCGTTGAGGTTGAACCTCATAGCCTTGGCGGATCGGCTACATATAACAATCGGCGAAGCCGAGCAAATGCCCCTCTCTGAGTTCAATGAATGGGTGGCGTACTTCAAGATAATGAGTGAGAGGCAAGAAGATGGCTAACCAGCAAGTCAACATCACAATCAGAGCGCTAGACAAGACCAAAAAAGGTTTTGGATCTGCTGCCAAAGGGTTGAGATCACTTGCTGGCTCGGTCTTGAATATGAAGACCGCAATTGTCGGCGCTGTCGGTGCTGGCGGTTTCGGTGCTTTGATTAAGTCATCTATCAACGCTGGCGATGAGTTGGCAAAGACTGCTGACAAGTTAGGCGTAACCACTGAAGCTTTGGCTGGTTTACGTCACGCAGCAGAGCTTACGGGCGTCTCTACAGGCACGATGGACATGGCAATGCAACGCTTCACTAGACGCGCTGCGGAGGCCGCTAAAGGAACTGGAGAGGCTAAGGGCGCATTGCGTGAGCTTGGCATCGACGCAGAGTCTATTGTTCGCCTCCCCCTAGATGAACAAATGAACGTGGTAGCTGAAGCCATGTCTGGAGTTGAAAGCCAGTCAGACAAAGTGCGTCTAGCCATGAAGCTGTTTGACTCTGAGGGTGTGGCCCTGGTCAACACTCTGGGGGGTGGGGCTGAAGCTCTCAAGGCTATGACATCAGAGGCCGAGCATCTCGGTCTAACGCTATCCCGTACAGACACCGCGCAGATGGAAGCTGCAAACGACGCGATAACGCGATTGAAGGGCGTCTTTGAGGGTTTGACCAACCAGCTTGGTGTGGCGTTCTCGCCTATCATAACCTTCGTTGCTGATGCTTTTAGGCAGGCTGCGTTGGACTCTGCTGGGTTCGGTAATATCGGGCAAAGGGTTGCCGGAGCGATAGTCAAAGCCTTTGGCGTTGTTCGCAACATTATGCATGGCGTCGAGATAGCATTTAAGACGGCGCAACTGTCTGTGATGGAGATGGCAAACGCTATCGGCGGCAAGCTGATTCCACCATTGCAGGCTTTTATCGACATATACAACAAGATCGCCGCTTTCCTTGGGATGCCTCTTATATCTGAGAGTGCGGCTCAAATTATGGGGAATCTGCCTCAAGATATCGCCGTTCTGTCTCAAGAGTTGGAAGCTCTGAAGGCGATCAACCCAGGCTTAGAACTATCTACCAGCATGGAAGCATTCATTGTCGCCAACCGCAAAGCGGCTGAGTCGATAGCTGGAATTCAAAACGCGGCGACTGGCTTGGGCGCTGAGGATGCTGGAGCGCCGACCATAGCTGACCGCTTAAATGAAAGTTTCGAGAAGCTACAAAACAACCTGCCAACAGTTCAACAACAGTTGGATGATTTAGCAGGTAAGACCATGAAGAACATGTCTGACGGGTTGATGGGAGTCGTCAAAGGCACCACCTCCCTGAAGGAAGCATTTAAGAAGATGGCGTTAGAAATGATTGCGCAGATGATCCAAATGTTCATCATCGACAAGATCACTGGCGGCTTTTTATCCTTTGCCAAAGGTTTAACCGGCAAAGCCATTGGCGGCCCTGTTCAATCTGGTCAGCCGTACATGGTTGGAGAGCGTGGGCCTGAGATGTTCGTGCCCAATCAGTCTGGCTCAATAGTTCCAAACAAGAAGATGGGTGGCGGTGTGACCGTTATCAACAACGTGGACGCTAGAGGATCAGGCGCTGATGTCGAACAGAAGATCAAAACCGCTATGGCTCAGTCTAGCCAACAGACTATAATGACAATCCAAGATCTTATGAGAAGGGGAAGATTTGCCTAATGACTACTTTCACCTTCCCAAGTATCACCCCAACGACCAACACGTTTGAGCTTGTGGCTAACACTCGCACGTTTCAGTCTCCCTTAACCAATGCCGTCCAGACCACGTCTCGCAAGGGTTCGCTCTGGCGGGCCAGTTTGCAGTTTAGAAACCTCTCAGGTGATGACCGCCAAGAGATGCAGGCGTTTCTGGTTAAATTAAACGGGCAGCAGCATCGCTTCACCTTGCATGACCATTCCTATACTCGACGGGGTGCGGGTGGCGGCACGTTACAAGTCAACGGTGGTAGCCAATCGGGCACCAGTCTGGTGTGCAATGGTGCGACAGCTAACGTCTCAAACTACCTTCGAGCAGGTGATTACGTCAGTTTCAACAATGAGCTACATATGGTTGTGGCAGATGCCAATAGTGATGCCGCTGGGAATGTGACGCTCTCAATTGCTCCACCTATTCGCAAGACGCCAGCAGACAGTGTGGAAGTGGATTACTCTGCCCCAGTGAGCGGGGTGTTTATGTTGGCAGGCCCAGCGTCATGGGATACCCAAGTGAATATAACGTCCACATTCAACATTGAAGCGGTGGAGGACGTTCTGGCATGAGTCGAGGCTTTCCATCCAATGTCCTTACGGCATTATCAGCACAGCATGTTGTACTGGTTACGTTTGCTAAGTTGGAGTTCCCAAGCGGGACTTTGTATGTGCATAACTCCATCGGCACCTACACTTGGGGTGGTGAGGACTGGCTAGGCACTGGTGACCTGGGACAAATTAGCCAGATCGAGGAGGGCGCAGATGTCAGCCCTTACAAAATAACTCTCTCCCTGAGCGGATTAGATCCAAACGTATCTGCCGCCGCACTGACTGAAGATTACTACCTGCAACCTGTCACAGTTTACCTTGGTGTTTTAGATGCTAGTGATGACTTGATTGCTGATCCCACGGTGGTGTGGGAGGGTGCGATGGATCAGATGATAGTATCGGTGGGAGCAGAGAGCGGAGACGTGATCTCGCTGACCGCTGAGTCCGAGCTTGCCAGATTCAACAAGGCATCCAATCTCAAATATACCAGCGCTCAATTACAGAAGGACTTTGCTGGCGACTTAGGCTTTGACCTAATGGCTGATATCGATGGCGCGAAGTTGAGGTGGGGAGATGCCGCATCTAACGCGATTATCGGGACACCTAGACAGGGAACATTTAAGCCATTTGACGGAACTGTAGACCCTAGCGATTTCAGCGAAACCTTTAGATTTTGATGAAAGTTCATACCGCATTAAACAAGTGGAAGCGCCGAGAGTTCAGTTATGGCGATGCCGACTGCTGCCAGTTTGCCGCGTTTATCGTGAAAGAGATAACCGGCAAGGACTACGCAGAGCGGTTCAAGTATGAATCAGAAGCGCAGGCAGAGTTACTGGTAGGACGAGAGGGTGAGCTTGTGGACT